>Ga0315548_1000455_pt1 | contig 37889 bp, 30 predicted proteins | sample SalMarSW160110MG_2_FD_202540 | JGI IMG/M metagenome (GOLD analysis project Ga0315548, IMG submission 202540) | Salt marsh sediment microbial communities from the Plum Island Ecosystem LTER, Massachusetts, United States - Salt Marsh Sediment SW1601-110 ... | reverse complement strand
ACGCGCCACCGAGGCACTGGAACCGAGCATGTACATGTGAAATCCCTGGCGGGTGTGTCTCAACATCAACGATATCAACACGGCGACTAGGCTGAAGATGATCAGCGGTACCGGAAAGATGAGGACCTGGCCGGTGCCGACGATCAGGAACTCCTCGGGGAAACCGCCGATGCTGTACCCTTTGGTGATGATCACCGCGATGCCCAGGAACAGCCCCTGGGTCCCAAGGGTGGCCAGAATCGGGGGGACGCCTATTTGGGTAATGAGTGCCCCGTTGAACAGACCGCAAAGCGCCGATGTTCCGATACCCGCTAAAATAGCAAGCAGGATGACCACGGGCACCGGCACGGAGGTCAAATGGGCCAGCACCAGTGCTGCGATTACGCCGGATAGATTCGCTGTCGATACGACCGATAAATCGATGCCCCCTGTGAGCATGGCCAGCAGCATGGCCAGGGCCAGCAGCCCGAACTCGGGGAACTGGCTGGTCATCGATTCGAAGTTGATGACGGTGAGGAACTTGTTGGGAAGCGCCAGGGAGATAAGGGCGACTACGGCAACCAGGATGATCGCAAGTGTAATGTTGTGGGAGTGTCGTTTCATCAGCTCTGTTCCCCCGTGATCGACAGCGGACTCGAACCCGGCATCAGGTCCCCGCCGCGGTTAATGCACTTCTTCCGCTCCGGATGCGGTTCTGGATGTACGTCACACTGACGCCCACGATTATGATCAGGCCGATGAAAAACTGCTGCCAGTAAGAAGACAGCCCGATCAGGACGAGGTTCTTCTCCAGAATTACGATCATCACCACGCCGAGGATCGTGCCGATGATCGACCCCGTACCGCCGGTAATCCTGGCCCCTCCTATCACCACCGCAGCAATGACACTGAGCTCTGTACCGACGATATAGTTCGGATTACTGTAGCGGATGAGTGACAGATGCATGACACCCATGATTCCCGCCAGGAAACCCACATACATGTAAATGAAGAATTGAATCAGGTGTATGTTGAGGCCGCTGCGCTTAGCAGCCGTGAAATTCCCGCCGATGGCATAGATACCGCGGCCGAGTACGGAAAAACGCAGAATAACCCAGCTTATCAGCACCACGGCTATAAAGAACAGGACGAATACGGACAACCCGTAGGTTGTGCCGTCGGCACGGGTGAAGCTCAGGATATTCAAGGAACTGAAGGTCTTGAAACAGTTGGGAAGACCTCCGGTATTGATGGATTTCGTACCGACGAACTCCAGAAGCGCTCCGTGAAACAGGCTCAGGGTACCCAGGGTTGTTATCAGTGTAGGCAGGTTCAGCACGGAGATGAATACGGCGTTGATCGCACCGAGGGCCATACCCACTGCACAGGAAACGGCGAATGCGAGCAGCAGATTATCGATTCCCGTGGCAATCAGCGTGTTCACGGCGATATATTGTCCGGCGATCGCTACTGCGGTGAAGGAAACATCGATGCCGCCGGAAAGAAGAACCACGAACACCCCCATCGCCAGAATGGCCATCCCCGAGCTGCTCTTGACAAGGTCGAAAAGATTCTCGACGGTCAAAAACGAGGGATTGATGATGGTGAGCACGGTCGAGAAGACGATAATGACCAGCAGCAGATAGAACTCGGTCCTCTGGAACGTTCGTGATCTCATTTGACAGCCCCTCGGGGTTGATCATGGCTGAATACGGCGACCACATCTTTTTCATCTACCTCACTCACCTCTTCATACTCCTTCACGATTCTCCCGGACATCATGATGAGAACCCGATTGCAGTTTCGCAGTACTTCCGGGATTTCGTCGGAAATAATGACTATTGCGATGCCTCTTGAAGCAAGGTCCCGAATAATCTGGTGGATGTTTCTTTTGGAGCCGATATCGATTCCGATGGTCGGACCGTCCAGGATGAAGATCTTCGGATCCGTGGCCAGCCACTTGGCCAGAACGACCCGCTGTTGGTTTCCCCCGGACAGGCTCGAGGCCGAGGCTTCGGAGGTGGGTGTCTTGATCTTGAGATCGCTGATCCACTTGCCGATCGCGTTCGATTTCGAGGTCCTGTCGATTATCCCCAACTTGTTGAGGAGCCTGGTGATGATTGTGACGATGATGTTGTCACCGATGGACTGGGATTCGAAGAGGCCCTGGTTCAGCCGATCCTCGGGAAGGTAGCCTATGCCGTAGCGGGTAGCCTCCTGAGGGGAACGGATCTGCACCTCCTTCCCATCGATGAGTATGGTCCCGCTGTCCGGTTTGTTCAGTCCGAAGATGGCCAGGGCCAGCTCGGTCCTCCCGGAGCCGACGAGCCCGGTGATTCCAAGGATCTCACCCGCGGCCAGCTTGAAGCTTATATCCTGGAATTGCCCTGCCTTGGAGAGGTTTCGCACTTCCAGAGCGGGAGGTTGCGAGCCCTGCGGGTCGTATTCATACGGTGTGTATCTTATCTTCTGCCCCGTCATATGATAAATCAGCGTGTCATTGTCGAGCTCGGAGGCCTTGAACTCGCCGACCTTGCGGCCGTCTCTAAGGATCGTCACGTTTTCGGCGATCTCGAAGACCTCGCTCAGCTTGTGGCTGACGAACAGCACCGCTACCCCTGTCTTGCGCAGCTTCTCGACAATGGAAAAAAGATGATCCACCTCCTCACGGGTGAGCGCGGATGTCGGCTCATCCATGACCAGCAGCTTGCAGTCCTGGGTGTGAGCCCGGCATATTGCCACGATCTGTTTCTGGGACATGGAGAGGTTTTCCACGCGCTCGGTCAGATCCAAGCTCTCCCCCAGCTCTTCCAATGCCTTCTGCGCGATCAGCCGGACGTTCTTCCAGTTGACAACACGGCTGTTGCTCTCAATGGTCTGGTTGAACGCAATGTTCTCTGCGACGTTCAGGTTCGGATACAGAGACAGGTCCTGGTAGATGATCTCGATCCCTTCACGGATCGCATCGATCGCCTGCAGTCTCTGGTACTCACGTCCGCGGATGACGATCCTGCCGGAATCGGGCTGGACTACGCCCCCGATGACCTTGATGAGGGTGGACTTCCCGGAGCCGTTCTCACCGACCAGACAGTGAACCTCGCCGCTGCGGATGGAAAGGCTGACATCGCTGAGCGCCTGTACCCCCACGTAGGTTTTGCTGATATTTTTCGCTTCAAGATAATAATCACTCATGGTCCCGTTCCCGCATTCGGGATTGCTCGATTGGTCCCTGGCCGAGGCGATGCAAAGAAAATGGTTGAGGGAGATACTCCCTCAACCATTACAGTACAATGAAGGGGGGCTGTCCGCAACCGGTGGACTACAGTTTGTAGCTTCCGTCTGCGTTCGTCCAGTCGCTGAGGTTGTCTACATTCACGTCGACCCAGGCCTGGCCGTAGATGATCGGCACCCCGGCCTTGTTTTTCTGAATAGTGATCTTTTCGTATCCGGGTCGCTTGAGGTTCATTCCCTCCTTGACCGTTTCACCCTTCAGAGAGAGGTAGGCCACATAGGCGGTCACATAGCCGGCGTCTGCCGGAACCCAGAAATGGATCGATTTGGCCGCGCCGCTCTTCAAATAATCGCCCGCAACGGAAGGCAGGCAGGTGCCGAAGGCGGCCATCTTGCCGATCATTCCCTTCTCTTCGATCGCCCTGGCCGCCCCGGGAACCGTGCTCATCGCACTGCCCATAACCGTCTTCAGACCCGGGTAGCGTTTGATCAGCTCGAGGGTCTTCTCGTAGGCGATCTGCTGATTCTCCTGCTCCTCTATGCGGGTCGTCGCCATCTTGAGCCTGGGGTATTTTTCCTTTGCCTGGGCTTCCTCACCGTCGACCCACTCGTTGTGGGTGGTCGAGGTCAGGTGTCCGACGAATGGCTGCCACAGTCCTTCTTCCTTCATCCACTTGGCCATGATATCCATCATGTGGCGGCCGTAGGCGATGTTGTCGAAGGCCTCGACATCGTAGCTGATCTGCCTCTGGTTGGATGCTTCGTGGGTAAAAGTCAAAATCCCGGCGTCGTTGGCCTTCTTGAAGGCCGGAACGAGGGACTCCGGATCGTTCGGCACCACCAGGATGGCATCGACGCCTTTCGCGATCAGGTCCTCGACCAGAGCAACCTGTGCGGCCGGATCGGCAGTGTCCGCGCCGATCTGATAGGCGTTGACGTCCGGGTACGCTTTGTTAAACTCCTCTATGCCGAGCCGCATATTGTCGAACCAGGCTACACCTTCCAGCTTGACGACCATGACGATCTCGAACTGCTCTTCCCCCGCGCCTGCCGTCTCTCCGCCACCCCCGGCAAAGGCCAGAGCCGCCGCAAAGCACGACAAAACAAGTGCTGCGAAAACCTTTTTCATAACCACCTCCTTGGTGTTGAGATATCGTTCATTGTATAGTTGCACGCCTGTTGCCTGTCAATACCACGCACTGACCGACAGTTGCAGGTGGGGACGGGTTGGCGGGGTCGATCCCCAAACACCCCTTGGTTTGTTTTGTTTACACCTCAAAGCCGAGCTGATAAAATCTGCCTGAAAAACTTCGCTTACGGAGGATGCACTATGGCCGAATACGTTCTGGGCGTTGACGGAGGGACCGAAAGCATTCGTGCCGGGATCTTCGATGCAAACGGGGCCTGTCTTGCCTACGGCACGAGTCCCAACACCAATATACACCGTCACGCCGGGTGGGCGGAGCAGAGCATAGCCGGATGGGAAGAAGGCTTGATCGGATCCATCCGCAGCGCCGTCCAGGCAGCCGGGATCGACCCATCCGAAATACGGGGGATCGGGCTCGATGGGACCAGCTGTACGGTGGTCTGTCTGGACGACAGAGGACAGCCTCTGCGGGATGCGGTCATGTGGATGGACGTGCGTGCCTCCCGGGAAGCGGAAGAAATAGCCGCCTGCGGAGACCCGGCTTTGAAATACGTAGGTCACAGCAATGTGTCCGCGGAATGGTTCCCCTGCAAGGTTTTGTGGCTGAAGCGCAACGAGCCGGAGGTATACGCCAAGGCAAAGACGATTTTCGAACACACCGACTGGCTGGCCTACCGCCTGACCGGAGAGGTTTCGGCCAATATCAACACCACTACGGTTCGCTGGTTTTACAACGACCGTGAAGGAGGGCTCCCCACATCTCTATACGAACGGATCGGTCTCGGTGATGTTTTCGAAAAATTGCCGGGGCGGGTGTTGAAGATCGGCGAGCCGGTTGGACCACTCAGCGCAGAAATGGCCGAAAAGACGGGACTGGCTCAGGGCATCCCCGTGGCGGCCGGGGGTGCCGATGCCTACATCGGGGTGATCGGCGTGAATGCGCTGCAGCCCGGAATGCTGGCACTCATCACCGGCTCCTCTCAGCTGCAGATCGGCATCTCCGACATCGAGCTTCACGCCAGGGGGCTTTTCGGAAGTTTTCCTGATGCGATCCTGCCCGGCTGCCACGTCGTAGAGGCCGGACAGATATCCACAGGTTCCATCCTCAAATGGTTCACGACCCATTTCACCAATCGGGAAACAGCCGAAGAAGCGGAAAACAGAGGGTGTTCGGTGTACGACGTGCTCGGCGAGCGGGCCGAACAGATAGAGCCGGGTTCTGAAGGTCTTCTGGTTCTCGAGCATTGGCAGGGAAATCGGACACCCTGGGTCGACGCCAACAGCAGGGGAGTCATCCGCGGGCTGACGCTGAAACACACGCCGGCGCATGTTTTCAGAGCGATAATGGAAGGAGTTGCCTACGGTACGGCAGTTATTTTGGAGCGCATGGAACAAGAACGACTGCGCATAGATGAGATCATCGCCTGCGGAGGGGCGACAAAGAGTGACCTTTGGATGCAGATCATGGCCGATGTGACCGGCAAGAGGATATCGATCCCCAAGGAACAGGAGGCGGTCTCCCTGGGAAGCGCTATCGCAGGTATGGTTGCCTCCGGGATCTACCCCGATATCCGTTCAGCCGCCGAAGCCACGGTGCAAACCGCAAAGACGGTCGATCCGAACTCGGAGAATACGGAGTACTACAAAGAATACGTACGGCAGTACATCGCTACGTATGAAAAGCTTGCCGAAGAGTCGAAAAAACTGGTGGCAACGATTCGCTTGAGAAACGCCGGAGTTTGAACGACGGTCGACCGTGATCGAATCTATGCTCAGGTCTCGATTTCGATCTGCTCTTTCTCGGGAATTTTCAACGCCGCACAGTCCAGGGCGTAGGCCCGCTCGGGAAGCACGATCAGAACATTGACCGCATCGCTTCCAAGAGCGTAAGGTGCGTGGTGCCACACCCCGGCGCGCAGGGCCACGAATGTTCCTGCCGGGACCCGGAATGCTTCGAATCTGTCCAGGGGGATCTTATCCGGTGGTGTTGCGGGTGCCACGTGGATGATGATGTCCCCGTCCAGGGGAAGAATTCCTTCCGAGCTCCCGTCGTGGTATTCGACCATGTTGATCACAAACGGTCGTTTCTGAACCCGGCAGACTGAAATCGAGGCGCTAGACACCGATCCCAGATTCAGCTGGACCATATCTCGGAAAAATTCGATCGGCTCCTCGCCGATCTTTTCGGTCCCGGGATTGATCATATATTGGTAGCTGCCGTAGACATCGAAGGAATCCCTATCGAGCTCTTTGACCCTGATTTTTCGCATACCCCTCTCCTTCTTTGGTTTTTACTATCTTAATGCAGGGCTGCCGTCCTCAGCAAGCGCGTGGCTGCCGCCAGTCGATTACGCCCGCCAGAACCGGGGCGTGAGCAGCAGCCCGCCTTGCGCAGAGTGTCCAGGTTGTTTCCCAGCTCGTTGAGCACCAGGCAGTGGAGCAGATTGTTCGCGTGTTGTACAGTTTTGACTTGAGGAGAATAGAAGCCGGCCATGATCGTCGACACCCATGCTCATCTGTGCGACTCCGCCTTTGATCCCGATCGTTCAGAGGTGCTCTCCCGTGCTCGGGCGGCCGGAGTAACCGGGGTGGTGTGCGTGGGCGAGGGTCTCGAGGATGCCCGCAAGAACCTGGCGCTGGCCGCGGAGTATCCGCCGCTCCTCCCTGCGGCGGGACTGTATCCGGGCCGCTTCGATTACGGGGAGGCAGAGACTCTGATCGAGTTGATTCGCAAGGAACGAGCTCGTTTTGTCGCCGTCGGCGAGGTCGGCCTGGACCACTGGATCGTAAAGAAAGCCCCCGAGAGCGAACAGACGGAGTTGGAGGAGCTGCAGCGCGAAATGTTCCTCCGCTTCGTCGACCTGGCTGTGGATCTGGACCTGCCCCTCAACATCCACTCCCGCTCAGCAGGCCGGCAGACTATCGCCGTGCTGCTGGAACGGGGAGCCAGCCGGGTGCAGATGCACGCCTTCGACGGAAAAGCCTCCACAGCCCGGCCGGCCGTGGAGGCCGGATACTACTTCTCCGTTCCTCCGTCGATTGTCCGTTCACGGCAGAAGCAGAAGCTTGTCGGCCACCTGCCCCTGAACTGCCTGCTGGTGGAGAGCGACAGTCCGGTGCTTGGACCGGAAGGGGGTGTGCGCAATGAGCCGGCCAACACCGTCACGGCTCTGCGGGCCATTGCCGAGATAAAGCAGCTGCCCGAGCAGCAGGTAGCGGAAGCCGTCGCGCAGAACACCGCCCGACTGTATCGGCTGGCCTCGTGATGCAGGCACGCATCCGCACCCTATTCAGCCCGACATTTTGTTAAAACGAATTGCACCAGGGCGTATAGGATGAGTATTGCTCGAATTGCCAGCGCGACGATCATCCGGTTCCAGAAGCAGCGAATGACCTGCCTGACCGCAGCCGGGCGGTAGCCGGCGCCGGGTCTCCTCGGCAATTGTTTTTCAACCGTCATCATGGACAGCATTACGCAAGTAGCGTGCCAAACAGGGGTGTAAATAATTCCAATTGATACATAGAGATAGACCCGGAGAGGTTTTCCGCTAGATCGGCGAGTGCAACCTACGTTGCAGGGTTGGCAGGCCTGGTTGATCGGTGTATCAACTGCCGCGACGCTGAAGCCACTTGCTCAGAGCCTGATGGGAGATGCCGAGAAGCCGGGCTGCTTCGGAAATGTTGTCCCCGCTCCGCGACAGGGCTTCATCGGTGAGCAGCCGTCTTGCCTGTTCCAGAGTGGGCAGTATATCGCCGAATTGCAGGCAAGAGTCGAGCTGCCCGCCGCCGGCCGGGGGAACACTTTGGCGAGTCGCTTCGACGATGGGTTGGAGGGGAAGAATCCCAGCGGTGGGATCGGCCACGGCAACGGCGTTCTTAACGAGTTTCTGCAACTCCCGGATGTTTCCGGGAAAGGGGTGTGCGGACAGCCGGGCAAGAAGTTCCGCCGGAACGCTCAGATCGTTTTTTCCGTATTCCTTGACCGCTTCCCCCGAGAAATGCTCGATCAGCAGCGGAAGGTCCTCTATCCGCTCCCGCAGCGGTGGAACATGGATATGATGCGTGGAAACACGATAGTACAGGTCCTTTCGGAACACCCCTTCCTGGATTAGAGCGTCCAGGTCTCTGTTGGTCGCCAGCACGATGCGGGCGTCCGAGCGTTTGGGCAGGTCGGATCCCAGCGGATAGTACTCACCTGTATCGAGGATTTTGAGGAGTTTGATCTGGGCGTTGCTGCTCAGATCCCCGATTTCGTCGAGGAATAGTGTCCCCCCTCTCGCTCGCTGAATGAGTCCCTCCCGCGGCGCATCGGCCCCGGTGTAAGCTCCCTTCACGTGACCGAACAGGTCGTCGGAGAGCTTGTCCTCTTCCCGGCCGGCGGCATTCACGGCGATGAACTCCCCGCTCCGCCCGCTTACCTCGTGAATGGCCTGGGCGATCAAATCCTTACCCGCACCGGTTTCTCCGGTTATCAATACGGGTTCGGCGGTCTTCGCCACCGCTTCGACGTAAAGAAAGATCGATTTCATCTTTTTGTTCCGGGTAATGATTCGGGAAAAGGCCGATGGATTGGTCAGCTCACCGGTGAGGAATCGAGAACGCAGCTCGCTGTACTCTCTCCTCAACTCCCTTAGTTCAATGGCCCGGCGCACCCCGCTGACCAACCTGTTCTCTTCGATCGCCTTCACCATATAGTCGAAGGCACCGGCCGTCATACACTCCACTGCCGTCTGGACCTCATTGGCAGCGGTGACGATGATAACAGGTATGTAGGGGAACTCCTCGCGAATCTGCTGCAACAGCCGTTGCCCGGACAGCTGCGGCATATTCAGATCCAGCAGGACCACCTCCACGTCCCGTCCGCGGAGATGATTCATAACGAGCCTGCCGTCCTCACAACCGATCAGGTTGTCGATGCCGTTGGAACGTAGCTGGTCGGACAGGGCCTGCACAACCGCGGCTTCGTCATCCACGACAAGAATCGGATTGGACGGTGATGGGTTGCTCTTCATTTGCTTTCCTCCGCGGGAAAGGTCACCACGACCTCGGTGCCGCTGCCCGGAACCGACGCGAAACTCAACGTTCCCCGGTGTTCCTTGACGATGGTATCCGTAATATACAGACCCAATCCGATGCCCCCGCTTTCTTGTTTCGTCGTGAACATGAGTTCGCTGATCCGCGGCAGATCCTCTTCGGGAATGCCGCAGCCCTGATCGCGGATCGTCAGAGTCACCGAACCCCGATCCGGATCGGCGGCCGTGCCGACTTCGACGGCTTTGTCTCTGTCGGAAAGGGCCTGGCAGGCGTTCATGATCAGATTGATCACCACATGCTGCAGCTGCTGGGCATTTCCCCTTATGTCGGGAATCGTGTTTTCCAAACGAAGGTTGAAGTTGTCCGTGGCTCTCTTGATGTGATAGGCCATGAGCTCCACGGCGGAACGAACGATCGCCGAGAGGTTGACGCTGCTCATCACCTGGGGCTCGTTTCTGATATAGGATTTCAGTTCTTTGACGATGGAGTCGATTTGTTCCGAATTTGCAGCGATATCTCTGAGCCAGCCGCCAAGATTGGAGACGAACTCCTCCTCCCGGAAACCGGCGATCAGGAACTGTTCTTTCCCCGAAATATACCTCGTGACGGCGGGCTGGATCTGGGACCAGGCGCGGTGGAGAAGTCCGGATGCGGCCAGGATAACCTGGTTGGGATTGCTGATCTCATGGGCAACCTCCCCGGCCAGGATGCCCAGGGTCGTGAGCTTGTCCGTCTGGATCATGCGTTGCTGATATCGGTGATCCTCTTCCTCTCTGCGCCTGCGCTCGCTGATGTCCCGCAGCATCACCACGGAGGCGGGTGTCCCGTGCCAAAAGGTATTGGATACCGTCAATTCGACGGGCCCGCCGATCTTACCTTCGCGCAGCACATTGGCCTCCAGGTGCTTCGACTCCCGCTGCTCATCGATGTCCCCCCACAACCTTTCAGCGCCGATCTGCCGCTTATGAAGGCGAATGATCTCCGCAACCGGTGCGCCCGGGAGCTCGGAGCCGGAACGCCCGGTAATTTGCTCGGCACTCCTGTTGGTGTAGGCGATCCGCCCCTGCTCCAGCACGATCAGGATTCCGTCCCGGGCGTTGTCGGCCAAAGCCCGGAAGTTGGCCTCGGCCTTTCGGATGGATTGCAGCATCCTGTTGAAGTAGAGGGTCAGGGCGCCGATCTCGTCGTTGAATTGTGGAGTTATGCTCACTTCGAGGTCGCCGCTGTTCGCCCGCTCCATTCCCCGGTGCAGAGCCTGCAACGGTTGTATCAGGTTCGTTTTGAACAGAAGGGGAAGGAAAAACAGGATCGAGAGGCTGGAGGCGATGAGAATAACAACCAGCACGGCCATGCGGCTGTGGAGATGGCGGTAGAACTCGATGTCGTAGGCTTCAAAAAGAACTTCGGGAGCAGTGCTGATGAAGGGAAGCCCGCCGGAGAAGCGAATCGGGCGCAATCCCGCTTGCTTGCTTCCCGGATGGATACCGATCAGTCTAGGCCCGATCGGGGAGGCCTCGCCGGCAGCACCCGGATGATGACCCGTTACTGTGGCGGAGGTGTAGACGTACATTTGAATCGGGCTGTAGCCGCTGTCTACATGTATCTCCTTGTAGGAAAAATCGATATTGCCATCCCGATGCAGCACCAGCTGGACCGTGTTTCTGTTGGAATGTCCGTACTCGGACAATTCGTTCCAGGTAACCGTCAGCCGATCCGGCTGATTCTTGAAATAGATGCCACCGCCCTTACTCATGTCGAAGTTCATCAGCAGCGGAGCAATCGCCGGCCTGGGGTTGTACCCGCCCCAGCTTTTTTCGCCGGTATTCTCCCCCAGCAGGATCATGGGCCCGTGCAATACCTGCACGGTTCTATGGGTGTCCGTATAGAATCGAAAAGGAAAAACGAGCTCCACGGTTGCCGATTGGTCGTAGCCGATATCGATTTTTGTTCCCAGATCCGGGTCGAATCGATAGGGAACCGCAGAGATCGTATAACTTTCGAACCGATTGGGGTCGAAATGAATGGTCCGCCGCCCGGAGACCAGGTTCTTGTTGAGGTAGTCCTCTTGGTACGCCCTGCCCGCAAAGAGGGATATCAACCCCAGGACCCCCACGACGAATACGAGCACCACCCCCACCAGCTTCACCTGGAAGGTCGTGGGCTCCACCGTGTGGTTGAGGTAGGTCACCACGAAGCTGCAGTAGAACAGCAGAAATACCAGCCAGATGAAATAGGTTGCCAGATGAGGTGGCAGTATTCCCCGGTTCTCGAGCAGGTACACGCCCAAGACTACGGCGGGTAAGACCAGGACCAGGGCCAGAGAGCCGGCCGCCCGGGCATCCTTGCCTTGCGGGTTGATCAGCCTGCGCCACCAGGGGCGGGCCTTGCCCGTTGAAAACCGCACTGTCTTGCGCAGCAGCAGAAAGACAACCAGGGTAAACTGCACGGCCAGAATTGTATAAAAAAAGATGTAGTAGGTGTTTTCGAAACCGATGATGCTGCGCTGCCTTTTGAGGTAGATGAAGTTGTAGTAGGTCAACCCCAGGACGAGGAGATTGGCCAGAATATACAGAGAGCGAACGATCCGGTACTCCCGGCGATCGGGTTTCTGGAAATGGGGAAAATGATAAACGAAAGACAACAGGGAGAAGGCGGCAACTGCCGCGGCGATAGCCTGGAGAAACGGGATGAGCAGGTTTTTCAGATTGTAGGGCTGCCAGTAGTAGGGACCGGCAAACTCCAAAAAGGTGGACAGGTTGATCAGGGCGCCCCCGGTGAACGCCCAGGCCAACCGCAGCGTAGGTTCAGATCTTTGTTTGAGCCTGAACAGATAGACGGCAATGCACAGAGAGATGATGAAGCTCGACAACCGGAGTACGGAGAAGTAATCCAGGTTCAGCCAGAACGGTAGGACGGTAATACGCCCCCTCCCCGGGCATCTCGCTGCTGTCTCCCCCGGTGCTTTGATCGCTTGCTGCCCTGTTGTATTGAATTGTAGGCGATCTGCATTCCGCAATCAAGAAATCGAGTTGCCGGTTTGCAACCAAGATTGCCGGTAGGACAAGAGAGCGCCGAAAAGGCTTCTAAAATAATTCTTTACACCATAAAAAATTAACAAACAATCTCAATTGGCATGTAAATTGCTCTCTATAACCAAGAGGAAAAAAATGCAGGCGATAACAGGACAGTTCAGCGATTCCTATTTCCCGATCATGGACGGCGTGTCGCTGACGATCAGCAACTACATCTCTGAACTGAACCGAACCCTGGGTCCGGCCTACGCCGTGGTGCCTGCGATTCCCGGTTATTCGGATTCGCAATCACCAGGGACGTACAGGTTCTTCTCCCTTCCGCTGATCGGTCGCCCGCCTTACAGAATCGCTTTGCCTCAGCTGGACGTGTTCCTGCAGAGGGCACTCCGGACCCGGAGCTTCGACCTGATTCACGCCCACTCGCCGTTTTTTGCAGGCAGGTTTGCCCTGAAGATCGCCAGACAGAGGGGAATCCCGATCGTAGCCACCTTTCATTCCAAGTACAGGGATAAACTGGAAAACGGGATGCCCCGTTCATCACTGCTGGATCGGGTGCTGGTGGAGCGGGTGGTGCAGGGAATCGCCGATTTCTACGCATCCGTGGATCAGGTGTGGGTGCCCACGGAAGCTGCGGTGGAGACGCTGCGGGAGTATGGCTATCGGGGTGCCGTCGAGGTCGTCAGGCACGGCGTTGATTTCGATTTGCCCGCGGATCGAGCCGAATTACGGAGACGGGGAGAGATCTTCCTCTCGTTGGATCGGCAGGATTTCCTGTTCCTCTACGTGGGGGATCACGCCTGGGAGAAGAATCTGGCCTTCCTGCTGCAATCTCTGTCGCTGCTGAACAGAAGCGGGCGACGATTCAAGATGGCGTTTGTCGGTGAGGGATATGCGTCGAAGTCCCTGCGGCTGATGTCGTCTCGGTTGGGTCTGAACGGCGCGGCGACCTTCGTAGGGGTGCTGCGGGATCGGGAAGCCCTGTCCGCCTGCTATGCCCGGTCCGATTGCTTTTTGTTTCCCTCCCTCTACGATACCTGCGGACTGGTGGTACGGGAAGCAGCCGCCTTTGCGGTCCCTTCGGTGGTGATCGAAGGTTCCGCAGCGGCGGAACAGATCGTGGACGGAAACAACGGATTCGCCACGGAAAACTCGGTTCAGGCCTATGCGGCAAAGCTCGCAATGCTCCTGGAACACCCGGACCTGCTCCACCGGGCGGGTGAAGGGGCTCGCAGGACCCTGTGCACAACCTGGCGGGATGCGGTGCGGGAGGTGAAGGAGCGATACCTGAGCCTGCTCGGAAGACCCTCCGCGGCTGCGGCGGGTGGATCGCCAGACCAATATTCAATTGACAAGGAGATGGTGTGATGAAAGCATGGGTTGCAACTGTTGATATGGGATTAGGCCATCAGCGGGCCACCTATCCGCTGGCCTCCGTGGCCGAAGGCGGGATAATTACGGTCGGAGGTGAACAAAACAGCTCACCGGAAGAGAGTCGGCTCTGGAGCAGGGTGCGGTATGGCTATGAAATGATCTCCCGATGCAAGTCGATTCCTCTGGTCGGCACACCGCTGTTCGGCCTGATGGATCGCCTGCTCAGTATCCCCCCCTACTATCCGGTCAGAGACCTCTCCGCCCCGGACTTTCAGGTCAAGCTGCTCGATTCCCTCATCGAAAGGGGCTTGTGCCGGGGTATGCTGGAAAGGCTACAAACCAAGCCGCTTCCACTCGTTACCTCCTACCTGGCACCGGCGGTAGCCGCCGACAGGGCCGGGTACGCTCCGGTGTACTGCATTATCTGTGACGCCGAAGTCGCCAGAGCCTGGGTTGCCCGAGACCCGGGGGCAAGCGGAATCCACTACCTGGCGCCCTGCGAGCGCACCGTACTGCGCCTCCGCAGCTACGGCGTTCCTGCGGAGAAGATATCCCTGACCGGTTTCCCTCTGCCCCTCGAGCTGCTGGGAGACAGCAGCCTGGATCGCCTTAAATTCGATCTTGCCCGGAGGTTGTCCCGGCTGGACCCCGAGGGGCGCTTCCGGCAGCGGTACTACAGAAGCGTTGCTCCCATTCTGGGCAGAGCAAATAATTGTGCCGGAAACCTTGAGCCGGTCACCATCACCTTCGCGGTCGGGGGAGCAGGCGCGCAGGGTGAGATCGGCCTGCAAATCGCCCGCAGCCTGAGGGATCGACTGCGGCAGGGATCGGTGCGCCTCAACCTGGTGGCCGGTGTACGGGAGGAGGTCAAGTCCAACTTCGACAGCTACAAGGAGCAGATGCTGCCCGGGAATCGGAATCTACAGGTGATATTCGGCCGCAGCAAGCACGAGTACTTCAGAAGATTTTCTGAGATCCTCCATGAAACGGACGTGCTCTGGACAAAACCGAGTGAGTTGTCCTTCTACTGCGGTCTCGGGATTCCCATCGTCATCTCACCGACCATCGGTTCCCAGGAGGTGTTCAATCGGAAATGGCTTCTCGAGATCGGGGCGGGGGTTCCCCAGGAGGATCCCGCCTATACGGGGCAATGGTTGTTCGATTTTCTCGACAGTGGGAGGCTGGCAGAAATTGCCTGGAGCGGCTTTCTGAATGCCCGGAAATACGGTACATATAACATACGGGAGATTCTCGAAAACGGGATAGAGGCAAGAGAATCAACGCGGATGAACCTGGAGGTTGCTTAAGCGAAGGTGGCTTTTCGGAAGATACTTTTCTGCCTGTGTCTGTCCTGCACGCTGAGCGCTGCGGTGACGGCCCAAACGATCAAGCTCGGCAGTCTGGCCCCCGAGGGCTCGCCTTGGGACAAGGCGCTTCGGCGGATCGCCGCGGACTGGAATGCGGCATCCGGCGGAAGGCTGAGGGTCAAGGTGTTTGCCGGGGGTATCGCAGGGGACGAACCCAGCATGATCCGCAAGATCAGGATCAATCAGCTGCAGGCGGCTGCCATCACCGGTGTGGGCTTGGGCAGCATCGTCGAAGATTTCTACGCCGTGCAGCTTCCCTTTGTGGTCCGCACCTCCGGGGAGATGGAGTACGTCATGGGTGAGCTGCAGCCGACCCTCAACCGGATGTTGGAGGAGAAGGGCTTCACCCTCGTTGCCTGGTTCCTGACAGGCTGGGCTTACCTGTTCTCGAAGACACCGGTCGCCACCCCCGGGGAAGCAAAGCGGCTGAAACTGCACGCGGACCCCGCGTCGCCCGAGATCGTCGATGCCTGGAAGGAACTGGGATTTCATGTGGTTCCGGTCGCTCCTACGGAAGTCCTCACGGCACTGCAGAGCGATCTTTTGGAGGCCTTCCTGCTGACACCGCTGACCGCGGCGGCGATGCAGTGGTTCGGCATGGCCAAGAACATGATGGATCTGCCCCTTGCGCCGATGCTCAGCGGTATCGTCGTCTCCGAGCGCGTATGGGACGGCATTCCCGAAGCCCTCAAGACGGAACTGCTCGCCATCGTAGATCGGCATCTGGACACGTTGAGCGAGGAGACCGCGGCGCTGGAGGATGAGGCTGTGCAGATCATGTTGCAAAACGGCCTGCAGATTCATTCCGTTTCAGCTCAAGGCGCTGCCGAATGGGAACGGGTGATGGAGGAGGGGTTGGACCTGATAACCGGGACAGTCGTGTCCGAGCAGATGTTTGCCGAGGTTCAGATGATCCTCAGTGAGTATCGGAGGCGGTAGGGTTTCGCCGGATCAAGGCTTGACCGCCAGCAGGCAGATGCATTTGCCCTTTTCGTATTCCTGAATCTTGGCGAGCTTGTCCGCACCCAACTCCGCCGGCTCGACGTCGTAGAAAGAGAACGCGAGGATCGGATAGCCTATCTCCTTCTCCAGGCGCTGGATATCCTCGAGCGCAGCATTCCCCAGATTCGTAGCCAGGTTCGTAAACATACTCTATCCCCCTCTACAATGCAGTATATCACAATCTCAGCTATTACGGTCTTCCGTTATAAAAACACAAGCCCGAGGGATCGGTGCGAACGTTGGTTTCAGATCTCCTTGAGCTCCCCCTTGAAGATGCGCTTGAAAATGGTTATCAGGGTCACGGCCACGCTCATGGCCAGCGGTCCGAACAACAGTCCCCAGATTCCGAAAAGGGCGACCCCGCCGAGTACCCCGATGAAAACCAGAAGAGGATGCAGCTGCGTGTCTTTTCCCACCAGCCGCGGACGAAGAATGTAGTCGATCAGGGGAATCACCCCCCCGCCGATCACCAGCATGATCACCCCCGGGAAGTACTTCCCCAGGGCAAACAGGATCACCGTGGTGGGCAGCCAGATCACCGCGGGGCCCAAACCGGGAATGGCGGCCAGAACCAGGAACAGGACACCGAACAGTACGGCGCCGGGAATGCCCAGTGCAAGGAAGAGGATCGTCCCGATCGTGCCTTGGATGCCCCCGATCAGAAAGGTGCTTTTCAAAGTGGCCCGGCTCACCGAAACGAACTTGTCGATGATCGCCAGTTTGTCCTCTTTGGGCAGGGGAATTGCCTCGGAAACGGCGAGCAGGGCCTTGTCGCCGTCTCGAATCAGGAAAAACAGACTGTAGATGAAAACGAACAGCAACAGCAGGGTCCGGGCAATGTTTCCGGCAAGACTGGTCGCCCCTTCCACGAGCGTACTTCCCGCCTGCTGGATGATGTTGACCAGCCTGGCGCTGTCGATCAAGGTGGATACCCGCTGCCCTTCGACAAAAGGCAGGGTCGCGATCCAGGACTCCACACTCTGAAGCCAGGTCTTGATTTGGGGGATGTTCCGGTTGACCAGCCGGGTTACCTCGATCACGTTCTGGGTGACCAGGTAGCCCAGCAGAGTGATCGGGACGAGGATGATCAGACAGAAAATCACGACCGAGAACAAGGCGGACAGACTGGCTCTGCCCTTGAACAGTCTGAGGATTCTCCTGTTCAGCGGATGGAACAGAGCCGCGGCGATCGCAGCCAGGAGGATCGGGAGAAGAAACACCTTGGCTACGAAAAACACCAGCAGCGCGGCGCCCGCCAGCAGGATGAGGAAAAACGTTCGGTTTAGCCTCCGGGAACCGGTCTGAAAGTCGGTGGATCGATCCGAATCTTGTCCGCGTTTCTTCGCTTTTGCCATCACCCGTCTCCGTCTGTCAGAATACTACTGGGTCGTTCCATCCTTGAAGGGGAGGAACTCGTGGTAGCCGTTTTCTTCGCTTCGAGTCCGCCGACCCGAGGCCACCTCCACCACCAGCTGCCAGAGCCGAACCGCCTCCTCCTGGAGAGAAGCTCCTTCGGTCAGGGTGCCGGCGTTGAAATCGATCCAATGGGGCTTGCGCGCAGCCATATCGCTGTTGGAGGCGATCTTGATCACCGGCACCGGGGAGCCCAGCGGGGTTCCTCTTCCGGTGGTGAACAGGATCATCTGCACCCCCGTGGCCGCCAGGACGGAAACCGCAATCAGATCGTTTCCCGGACCCTCGGCCAGGCTCAAGCCCGAATTCTTGAGCTGCTGCCCGTAGTTCAGCACATCCACCACCGGTTGGGATCCTCCCTTCTGCACACAGCCGAGGGATTTTTCCTCCAGGGTCGTGATGCCTCCTTCTCTGTTCCCGGCGGAGGGGTTTTCGTGGATCGGCTGACCGTGATCGATGAACATCTGCCGGAAGCCGTTCAGCATGGCTGAAGCCCGATCGAAGACCTCACGGTCGCAGCAGCGATCCAGCAGATGCTGTTCGGCGCCGAACATCTCCGGAACCTCGGTCAACACGGTAGCCGCACCGCAGGTATACAGCCGATCGGCTATCGCTCCGACCAGCGGGTTGGCGCTGATTCCCGAAAACGCGTCGGAGCCGCCGCACTTCATCCCCAATTCGAGCCTCGACAGCGGTAGGGGGGCTCGTTTGAATCCGGAGGCGTAGGCGGCAAGGCGGCGGAGCGCGTCCAATCCCGCCTCTACCTCCTCTGCCTCCTCCTGGGCTTCCAGAAAGCGGATCCGCCGGGAATCGAGGAGGGGCTGCAGCTGCTGGATCACCGGACGAAACTCCTCGATGCAGTTGTCTTCGCAGCCCAGGCTCAGTACCAGGACAGCCCCCGCATTGGGATGAACGGCCATGGCGGCCAGCATGCGCTGGGTACGGCGGTGATCCTCTCCTGCTTGACCGCAACCGTAAGGATGGCTCAGCACCCGTAATCCATCGATGCCGGGGGGCAGCTCGCTGCGGAAGCGGGCGGCCATGGTGCCGGCCAGGCCGTTGGCGCATCCCACCGTGGGCAGAATCCACAGCTCATTGCGGATACCCACCCGGCCGTCGGAACGTTCGTAGCCCATGAACGATCCGGAACAGGGTGGAAAACCTCTTACGGAGGATTCTGCAGCGGTTGGGCGGTACCGGTATTTCCCCAATCCCCGGAGACTGCTTTCCAGGTTGTGGCTGTGCACCCAATCGCCGGGCTCAATTGCGGATATTGCAATGCCGATGGGGCTCCCGTATTTGACAATCGGTTCTCCCGCTCTGATCGGCCGGAGGGCGACCTTGTGGGCCGCCGGGATATCCTGCCTGATCCGCAGCACTTCATTTTCAAGCCGGACGCTGTTTCCGGCCTTCAGGGCGGTCAGAGCCACGGCCACCGTATCCCGGGGATGGAGCTGTAGAATCTCATTCTCTTTCGATTTCATCTGAAAGCCGCCTCGGACGCTCTACACCTTCGGCTTGATCCACTTGATGTCGGAAGCGGCGCTCTCCAGTACCGTCTCCACGAAAGCCATTCCCCTCACCCCGTCATCGATGTTCGGGTAATCCCCCCGGGAGTCCTCTTCCCCGCGCAGCTGACGCCAAATCGCCTGGAAGAAGGCCCGGTACAGATTGGCAAAGGCGGCGATGAGACCGTCGGGATGACCGCTGGGCAGCCTCTTGGCAGCGTTGGCCTCCTCGTACAGATCCGGTCCTCCTTTGTGCAGGGTCGTGTCGAATCGGTTGAGGTCCCGCACGAGTAATGTCTCCGGCTGCTCCTGCTTCCAGAACAGGCTCTTTTTGGTACCATAAACCCGGATCGTCAATCCGTTGTGTTCCCCGGTCAGCGTCTGGGATACGCTGAGCACCCCTCTGGCGCCTCCCCGGTAGCGGATCAGCACGGCTGCGTCGTCCTCAAGGCCTCCTCCGGCCAAAAAGGAGGTCGCCTCGGCGCACAGCTCTCCTATCTCCAGGTCCGTGACGTAGTGAGCCAGATTTTCCGCATGTATCCCGATGTCCGCCATGGTCAGGGACGATCCCGACACCTTCGGATCGAACTTCCAGGCTTTGTCTCCTTTGGCCGCGCCGTGCAGGCGAAAGGGCACCCAACCCTGGAAGTACTCGACAACTACTTTCAGTATGTCTCCCAACTCGCCGTTTTTGATCATCTGCTTCGCCTGCTTCACCATCGGATACCCCGTATAGGCGTGGGTAATCATGAACAGGCGTCGTTCCTTTGCAGCGGTTTTCCGCAGGGTTTTCGCTTCTTCCAGGGACAAAGCCACGGGTTTTTCACAGACCACGTGAAACCCATGTTCAAGAAAGGTACGGGCAATCTCGAAGTGGGCGGAATTGGGGGTGACTACGACCACGAAATCGAGCCGCCGGTCCTCGGGCAATTTCGCCTCTCGTTCCGCCATGACACGGTAGTCGTGATAGACCCGCCGCGGGTCCAGATACAGCCGGGCAGCGCTCGCCTGTGACTTCTCCGGATCCCGGGAAAACGCCCCCCCTACAAGCTCGGCGTTGTTGTCCAGCTCCAGGGCCATGCGGTGAACCGGTCCGATGAACGCCCCGATTCCTCCGCCGATCATTCCCGCTCGCAGTTTCCTGTTATTCATCTCTCTTTCCTCCGTTCCGGTCGAGCGACCGAACGAGCTGCCCGCACCCGTGAAGTGCACGCGAATGGCGTTCGTCGCTTCCCGACAATCAAGATATCGTGTAGAGTTCATGAGTGCAAGGAACGAACAACAGGGGTATTCGTGGGACAGGCCGCTGACATGGAGAAACGCATCCTGGGCAGAACCGGCTTGCAGGTCGGCGTCATCGGGCTCGGAGTCGAGCATTTACGCTCAGAACAGCGGAATATGCGCGAGGTTTTCGACCTGGCCGTGTCGGCCGGCGCCGATTACGTCGATTTGGTCTACAACGATCCGACCGGGATCTACGCCGAGCATTGGGAGGCCATCACCCCCGCATTGCGGCGATATCGGGACCGGTTGATCCTTGCCGCTCACTGGGGATTCATCGCCCACGAGCCTGTCGATCGCTGTCGGTGGTGCTTTGAGCAGGTACTCGACAGAGTAGGCAATGACTACGTGGAGATCGCAGTCCTCACCATGGTGGATACCGAGGAGGTCTGGCAGGGGTGGGCCCAGGAATCCATTCAGAATCTCAAGGCGTACCGGCGCCAAGGCCGGCTGGGATTCATCGGCTTGAGCAGCCACTACCCGAATATCGCCCGTCAGGCTATGGGGTCCGGATTGATCGATGTTCTCATGTTTCCCGTCAATCTTTACCAGCATCAGGAGGACACGGAGAGTCAGGCGCTCCTGGAGCTTGCCGCGGAACTCGGGGTGGGCGTCGTGGCCATGAAGCCCTACTACGGCGGCCGGCTCCTGCACACCGAAGGCCGCCCGACCGGCATTTCGCCGGTGCAGTGCCTGCACTACGTGCTTTCCCAACCCCTGGCAACCGTGGTGCCCGGACCGCGCAACGCCGATGAGCTGCGGCAGGCGTTGGCCTATATTCGGGCTGAGGAAGCGGAGAAAGCCTACGGGCCGCTGCACGACGAGCTGACCGAACGGCTGCGCGGGCAATGCGTGCTCTGTAAACATTGCCTTCCCTGCCCCCAGGAGATACCCATCCCGGACCTGATTCGCTGCCTGGACTACGTCGAGCACTACGGGCACGGACCCGGCCACGAAAGCACCAATCGGGAACGGTACGCAGCCATGACCGCCAAGGGATCGGATTGTACCGAGTGCGGAGTATGCGTGGAGCGCTGCCCGTTCCAGGTGGACATCATCGGCAAGATGAAACGGGCGGCGGAAGTCTTCGAGGTGCGTGACTGATGGCGGGGATCGGAGACGTCGTCCAGCGGTACATCAGCGCGGAAACCTTGGAGGCGAAGACGGAGCAGTGGATGCGGCAGATCGCGGCCTGGGCCGGCCACGTCGTGACCTGTGCCGAGGTCGTCGATTGTACAGGATCGCCGTGACATTCGGGGAACCTTTCCGGCAACATGCTCATGGAAAGATCAACGGAAGAGGGGGATCCTCCAGTGGCTGAATCATCAACCGATATCGCCGCCCGGAAGCGAGCCGTGCGTGCGCAGGTAAGGGCCCGGCTGGCCGCACTTGATGGGCTGCAGATCGAGGGCAGGAGTCAATCCCTGGCCGGGCGGCTGTTCGCGACCTCCTGGTGGAGTGGCGGGGAGTGGGTTTTCATCTACATTCCCATGGGCGGTGAGGTGGATACCCGTTTCATCGTGGCCCGGGCATATCGGGAGAAAAAGCAGGTGGCCATCCCCCGTATCGAGGGGGAGGATCTGGCCTTCTACGTTTACGACGGGCGCACCGAAAACCTGATTCCCAATCAGTTCGGGATCCTCGAGCCCGATCCTGCGTGGACGTTGATCGACCCCTCCGTGCCTACGGGAAAGCGTCTGCTCGTCCTGACTCCCGGGTTAGCCTTTGACAGGCAGGGGCGCCGGCTGGGAAGGGGAAAAGGTTTCTACGACCGCTTCCTGCACCGATTACGGGCCTCTCACCCGGCGGGACGCTTCTCCTGGGCCGTGGGTCTCTCCTTTGCCGAACAGCTGGTGGAACGGGTTCCGGTTACGGATCACGATGAGCTGCTGGAGGGGATCGTCACGGATCAAGAGGTGATAGGCTGAGCCACCGTCAACTTGATTTCACGAGGGTTTCGTGAGTAAATTGTAAAAAATACGGAATGCAAACGGGATAGAACCATGTCAGAAATCAAATCGGCCCTGGAAATCGCGCTGGAGCGCACACAGGATGTGGAGGCAAACAAGGAAGCCCTGGAGGCCAACACCTTCATGACCGAGGGGAAGAAGGCGGTCTCCAAGTTTCTGTCGGAAGAGGATGTTGATCTAAAGAAATTGTTGGAGGGCCTCGACAAGAAGCACCTTCGTCACATCAAAGAGGGAGCTTTACAGGCCCTGCTGGCCAATCTCAAACTTCCCCTGGATGAAATGTCCCTGCTCCAGGGCAAGAAGGCCGGGCAGGGTTTTTACGCCCTGGTTGCCGACGGCAAACACCTCGGCAAGCTTCTGAACCAGATGGAACAGTTCCTGGAGGATTTTTTGAAGGAGCGGAAGAGGGTCGTTGAAGCGGTGGAGCAGAGATTCCAGCCGATTCTGCAGCAGAAAGAGCAGGCCATGAGCCAGCAGGTAGGTGCCCGGGTCAAGATCGATCCGGCCATGGATCCGGACTTCCAGAAGATGCTGCGGGAAAACATGACGATCCTCGAGGACCGCTACAACCAGGTCCTCGCCCGGGTCAAGCAGGAACTGCGGCGGCTGAGCGAGTAAAATTGCAGCCCCGGATCACTCTCCCGGTTCGTAGGGGATGCCGTCCGCCGCCGGTGGTTTGGCCTTGCCCATCATCCCCACCAGCACGAGGATGGCCAGAACGTAGGGCAGCATCTGCACGAACTGGCTGGGAATCGGGATCTTGGTTTCGAACATGATGCGGAAGGTATCGGCGTAGCCGAACAGCAGCGCGGCCAGCACTGCCCCCACCGGATGCCAGCGTCCGAAGATCATGGCGGCCAGGGCGATGAACCCCCTGCCCCCGGTCATACCGTTGATCCACTTGGCCGGATAGAGCACCGCCGCGGCCAGGCCGCACATCACCCCGGAGAGGATCACTCCGGTGTAACGCATCAGGTGCACGTTGATTCCCAGGGTATCCGCTGCCTCCGGGTTTTCCCCCACGGCGCGCAGGCGCAAGCCGAAGCGAGTCTTGTACAACACGAACCAGCAGATCGCCGTGATCGGGATCAGGGCAAAGGCGAAGGAATTGATGTGGAATATCGTAGGAAAGAGGTAGGGGTTCAGCTGCGACTGGGTCTCCTGGTTGAAGATGTTTTGGGAGAGGAAGCGGCCGATACCGATGGCCATGATGTTGATCGCCACCCCGCTGACGATCTGATTGACCTTGTAGGTTATGGTGGCCACCGCATGGATCAGGCTCATGATGACGCCGGTGATGATGGCCACCAGCAGTCCCATCCAGATGCTTTGAAAGGCGATCGATCCCCATACGATCGTAAAGGCGGTCACCGCCATGAAGCCCTCTAAAGCGATGTTGATCACACCGCTGCGTTCGCAGAAAACGGCCCCCAGGGCGGCAAAGGCGATCGGGCCGGAGATCTCCAGCCCCTTGAACAGGAAATTCACGACAATCGAAAGATCCATCTCAGGCAGCCTCCTTCTTTCTCAGCGCCCGAATATAGCGGGTCACGATCTCGTTGATGACAACGATGAAGATGATCATCAGGCCGGTAATAATGTAGATGATGGAGTTGGGGACCGAGGTGTACAGCTGCAGGCCGTAGCCCGCCTGTTTCAGAAAGGCGAATAAAATGGCCGAAAAGACGACCCCTACGGGTGAGTTGCGGCCGATCAGGGCGATGGCGATCCCGTCGAAACCGAGCCCTGAGGCGATCTCGAAGGTGTAGTGTCCCCGGATGGCGAAGATCTCCTGCATGCCGACCAGGCCGGCAACGGCCCCGCTGATCAGAAAAACCCCCAGCTGCACGCTCTTGACCCGCACACCGGCGTAGTGGGAGACATCTATGGAGGTACCTACCGCGCGGATCTCGAAGCCGAAGCGCAGGCGGAACAGCAGGATGTAGGCCAGCACGCCCATGAGGATGGCCACGATCAGGGAGTAGTCCAGGTACACGTGGTTGGGTACGTTGAGCCCGATGGCCTGGAACCAGTGATTGAGCTTGCCGAACAGGGCCGTGGGCAGAATCTTGCGGGTCTGGGGCTCCAGGCTCGCCTCTCCCCGTCCCGACAGGGGACCGTTAACCAGAAAGTTCACCAAAGCGAAGCCGATGTTGTTGAACATGATCGTGGAGATCACCTCGTGGATCCCCTTGGTGATCTTCAACACCGCCGGTATAGCCGCCCACAGGGCACCTCCGGCCATGGCGGCCAGCACTACCACGGGCAGATGGATCACCTTGGGCAGGGGCAGGTAGATGCCGGCCAGGGCTCCGACCAGCCCGCCGATGAAGTACTGTCCCTCCACGCCGATGTTGAACACCCCGGCTCGGAAGGCGATGGCCACGGCCAGCCCGGAGATGAACAGGGGAATGGCCACGGAGAACACGCTGGCCAGCCGGGAGGCGTTGGAGACCGTAAACTTGAAGATCGCCCTGATGGCGTTGCCCGGGGTTTCCCCCACGATCGCTGCGATGATCAGCAGAACCACGATGGATGCGAGAAATCCCAACACGGGAGCCAGCAGCTCCATGAGCCGGTATTTGTCGAATCGAAGCTTACGCATTTTGATCGCCTCCGGTCATGTACAGACCGATCTTCTCCCGGGTGGCCTCCGCCCGGCCGAGCTCCTGGATTATGCGGCCTTTGAACATCACGCCGATGCGATCCGACAGAGAGAGGATCTCATCCAGGTCCGCGGACACCAGCAGCACGGCCTTGCCGTTTTCTCTGGCCTCCAGAAGCTGGGAGTAGATGAACTCCTGGGCACCGATATCCACGCCCCGGGTCGGCTGGGCGGCCACCAGCAGGATCGGTTCGAAGCTCATCTCCCGGGCCACGATGGCCTTCTGCTGATTGCCTCCCGACAGGGCGTTGGCGGGGGTCATTTCCGAAGGGGTACGGATGTCGAAGTTCTTGATGGTCTGCCTGGCGTAGTCCCGGATTTTCGCCGAATCGATCCATTGGGAGCCTCTGACGAAGGGCGGCCGGTGGTGACGGCCCAGGGTGAGGTTGTCCGCCAGGGAAAAGGGAAGCAGCAGGCCGAAACGCTGGCGGTCCTCGGGGATGTGACCAATCCCGGAGTCCCGGCGCAACCGTACATCCCAGGAGAGGATACTCTGCCCCTGCAGAAGGATATCCCCCTGGTTTAGCTTCACCGGCTCGGTTATGGCCTGGACCAGCTCGCTCTGACCGTTTCCCTCCACGCCGGCAATTCCGTAGATCTCTCCGCCTTTGACAGAGAGACTCACCCCGTCCAGAACGCCGTGTCCCCGCTCCCCGGTCTCGTGCAGGTCCCGTACCTCCAGGATCGTAGCACCCGGCACGACGGCTTCCTTCTTCACTTCCAACAGGACGGGTTTGCCGACCATCAGCTCGGCGATCTTGGCCTTGGTGGCCTCGCCGCGCTGCAGAGTTTCGATGACCTTGCCCCGGCGGATCACCGTGATGCGGTCGGCGATGTCCAGCACTTCGTCGAGCTTGTGGCTGATGAAGATGATCCCCTTGCCCTGCTCCTTCATCATCCGGAAGGTCTTGAACAGCTCGTCGACCTCTTGAGGCGTGAGCACCGCGGTGGGCTCGTCGAAGACCAGGATCTCCGCACCGCGGTAGAGGATCTTCAAGATTTCTACGCGCTGCTGAAGCCCGACGGGTAGGTCCGCAACGGATAGGGAAAGCTCCACTGGCAGACCGTTGCGCGCCATGATCTCCTCAACTTTTTCGGCCGGCGCCTTCATCCGCAGCACACCAGCCGTTTGGGTCTCTTCACCCAGTACGATATTCTCAAGTACCGAGAAGGGAGGAACCAGCATGAAGTGCTGGTGCACCATGCCGATCCCCTGAGCGATTGCATTCCGAGGATTGCGAATGCTCGCCGCCTCACCCCGCAGGTAGATTGTTCCGGAATCGGGCTTCTGCAGCCCGTAGAGGATCTTCATCAGGGTGGTTTTGCCGGCGCCATTTTCGCCGACCAAAGCGTGAATCTCCCCGGCCTGCAGGTCGAAGCTGACCCCGTCGTTGGCCCGTACGCCGGGAAAAACTTTGGTGATTTCTTCCATCGCCAGCAGAGTGTCGGACATCACTAAGCTCCCATAGCTAACTCGAGGATTAAAAAAGCGGGACGTTCCGAAGACTCGGTCCGTCCCGCCGTTGTTACCCTATGGCATTAAAAGGTCGCTTCAGCCCACTCCTTGACCTTGGCATCATCGTTGGGTACGGCGATCTCCCCGCTGATGATCTTCCCCTTGATCTCGTCCACCTGGGCCATGATCGGATCGAGCTTGTCCCTGTTGTACTGGTTGACCGCATAGCCGACCCCGTCGTCTGCCAGGCCGAACTCGTGATAGCCGCCGGTGACTTTGCCCGTATCGATCAGCTCTTGCCCCGTGAGGAAAATGGCGTTGTCGACCCGCTTGAGCATGGAGGTCAGGATGTGTTCGGCCATGGCCTTCTCTTCGGCACTGTCGCTCGAGGCGTAGATCAGGCCCTGGTCGGAATCAACGCCGATGGCCAATTTGTTCAAGTCCTTGGCCGCCTTGAACAGACCCGCTCCGGAACCGCCGGCTGCGTGGTAGATGATCGAGGCGCCCTGATTGTAGAAGTTCTTGGCGATGCTCTCAGCGGTCTTGGGATCATTGAATGCACCGGGATCTTTGCCGCAGTATTGAGCAAGCAGGGCTTTCGGGTCCCGAAGCTTCGGGTTCACATACATGACTCCGGCGAAATATCCCCCGTGGAACTTGTGGATGAGGGGGATGTCCATCCCGCCGATGAAACCGACCTTACCCGAGGTATCCATCAACCCGGCGATGGCGCCGACCAGGAAGGAGCCCTCGTGCTCGGCGAAGGACAGGCAGGTGATGTTGCTGTCTGCATTCAGATCCGGGATAAACCCGTCGATGATGCCGAAGTGCTGGTTCGGGAAATCCGCAGCCACCTTGGTGATGGCGTCGGTGAACAGGAATCCCACCCCGATCATCAGATCGAAGCCTTCTTCGGCTTGGGCCCGCAGCAGCTGTTCCCGGTCCTGGCCACCGGACTGCGGTTCCAGGTACTTCAGCTCGATCTCCGTTCCGTAGCTCACGTTGCTCGGATCATCCTTGATATAGCCCTTGTACTCCTGGGCTATCAACTTCATGCCATTGTAGGCGGAGTCGTTGAAGGATTGATCCCCCCGTCCCCCGATGTCGAAGACGATCCCGATCTTGTACTTCGGACCCGTCGGAGCCGCCGCCTCCTCTTTCTTCTTGCAGCCCAGAACGGCCACAACCATGATAAAGGCGAGCAGCAGTAACAATGCTTTTTTCATGGATTTCCACCTCCTCCATGTGTGAATTGATTTTCTCTAACTGTAAACCGAAGGGAGTGGGGCGTCAATAATGTATTTCGAGGATGGTTTAGGAATCGAGCATTTCCAGGAATTCCGCTTCGTCCACGACCCGTACGCCCAGCTCCCGGGCCTTGTCCAGCTTGCTCCCCCCTCCGGGTCCGGCCAACAGGTGGGTGGTCTTGGAGGTTACGCTGGAGGTGACCCGGCCGCCCCGACGCTTCACCTCCTCCATGGCCAGCTCCCGGGGCTTGAAGTGCTCGAAGCTGCCGGTAACGCACCAGGTCTGAGCGCTGAAGCTCTGGGTAAGGCGCTCCCTGTCCGCCGGAACCTCCTCGCTGAAGCTCAACCCCGCCGCCTCGAGTGCTTCGATCCGCCGGCGGACCACCGGCCGGTTGAGCTCCTCGATCAGGGTCCGGGCGATCTTCTCGCCGATGCCGTGGATCCGCGTGAATGCCTCGGGATCCATCTGTTCGGCGGCCGTCAGCAGTGAGTCGATATCCCGGTAACCCCCTTCGGCCAGCAGCTCCACCGCCTTCTGCCCGATGTCGGGGATCCCCAGAGAGACCAGGACGTTTCGGTAGCTGCGCTGTTTGCTCTTCGCCAGGCCTTCCCGGATCAACTGAACTTTTTTCTCCCCGAAGCCGGGAAGCTCGAGCAGTACGGCGGGGTCGAAGGCGTAGAGGTCCTGCACGTCCCGCACCAGGCCGCGGTCGATGAGAAGGTCGAGGGTTTCCGGCCCCAGATTTTCGATATCCATCTGATTTCTACCCACGAAGAAACGGATCCGACCGCGAACCTGGTCGGGACAGCTCGGGTTCGGGCAGAACTGATGCGCCCCCCGGCGTACCAGTTCCCCGCCGCAGGATGGACAGCTTTTCGGCATCTTCCAGGTGGTGTTGCCCAGCTCGTTCTTCTCCACCACCCGCTCCACCGCCGGGATCACGTCGCCCCGCTTGGAGACGCTGACCCGATCTCCGACGGCCAGCTCGAGAAGATCCACGTAGTCCTGGTTGTGCAGGGTGGCGTTGGAAATCGTGGATCCGGAGAGAAGCACCGGTTTCATTCGGGCCACCGGCGTGATGCGGCCCGTCCGGCCGACCTGGACCTCGATGTTTTCTACAACCGATTCCGCCTCCGGGGCCTCGAATTTGAAGGCGATCGCCCAGCGGGGATGGTGGCCGGTGAAACCTAGGGATTCCCGGGCCGCGAGCTCGTTTACCTTGACGACCAGCCCGTCGATTTCGTAGTCCCGTTCCAGGCGGCGCTTACGGGCAAGCTCCAGGTAGCGGGAAATTTCGGCGGGTTCCCCCACGCTCCAGGCGGGATGTCGCTTTCGAATTTTCGCCGGATCGTACCGCCCGGAGAAAAAGGCCGTGTCCGGATTGAGCTTGAAACCAAGCTCTTCCAGCTGCTCCAGGACCTCGATGTGCGTCCGGGGAGGTGGGGAGAAGTGCCCCTCGTAGACGAAGATATCCAGGGGAACGGCCGCTACCTCCGCGCTCTTCACCCGGCGCAGCGTGCCGGCGGCCAGGTTGCGGGGATTGGCGTAGGGTGTCTCCTGCTCGGAGTTGATGCGCTCGAACAGACTCCGGGGCAGAAAGATCTCCCCCCGTACGGCTATGGTTTCAGGCCGGCTGAGGCGCAGCGGGACCGCCCGGATGGTTTTTACGTTGGGCGTCACGTCGTTACCGACGATGCCGTTTCCGCGGGTGACGGCCCGGCTCAGCACGCCCTCTTCGTAGTACAGGACGATCGAAGCACCGTCTATCTTCTCCTCTACGGCGTAGGAGAGAGCTTGATCGGCGTTCTTATTGGTCTTGACGATCCAGGCCTCGAGGTCCTCCGCCGTATAGGCCTTGTCCAGGCTCAAGACGGGAATCGTATGGCGGACTTCGGGAAGCTCATGGGTCAGGTCCGATCCGACTCTCTGCGTGGGCGAGTCGGCCCGGCGGCCTTGAGGGAAAGCCCGCTCCAGCTCGAGCAGGCGGTCGAACAGGCGGTCGTATTCCCTGTCGGAAATGCTGGGGCGGCTGAGCACGTGGTACTCGTATTGATAGCGATTGAGTCGTTCGCAGAGTTCGTCGATTTCCTGTTTTGCTTGTTCGGGTTTGAGATTACTCGACGTATTTGATGAAGGCATCTTTGAAACCGCGGGATCGGAACTGGTAGAGCAGAGTGCCGCTTTCATCCACGTTCAGCGGTCCCACGAGCACCTTGTAGAAGTTTCTGCCTCCCGAGCTGGCCGGCAGGATCGTCACCGAATAGTTCTTGGTGAGATCCCCGGCAAGCTTCTCCGCCAGGGTCCGGGTGGAGTAGGCGCCGAGCTGCACGAAGTACGTCCGGGAGGGCAGCTGCGCTGAGCGCGGCATCGGCTCTTCCGCTGCCGCTTCAGCTATGGCGACCTCCGCAGCCGGCTCCTCGACGGCGGGTTGCTCTTCCTCTTCGGCGACGGCCACCTCTTCGACCGGTTGTTCCTCAGTCACGGGAGTCTCGACGACTTCCTCTGCAACCGCGGCTTCCTCGATCTCGCCCGTGGGCGGTTCCTCCGGTGCCATGGTCAGAGGAGTCTCTTCCTCCGGAGCCGGCAATCGGGTTCCCTCCGGGCTGGGTTTTTCCGGCTCGGCCGCCTCCGGACCCGGCAGGGCGACCTCCAGCGGCTCTTCTTCAGCCTCGGGTCCGAGCATGCTCACCCTGGGCGGTCCCTCCTCCACGGCTTCGATTTCTTCCTCGACTTCGGCGGCCTCTACGATCTCTTCCGGGAGTTTCTCAAGCTTCTCTTCCACCGGCGGCGCTTCCTCGGCTTCCGCCACCTCTTCCGCGGGCTGCTCGGCAGCCGCGATTTCCTCCTCCATTTCCCGGACCGGGCTCGGCTCGGGTGCCAGGGCGTAGACCTCCTGCTGCCGGGGGGGCATGTACAGCTGTTTTTGCGGGATTCTGTCGGCCAGTTCCTGCAGCCGTTTTTCCTCCGGCGTGAGCGCCCTGCCGGCGGGCTCTTCGGTTGGTGTCTCGGCGATCCCGGCAGGTTCCCCGGCCACGGCTTGCTCGGCTTCTTCGACGAGCGGCTCGATCTCCTGCTCGGTTGACGGCTCCGCCGCCGGTTCCGGTTCGGGCGTGGCAGCCTGAGCGATCTCCACGGTTGGCCCGGTCTCCAATTCGGGCTGCGCCTCGGAGACGGACAGCAGCTGCTCTTCGGTGACGCTCAATGAGGGATTGAGATCCGGGTCGGGGCTGTACGGCTCTTCGCGCAGAGAATCACTCAAGTCCGTGCCCAGGGTACTGACCACGCTGGCCCGGACGCGGATCACCTGGGATCCTGTCAGCCCTATCTGTTTTCCCGCCTCTTCGGAGAGGAGGAGAAAGACACTTGCCGTGCCGGGGATTCGCTGTGTCACGGTTACCCGGACGCTCTGTCCGCTCTGGGCGTTTTGAACGAGGATGGCGGTATTTTCCGGAAAGGCGTTGGAAGCGGCATACAAGCCGGGAGCGGCGAACTCGCCGCCACGGGCTGCAGCTGCGTTTCCCTGCCAGCTTTGCTGGCTGTAGGCCGCAACCGTGAAGAGACACAGCGTGATGATAGGCAGTACTCGTCTACATTTTCGCATGGTAAGAGATATCCCCTCTTCTCTTACATCGGCTGATTCAACCCCTGAATGAACAGTATAGCAGGAAAAAGAGAAAAGCGAAATGGAGGTTGTTGCCCGGGCTCAAGCGAAGCTCCTTCAAGGTTTTTCCGTGATTTTTCTCATCAGATCGACGCCCCGGCCGGCGATATCCCGACCCACGGAGTAGAGGAACTCCGTATAGGTGAGCTCCAGTTTTTCAGGGCTTTCATTGTTGAAAAAAATCTCCCCCTTGCCGAGAGGGGTCGTATTCCCGACGTCGAAAAGATAGTAGCGCACGGATGTTTCGATTTTCAGCGACCTCTGGACCGGGCTTTCCCCCGCATCCCTCCGTGGGGCGGCCGGATCTCTGGGCTCGGTGATCGATCGCACTTCGGCGGCGAGCAGGTATCGGGCCAAACCCTCTCGGGCTATGGCCAGGGGTTCCCGGAAATCCAATACCACCCAATCCACGGCGGGTGCGTACAATCCGGTATCGAAACTCACGAATCCCAAATCAAACATCCCCCCGATCATTCCCTCCTGGCTGGCGAAGGGACGGCTGAGCTGCACTCCATCCCGTACTTCGGTGGCCGCGATCATAAAAGTCTGTCCGTGACAGGCGAGGGAGGAGAGGATCAGGAACGGCAGCACGACTGCCTTGAGTTTCATGGACGGCTCCGTAGGCTTGCAGTTTATCCCATTATCGGTGCAAACGCGTTGAAAAGCCAGAAGCGAACATGGTACCGTAGTTCGTAACCGATATGGCTTTTTTCGTCATTCAAGTGCGGACCGGTAAAGAGCAACAGTATATCAAACAAGCCGACAAGGTCCTCCAGCCTCCGGCGCAGCGGCTGTATTGGCCCAGGAGAGCACTACGCATCCGTCGCCAGGGCGAGTGGAAGGACTCGGTGGCTGCGATCTTCCCGGGCTACCTGTTCCTGCAGGTCGAATCCATTCCGCCGGCTCTGTACGGGGCCCTGAAGAGGATTTCCGGTTTTTTGCGCTATCTCAAGGACAATCAGCATATCGAGCCTCTAAATGAACGAGATCGGGAAATCCTTCTCCACTTTCTCTCCTACGGTGAGGTTGTCCAGCGGTCCAGAGTGTTCTTCGATCGGGACAATCGCATCCGGGTGATTTCCGGACCCTTGAAGGGGATGGAAGGGCGTGTGGTCAAGGTCGATCGTCGGAAGGGGCGGGCACGGATTCGCCTGGAGTTCTACGAAGATTCCTTCCTGATCGATTTCGGCTTCGACGCCCTGGAGAAGTCGGCGGATCTACCGCCCTCGAGCTGAGGCGAAGAACTTCTCATTTCAAGCCGCCTCTCGAAATCTATCAAGGGCATAACTGGTTAAGTGACGCCTCAGAATATTCCGAGAATCTAGAAGAGCCATGACTCCGCACAGGTCCGACAACCGCATATACATAATTGGGGCAGGCATTACCGGAATCACCCTGGCCGGGGAAATCCGAAAAAAGGGGATTTTCGGCAAGGTCGTTGCTTTTCTCGATGACGATCCGCAGAAGATAGGGTCCCGCATTCATTCCATTCCCGTTCTCGGCCCGATTCAGGAGGTTGTTGCGCTGCTCAAGACCACTCCCGCCGATGAGGCGATCATCGCCATTCCCGGGGCCACGCGGGATCGGTTGAAGAGTATTTTCCGGCTTCTGGTCAAGGCAGGATTTGTCCGCATACGTTTCGTACCCCGGATCTCCCAAATTCTCGACGGGGAAGCCCACCTGATCCAGGCTCGACAGATCAATCCCGAGGATATGCTTACCCGAGACCCGGTCCAGGTCAATTTGAAAAAGAGCCTGGCATATTTGAGGGGCAAGAGAGTCCTGGTGACCGGAGCGGGCGGCAGCATCGGGGCCGAGCTCAGCCGGCAGCTTCTATCCGGAGGAGCGGAGCGGCTGTTCCTCTTCGGACACGGTGAGAACAGCATCTATGAGATCGAACGGGAGCTGCGTTTGCTGCAGGAGGAGGGTGTCGGAGAGCAGGCCACGATCGTGCCGATCCTGGGGGAGCTTCAGGATCGGGACTTCATGCAATATATAGTCGAACGAACCCGGGCGGACGTCGTTTTTCACACGGCCGCTCACAAGCACGTGCCGATGCTGGAGGCCAATCCCGTGGAGGCCGTGAAAAACAACGTGTTCGGGACCAAGAATATCATCGATGCAGCCCTGGCGGCGGAGGTGGAGCGTTTCCTCCTGGTTTCCACGGACAAAGCCGTGGATCCCAACAGCGTGTACGGAGCTTCCAAGCTCATCGCCGAAGAGCTGGTGCTGCGGCAGCGCAGTCCCGGAAAAGTATTTCTGGTTGTGCGCTTCGGCAACGTTCTCGGTTCCCGAGGCAGCATCCTGCCGCTGTTTCGCACCCAGATCCTCAAAGGGGGACCGGTTACGGTCACCGATCCGCGGAGTAAGCGTTTCTTTATGACCATCCCGGAGGCGGCTTCTCTGGTGCTTCAAGCCGGCGGGGTCGGAGAGCCGAGAGGTTTGTACCTGCTCGATATGGGTGAACCTGTATCGATCAAAGAGATGGCCGAGCAGATGGTGCGTTTCTACGGCTACGAACCGCAAACGGAGATACCGATCGTCTACACGGGTCTTCGGCCCGGTGAAAAGCTGGTGGAGAGCCTGTGGAGCAACGGGGATAGGGCGAAAGCCACGGAGTACCCGAAAATCCTCAAGCTCGACCGCCATTACGCGCTGAACGGTCGGTTGGAGGGGGTCATTGAGCGGCTCCAGCCGATCTGTTTTTACGATACCGAGAACCCGGAGGTGTACCGCAACCGAACGGTGCTTCGACAGACCCTCAAGGAGATCGTTCCCACGCTCCGATTGCCCGAAGATGAGCCGGCCCACTGATTTTATCCCCTTTTATCGCCCCTCGATCGACAGGGAAGAGGAGGAGGCGGTGCTGTCGGTACTGCGCAGCGGCTGGCTGACGACCGGAGAGGTAACGCTTCAGTTCGAGCGGGAGTTTGCCGCCCGGGCTGGGGTGGAGCACGCACTGGCCGTCAACTCGGCCACAGCGGGGCTTCACCTGTGTTTGGAGGCCGCCGGTGTTCGGGAGAACGCCAAGGTGGCAACCTCCCCCTATACATTCGCCGCTACCGCCGAGGTAATCCGCTACCTGGGAGCCGATCCGTTGTTCGTGGATATCGATGAGGCGAGCTACAACCTCAGTCCCGAGCGCCTGGAGCACGCTTTCCGCAATGACCCTTCGATCGCCGCGGTGATTCCGGTGCATGTCGGAGGTCTGCCCTGCCGCATGCAGGCAATCCTGGACCTTGCATCGGCTCACGGGGCGATGGTCATCGAGGATGCGGCTCACTGTCTTCCCCATGAGGGCCAGGAGCAAGCACCGGGAACTCTCGGTGCCATGGGGGTGTACTCCTTCTACGCGACCAAACCGATAACCACCGGCGAGGGCGGCATGGTCGTGACCCGGGACGGGGAGCTGGCCCGCCGCATGAGCATGATGAGGCTGCACGGGATCGACAGGAACGTGTGGAACCGCTACACCTCCCGGGACGCGTCCTGGTACTACGAGGTTCGGGAGCCGGGATTCAAATACAATCTCACGGATCTGGCATCCAGTCTGGGGCGGGTTCAGTTGCGCAAATCCGAAGGATTTTTTCTGGCCCGGGAGCGGGTCGCCCGCATGTATCTCGGGGGCTTGCAGGGATTGGATTACCTCAAATTGCCGGCGAACGATCCGGCCCACTCGTGGCATCTGTTTCAGATCCGCCTGGTCCTTCCCAGGCTTACCGTGGATCGGGACCGTTTCGTCGACGCCCTGACGGAGCGGGGCATCGGCGTGTCGGTACACTTCATTCCCCTGCACATCATGCCCTACTACCGCCGGACCTACGGCCTCAAGGAACAGGATTACCCGGTAGCTATGCAGTGCTACCTGGAGACGATCAGCCTGCCGATCTATCCCGATCTGGGGGATGAGCAGGTCGAGCGTATCATTGCCGCGATCAAAGAGCTCGGCACCCGCTTCTACAAGAAACGATAATCTAAGAAACGATAATCCGCCTCCCTATTGCCACGCCGAGCAGGCGAAAGTAGAATGATGCTTTCAGGCAGTGATGCAAGCATTCATTCACGACATTGCTCCAAAACGGTCTCTGCGGGCTGCGGTGTTCCGCGCACCCTTTCGAAAAGGAACAGTCACCGCCATCGGAAAACCGGCTCTGCCCCGGGGATACTTCTGCGTTGGTCATGAGGATATCCCCGGTCCGAGTGTTCTTTCCTACTCCGGTTACTCTCTGCCCATCCTCGTCAAATCCAAGGTTCGCTACCTGGGCGAGCCTCTGCTTCTGTTTTGCGGGCCCAATCCGGAGGTGTTGGCCAAAATCTCCGCCTCGGTCGAGCTGTCCTATGAAGAGGAACCAACCGTGGAGTATAAAAACCTATCGGGACCGTATCGGGAGGCTCAGATCATCAATCTCGCTCACGGAGATGTCGATCTGGCCTTCAGTTTGGCCGAGCAAATCGTGGAGGGGGAGTATCGAACCGCCCGGCAGGAGCACTACTATCCCGATACCCAGGGTGCGCTGGCCGATTGGGATGGGAAATCCCTTACGATTCATGCCGGTACCCAAGATCCCTTCGGCCTGCAGCTGGCGATCGCTCGCTGCTTGAATTTGCCGCCGCGGAAGGTCAGGGTCGTGGCGGTGCCGGTCGGGAATACCACGGAGGGGAAACTTCTGTACTCGTTTCTGGTTGCCGCCCAGGCGGGCTTGCTCTCCTACGCCGCAAAAAAACCCGTGGTTTTGGTTTACGATCGGAAAGAGGATCTGTATTGCTCTCCCAAGAGTCCGCCGTTTCAGATACGCCATCAAACCGCTCTGGATCGAGACGGCGGTACGATGGCGGTGAGGGTGCAGATCTTCATGGACGGAGGCTGCTATGCTCCGAAAAACAGTGAAGCCCTGCATCGAGCCGTGCATTCCGCCTGGGGAGCCTACCGGATCCCGAACCTGGAGGTGACCGGGCGTACCGTGGCAACCGATTTTCCCCCGATCGGACCCTTTCGGGCATCAGGAACGGCGCAGGCGTTTTTCGCGGCGGAACTGCACAGCTCGCGTCTGCAGGAGGTCGCCCAGCTGGATCCGTACAACTGGAAAATAGAGAACCTGGCGGCGGCGGGCGGAAAGGAGGCGCCGGGTTCGGCACTCGCCGTGCTGGAGGAAGTTACCGGGCTGTCGGACTTCATCCGGAAATACTCGGCCTATTCTGCGGTAAAAAAGCGTCGGAAAACCATCGATCAGGGTACCTATCCTCTGCGGGGAATCGGTCTGTCTCTCGCCTGCCAGGGCGAGGCGGGGCAATGGGTGGATCTGCACAACATAGAGGTACTCCGCAACAGCTGCACGATGAAACTCGTTTTAGAGAAGGGTCGGCGCCTGCGGATCTACACCTCGCTGGTCGATTCTGCAATGGGGATCCACGCAATGCTCATTCACGCAGCGGCGGAGCTTCTCGAACTCGATCCTCATAAGGTTACCGTGCAGGCCGTGGATACCCTGGAGGTGCCCGACACGGGCCCCACCATCCTCTCCCATGTCGTAAAGGTCGGTCTCCCGCTGCTCGAACAGTGCTGTCGAATCCTCCAGCGCAAGCGCAAGGATGGGACCCTGCCGCTGGAGGTGCATCGAAGCCTCTCACCGGAGCGACTGCACCCCGTAAAAACCGATCAGGCGGTAAGGGGAAAGAGGAGAGCCGGGGAAGATGCGGCAGAACTCTCTTGGGCCGCCACGGTCGTTGAAGTGGAACTGGATCCGGTAACCTTCCAGAGCACGAGCAGGGGAGTATGGATGGTCATCGAAACTGGAACTGTCCGGAATCGAACCACGACGCTGGGGGTGTTGGAGGGGGAGATCGTTCGCTGTCTGGGTTCGAGTCGGCTGCCCGGATACACGGCTGCGGCCACCTTCGCGGTGCCTGCGTGCTCCTCCAGCGAATTGATTCCCGCCGCGACAGGGCTCCCTGAAATCCAGATCCAAATATTGGAAAGCCAAGGTGCTGAAATGAAGGGTTTCGAAAAGCTTCCCCACCTCGGAGTCCCTGCAGCTTATGCCGCAGCGGTTTGTCAGGCTACGGGATTGTACATAGATCAAGTGCCGATTACGGAGGAGGTCATTCAACAGTGCCTGGAAACGTGATCAAGCTGCGCTTCACGCTGAATGAACGGCCCGTGCTGCTTCAGTGTCATCCCGGTACCCGATTGCTGGACATCCTCCGTTACGACTTCGGCTTGAAGGGAACGCGCGAAGGTTGCGCCCGCGGAGAGTGCGGCGCCTGTCTGGTTCTTATGAACGGCGTGGCCGTCAACTCCTGCCTGATCCCCGCTTTTACCCTCAGCGATGCGGAAATCGTGACGATCGAGGGGATTCACAGCCTCAAATCCTTCGCGGATATTCGAAAAGGAATGCCCGAGAGTGATGTGTACCGCTGCGGATTCTGTTCCTCGGGTATGGAGGTGGCCCTGGCGGCGCTGCTGTTGACCGACCCCGAGCCGGGGGAAGAGGAGATCCGTAGATCTCTGTCGGGTAATCTCTGTG
>Ga0315548_1000453_pt1 | contig 37999 bp, 41 predicted proteins | sample SalMarSW160110MG_2_FD_202540 | JGI IMG/M metagenome (GOLD analysis project Ga0315548, IMG submission 202540) | Salt marsh sediment microbial communities from the Plum Island Ecosystem LTER, Massachusetts, United States - Salt Marsh Sediment SW1601-110 ... | reverse complement strand
TCCCACCCATAGAGGTTAGACCTCTATCAACTCCTTAAATAGAGGGGAAAAAGAAATACCACCCCAACGGGGGGGGTGGGGTAAGAAAGTTACAGAAGCGGAGCTTATGGGGGTGGGCTGGGTGGGACGAGAGACAAGACTTAAAATAGGTGGGGAAGCAACCGGAAAAATGAATATAAAATCGCCGATTGAAGAAAAGGTAATCGAAAGGCTGACCGCCGGCACCAGGGTCACCATCTCCGGCGTTATCTACACCGCCCGTGACGCCGCCCACCTTAGAATTATCCAGGCGCTGGACAGGGGAGAAAAGCCACCCTTAGACCTGGAAGGCCAGACGATATACTACATGGGGCCGTCGCCGGCCCCGCCGGGACAGGTAATCGGCTCAGCCGGGCCCACCACCAGCCGCCGTATGGACAGATACACCCCCAGACTGCTCGCCGCCGGTGTTAAAGCCATGATTGGCAAGGGCAGCCGCTCAGCTGAAGTGAGGGAGGCCATCAGGCAATATCGAGCCGTCTACCTGGCCGCCACCGGCGGCGCCGGGGCGCTGCTAGCCAAAACCATCAAGCAGGTGGAGGTCATCGCCTACCAGGAGCTTGGCACCGAGGCCATTCTGAAACTGACCGTGGAGGACTTCCCGGCCATCGTCGCCAGCGATATCTACGGGGAAGACCTCTTCGAGCAGGGCCAGGCTAAATATAAGAAGGCTAAATAGCTAAAGAGGGGCTAGCCTGGCTTTTAGAGTGCGTTTTATTTCCCACCCTCCCACCCTATAGAAGTGATACTTCTATCAATTTCTTTTTGGGGGTGGGGTAAAAGGGCTTTAGCCCGCTACCTTAAAGGGCGGCGGGCGGGAAAAGATATAAAATGGGGGAGGGGAAGTAAAAATGGACTGCATCTTCTGCCAGATTGCCTCCGGCAAAATCCCCGCCGACATTATCTACCAAGACCAGGCAATAATCGCCTTCCGCGATATCAAGCCGCAGGCGCCGGTGCACCTCCTACTGATACCCAAACGCCATATCCCCTCGCTTAACCAGCTAAAAGAGGGCGAATTACCCATAATCAGCCGTATGGTGGCGGTGGCCAACAAGCTGGCTAAAGATGAGGGGGTGGCCGAGAAAGGCTACCGGCTAGCGATTAACTGCGGTAAAGAGGGCGGGCAGCTGGTGCCCCACCTCCACATGCACCTCCTCGGCGGGCGGAAGCTATCCGACGCCCTGGGCTGACCGGCGGTGGTCAAGAAAGACAAGCAGGCCGGCGATGCTCTTGGCGTCAACGATGGCACCGGAGGCGATAAGCTCGGTAATTTCCTTTAGCGGCACCCTCACCAGGCTGATACTTTCGGTATCCTCGGCCTGAAGCGGGCTACTGACCAGGTCGGTGGCCAGATAGAGGTAGAGGTACTCGGTGCTGTAGCCCGGGGCGGAGTAGAAGCCGCCCAGCTTGGCCACCTTTTGGGGGAGAAAGCCGGTCTCCTCGCGCATCTCGCGGCGGACGCAGTCCTCCGCGGTCTCGCCGGGGTCAATGCCCCCGGCCACAATCTCCAGTAATTCCTTCTCCACCGGCTGGCGGTACTGCTTTACCAGCAGGACATTATCCTTATCGTCAACGGCGACCACGGCCACACACTCTTCGTGCTCAACGACCTCCCGCGTGGTCTGCCGGCCGCTGGCCAACCTGACCGTGTCCACCCGCAGGTTGACCGCCCTTCCCTGGTAGATGCGCCGGCTGGAGAGCGTCTCTTCAGCCAACCCAGTCTCCCGCAATCTCGCCCGACTCCGACGGTTTAAGCTGATAGATAAGGGCGACCTCATCGCAGTTGGGGAACTTGGGGCAGCGGTAGCACTCCGTCCAGACCTTCTTGGGCAGGTCCATCTTCTCCACCTGGGCAAAGCCATACTTCTCGAAGAGGGGCGGCTGGTAGGTCAGGCAAAAGATGGTGCCGATACCCAGCTCTTCCGCCTCCTTGAGGCAGGCCTTGAGCAACTGGGCGGCCAGACCTTTATCCCGACTGTCCTCGGCCACCGCCAGCGACCTTATCTCGGCCAGGTCCGACCAGAAAACGTGCAGCGAGGCGCAGGCCACCACCCGGCCGTCGTCCCTGACCACGAAACAGTCCCTTATGCTCTCGTAGAGCTCGGAAAGCGAGCGGGGCAGCATCTCGTCCTTGGCGGCAAAGTAATTAACCAGCCTCTGTATCTGGGGGACATCGTTTATTTTAGCCTTTTCTACCTTCAACCTGTTTTCCTTTCAGCTTCTGCTCCAGAGAGCCGTAAAAGTCCCCGGAGTGAACTCTCAAAAAATGACCGCAATTAGCGCTGTGCCTCACCGTGATAACGTCGCCGCTGGCCAGCGGCAGATTGATATGCCCGTCAACACTGAGTGCCGCCTGGTGGTGGGTATTAACCTTTAGTCTGACCACCGAGGCCGCCGGTAACACCAGCGGGTAGGCCGGGCTGAGGTGGGGCGATATCGGCACCAGCAGGAAATCGGCGGACTGGGGGTGGAGGATGGGGCCGCCGGCGGCCAGCGAGTAGCCGGTGCTGCCGGTGGCGGTGGCCACGATAACGCCGTCGGCCTTATAGGTGGCCAGCATCTCGCCGTCAATATCAGCCTCGACGAAAATCACCCGGGCCACCTCCCCCCGGGCCACCACCACATCGTTCAGGGCATAGAAGGTGCGGGGGGGCCCGTTAGCGGTGGCCAGCTCGGCCTCAAGCATGGAACGCTGGTCTATCCAGCCCCTGCCCTCAAGCAGGGCGGGGAGCTTTGCCTTGGCCTCTTCAGCGCCGAGCTCGGTCATAAAGCCCAGCCGCCCCATATTGACCCCGGTGATGGGGATGGGGGCGGGGACGACCACCTGGGCCGCTCTTAAGATAGTGCCGTCGCCGCCGACGGTAATGATGAGCTCGGTGCCATCGAGCTCAGACTTGGCCGCCTCTCCCTCCCAGGCCGAGCAGAGCCAGACCGACACCCCCCGGGCGGTTATAAAAGCCTTGAGTTCCTCGGCCAGGGTGCGGACGGTGTCAATCATGGGGTGATAGAGAATGCCAACCTTTTTCATCGCCATAACTTGAAAATTCTGCTTTGAGAGCAAGAAAAGTGTAGCACCGCCCCTTTCGGGGTGTCAAGGCGAAGCCCCCCTCATTTCCTGCTCTTTTTTTGGCGCTTATCCGGCGCCAGCTTGCTCAGCTTCTTGGCCGACTTGCTGGAGCGGAAGCGGTTCTGGTTGACAAAGCCCCGGGTGCGGTTCAAGGGTTACTCCTTAGTTTAGCGGCTATCGGTATGGCCTTAGTACGAGGAGGGCACCTACTCAGGAGCCGGCGCGGTAGACTGGGGCATCTCCACGGCGTCCAGGGCTGCTTCCGGCAGCTCTATAGATACCGGCTGATTATAGTCATAGAGCCTCATCGCCATGTTCATGTCTATTACCATAGTATCAAAATCGGCCTCGGTGGCACCGACATCAGCCGGGCGCATCTGCATCCGCATATATACCTCTGTCCTCAAGACCTGATAGCTATCCTTGGCTATCCACTCCTTAACCCTCATCTCCTGAATAAGGTCGGCCAGATTCAGCTGGCTGAAGTCCATGCCGATAGCCGAGCTCTGCTGCGAGAGCAGCTCCTCCAGTGCCTCCACGCTGGGTACCACCTCAAAGACGTAGCAGTCGGTGCCGTCCACCGCCTGGTCAGACAGAGACTTGACCTTGACCGCCGACCTCAGGAACTCTATCTGCTGTTCAACCTGGCTCTGCTGCTCCCACATGCCGGGGGTTACCGCCGTCTTGAGCCACTGCTCGCCCAGTTCAGGGATATCGAAGCTGGTGTACATCCACTCCCCGACCAGATAGTACTCGGTGGCAATCGTCTGAACGCCCATCTCCGGTATATCCATGCTCATATCCATGGTCATCTGCATTTCCCGGCTGGCCATGTCCACAACACCGGTGCCACTGCCGGTCATGGTCATCTGCCCCGGGCTGTCGCCGCCTTTCACCGTCATGGTCATATCCATATCCATATCCATCTTGAGGCTGTCATACTGGGCGCTGGCCATATTTTCAACTATTTGGTCTATCTCATCCTGAGGGAGTCCCTGGTCACAGCCGACCAGGGCCAGGGACAGCACCAGCGCCAGAGACAGGGCTAATATTATCTTGACCGTCTTCTTCACTTTCCGCCTCCTTGATATTAAGTTAAACTTCCCGGCTAACTATGGCCATCATAACATATCAGGGTACGATTAAGCTATCGGGGAAAAGGGGGAGGTACCAAAGGACTAAACCAATCGGGGGGCTAAAAAAGGAAAATATGGGCCGCCATCTGGGCCAGCTTCATAACGAAACCGGGAATAATGCCCAGCAAAAGCACGCCCAGGCAGGAGATGGCCAGAGCCACCCTCAGCGCAGGGGAGGAGGGGACCTTGGCCCGGGAGGCGGGCTTATCCAGCCACATCACCTTGACCACCCTCAGGTAGTAGTAGGCCGATATCACGCTGTTGATGACGGCCACAATCACCAGCCAGAGCAGGCCGCTCTGCACAGCCCCACTGAAGATGTAGAACTTGGCCATAAAGCCGGCGGCGGGGGGCATGCCGATAAGGGATATCAGGCAGAGGGTGAGGGCCAGGGCCAGCACCGGCGCCCGCTTGGCCATGCCGGCGTAGTCGCTGATCAGGTCGCTGTCGAGCTTGTTGGAGATGGCGATGATGGCGATAAAGGCGCCCAGGTTGGTCAGGGCGTAGCTGGCCAGGAAGAAGAGCAGCCCGCTCTGCCCGGTAACGGTGGGAAGATAACTTGATAACGGTGAAGCAAAGTGTACCGAGGCCAGCCCCACCATCAGGTAGCCGGCCTGGGCGATGCTGGAGTAACCGAGCATGCGCTTGATGTTGGTCTGGGAGAGGGCGATAATATTGCCCAGGGTCATGCCGACGGCGGCCAGTATGGCGAAGAGCAGCCCCCAGTCCAGGCTGAGCCAGGAGGGGAGGCCGAAGGCCGAATAGAACACCCTTAAGATAACGGCGAAGCCGGCGGCCTTGCTGCCTACCGACAGATAGGCGGTTATCGGCGTTGGCGCCCCTTCATAGACATCGGGCACCCACATGTGGAAGGGGACGGCGGCAATCTTGAAGCCGAAGCCGGCCACCATTAAGACGATGCCGGCAATCAGGCCGGGGCTGGCCAGAACGCCGGCCGGGGACATCGCCTGGAGGGACTGGGCAATGGCGCCCAGCTGGGTCTGGCCGGTAAAGCCGAAGACCAGTGCCATGCCAAAGAGCAGCACCGCCGAGGCCACCGCCCCCAGCAGCAGGTATTTCAGCGAGGCCTCGGTGGACTTGGGGTCCTTGAGGAAGCCGACCAGGACATATAGAGAGATGCTGGTCAGCTCTAAAGCCAGGTAGATAGAGATTAATTCGGCGGTGGCCGCCATCAGCATCATGCCCAGCGCCGCCAGCAGCACCAGGGCGTAGTACTCACCCTGGAAGCGGGCGAACTTGCTGACATAGTCCGTCGAGGCCAGGATGACCAGGGCGGCGATAACCAGGAATAACAATTTAAAGAAGAGGGCGAAGCTGTCCACCGCCAGCATATTGTTGAACAGCGCCAGCGAGCCGCCGCCCCACATGGCTATAGTAAAACCGGCCGATACCACCAGGCCGAGGATGCTCACCGCCGCCAGCCACCACTTGGGCTTGACAGCAAGGTCAAGCAGGATGACCACCACCGCGGTGGCGGCCAGGGTCAGCTCCGGGGCCAGCAGCTCAAAATTCAGCATGGTTTAACCACCTAACAACCCCATTACCGGCATAACCCCCGCCTTGATGACATCGGTCAGTATCGCCGGGTAGATACCCACCCCCATAATCACCGCCACCAAAACGAACATATAGACCCGCTCCAGGATATCGGCGTCCTTGACTTTATTGAACTTGTCCTGCGGCGGGCCGTAGAAGACCCTCTGCAGCATCCAGAGGATATAGCCGGCGGTGATGACGATACCGAAAACCCCTAAAATAGTCCAGAGCTTGAGGCCGGCCACGGCGGTGCTGGTAAAGCTGCCGATAAAGACCAAGAACTCGGCGGCAAAGCCGCTGGTGGTGGGTAAGCCCAGCGAGGCCACCCCGGCCACCGAGAAGACGACGGCGATAATCGGCATCTGCCGGGCCAGGCCGCCCAGCTTCCTCAAATCCCTTTCTTTAGCATTGTGCATCACCAGACCGGCCATGGCAAAGAGCAGGCCGGTGATGATGCCGTGGCTGAACATCTGCAGGGTGGCCCCCACCAGGCTCACCTGCCCCAGGGCGAATATTCCCAGCAGGACATAGCCCATGTGGGAGACGCTACTATAAGCAATCAGCCGCTTTAAATCGGTCTGGCGCAGGGTGACCGCCGCCCCGTAGAGGACGTTGACCACCGCCAGCACGATTAAAATTAGGGCGAATTCCCGGGCGACATTGGGAAAGATGCTGACGCAGATTCGAATCATGCCGTAGCCGCCCATCTTGAGCAGCGCCCCGGCCAGCACCACGCTGACCGCCGTCGGGGCGTCGGTATGGGCGTCGGGCAGCCAGGTATGCAGGGGGAAGACCGGCAGCTTGACGGCGAAGCCGATGAACAGCAGCCAGAAGATGGCCGCCGCCGGCATTATTGACTGAATCATGGCCAGGCCGCCCCGGGCGATGTCCACCATGCTCAAAGAGCCGGTGGTGAAGTAGAGGCTGAGGATGCCGGCCAGCATGAAGGCGCTGCCGAATAAAGTGTATACCACGTACTTGATGGCCGAGTACTCTTTTCTCCCGGTGCCCCAGATTGAGATTAGGAAATACATCGGGATGACCTCTATCTCCCAGAAGAGGAAGAACAAGAGCAGGTCCAGGGAGCAGAAGACGCCTAATATACTCGTCTCCAGCAGCAGCAGCCAGGCGAAGTATTCCTTCGGCCTCAGGTCAACCTTCCAGGAGATTAAGACCACCAGAAAGCCGAGCAGAGCCATTAAAATTACTAAAGGCAGGCTGATGCCGTCGACGCCGAGGTGGTAGTTGGCGTTGATGGCCGGAATCCAGGAGAGCTTCTCCTCGAACTGGATTGCCCCCGACGAACGGTCAAAGATGGTAAAGAGATAGAGCGATAGCGCCAGCGGCACCAGGGTGAATAGGGCCGAAAGCCACTTGATTACCCGCTCGGACAGCCCGGGGATAAAGGCGATTATAACCGCCCCCAGCGCCGGCAGGAAGATTATAGTGGTCAGGTAGTTAAAGTCCAACTAACCTCTCTCCTCATCCGAAGAAATAGAAACAGAGAATAATGACGATAATGCCGATGCCGATAAACAGCCCGTATAGCTGGAGCTGGCCGCTGTGCGCCTTGCGGATAGCCCGGCCGGTGGCCATGGCCCCGTCGGCGAGGCCGTTGACGGCGCCGTCAACGCCATAGGTGTCAATTGCCTGGAAACCAGCGAACAGTCCTTTAATCAGCGCCAGCTTGACGATGACCTGCTCGTAAAGCTCGTCGAGCCAGTACTTGTGCAGGAACAGGCTGTAAAGCGGCTTAAACATAGCCCCGATTCTCTCCGCCGAAAGCCACTTGGCGCTGTAGATGGCGTAGGCCAGCAGGATGCCAAGCCCGGCCAGTATCAGCGAAATCCAGGGTTGAGCATGGGTCAGGGTGCCGAAGAAGCCTTCGGCAAAGCCGCGGGTCTCGCCTTCTCCAAAAAAGGCGCTGAAGTGCCCGGTGACGTTCCAGAGACCGGCGACCACCGCCAGCACCGCCAGAATTACCATCGGTGCCACCATTACCGCCGACGATTCGTGGGGCTTACCGTGAGCCTCCTCGCCGCCGCGGTATTCCCCGCCGAAGGTCAAAAACACCGCCCGGAACATATAGAAGGCGGTCATGAACACGGTTATCATCGCCAGCGCGTAGAGGATGGTATTGCTGTCCAGCGACCTGAGCAGTATCTCGTCCTTGCTCCAGAACCCGGCCAGCGGCCAGATGCCAGACAGGCTCAAAGAGGCGATAACGAAGGTGGCGAACGTCCAGGGCATGAATTTGCGCAGCCCGCCCATCTTTCTCATATCGAAGGTGCCGGTGGCATGGTTGACACTGCCAGCACCGAGGAATAGCAACGACTTGAAGAAGGCATGGGTAAACAGGTGGAAGATGCCGATGGCCACCCCCCCCACCCCCAGCCCCAGCATCATGTAGCCCAGCTGGCTTATGGTGGAGTAGGCCAGCACCCGTTTGATATCGGTCATTACCAGGCCCATAGTGGCGGCGAAGATGGCGGTAAAGCCGCCGATAACGGCCACCGTGGTCAGGGCCTGCACCGAGTGCTCGAACAGGGGGAAGGTGCGCGCCACCAGAAAGACCCCGGCGGCGACCATGGTGGCGGCATGGATGAGGGCGCTGACCGGGGTGGGGCCTTCCATGGCGTCGGGCAACCAGACGTGCAGCGGGAACTGGGCCGACTTGCCCGCCGCCCCGGCGAAGATGCCGATAGCCGCCCAGGTCAACACCGTCCCGCCCAGCGTACCGGCGATAGCCAGTGAGTGAAGCTCGGTGATGACAAAGGTGCCGGTGTTGAAATACAGCAGCAGAATCGCCGCCAGGAAGCCGAAGTCGCCCAGCCGGGTAACGATAAAGGCCTTCTTAGCGGCGTCGGCCGCCGAGGGGCGGTGGAACCAGAAGCCGATTAAAAGATAGGAACACAGGCCGACCAGCTCCCAGAAGACGTAGACCAGGAGCAGGTTATCGGCTAAGACCAGACCCAGCATGGAGGCGGTAAAGAGCGACATAAAGGCGTAGTAGCGGTGGTAGCCGGGGTCGCCGTGCATATAGCCCTGGGAGTAAATCTGCACCATCAGGCTGACCATAGAAACCACCACCAGCATCACCGTGGTCAGCGGGTCAACCAGCAGCCCCAGGTGAATGGTCAGCCCGCCCTCGATAATAACCCAGTTGACGACGGGAACCGCTATCGAGTGGCCGGGGGCGGCCAGCACCTCGAAAAGCGCCCAGACCGAAAGCCCCAGCGAGCCAAGCAGGGCGGCGATGGTGACATAGCCCCCCGTCTTGGGCTGGTTATTGAGGAAGGGCCGCAAGAACAGCGATATTATGACAAAGGAGAACAGGGGCAATAAGAATATAAGCCAGACCAATCCGCTCGGCATTACAGCTTCCTCAAGACCTCCTGTATTACGTGCTCCTTATCCCGGGGGACTAAAACGGAGTAGGTCGCCGTCTCCCGGTCCACCGCCTCGCCAGCGGTGGGGAGGAGGCGGGTGGGAATCCCCTCGCCCTCGAAGAGCTCTTTCCACATCTCGGCCATCATTAGGCTGTGCGCTTTTTTAACCTCTACCCACATTTTTTTACCATTTCATCAAATCTATCTTGGTGGCGTCTATGGTCTGGCGGTGGCGGTAGATGGCGATGATTATGGCCAGCCCCACGGCCACCTCGGCCGCCGCCACCACCATAATGAAAATAGCGAAAATCTGCCCGGTCAGCAGCAGGGGCACGATATAGCGGGAGAAGGCCACCATGGCGATATTGACCGCGTTGAGCATTAGTTCTATCGACATCAGGATGATAACGGCGTTGCGCTTGGCCAGGGCGCCGTAAAGCCCGATGGAGAACAGCACCGCCGATAGTATTAGATAGTGCTCCAGGCCTACCATGTTTACTTCTCCCTCACCAGAACGATAGCTCCCAGGATTGCCGCCAGCAGCAGAATCGGGGCGATCTCCACCGGCAGGATAAAGCCGCCCTCACCGAAGAGCAGTCCGGCGATGGCCGGGGTGGTCGGCGCCAGGGGCGGGGTGCTTGATACCTGCCAGGGGGTGTTGAGCATAGCATAGGCGATGGCGGCGAAGAACACCACGGCGATAAAGAAGGCGGGGAGGCGGAAACGGTTGGAGGGGCTGCCCCGATGCACCTCCCGGGTGAGCATAATAGCCAGAATAATTAGCACCGAGATGGCGCCGACGTAAATCAATACCTGCACCGCCGCCAGGAAGTCGGCGCTCAAAGTAAGATAGAGACCGGCCACCATCAGGAAACAGAGCACCAGGCTGAGGGCGGCCCGGAAGACATCGCGCAGCAGGACCACCGCCAGGGCCGCCAGTACCGCGATTATGCCCAGGACCCAGAAGGCAACGCTGGCGCCCACTACCTTTGCCCCCTGTCTTTGTCAACCAGCAGGCTCTGTTTGGGCAGGGCGGCGGCGCGCTCGGGGTAGAAGTAGCCGCTGACCCTCTTTTCCGGCGTCTCCGTCATCCTTTCCTTGTCCTGAAACAGCTCATTGCGGCGGTATTGCGCCCGTTCGTAGTCGTAGCTCATAAACAGGGCCTCAAATGGGCAGGCCTCGACGCAGAGACCGCAGAAGATACAGTAGCCGGTATCGACCTCGTATCTCTGGACTTCATAACGGTTGTTGACCAGGCTGGTCGAGGTGGTGATATGAATGGCGCCGATGTGGCAGGCCTTGGCGCAGGTGCCGCAACCGGTGCACTTATCTTTATTCCAGACGAGCTCGTTGCCCCGGGTGCGGCGGGAGATGTTAAGCCGCTGCTCGGGAACCTGGGTGGTTACCGGGCGCCGCAGCAGGTGCCTTACCGTCACCGCCAGTCCCTTGGCGATGCCTATTCCGTAATGCTCAAACTTCAACTTTACCCCAGCCTAACTTGAACAATCTCGACCACAAAAGCACCAGGACTATCATGATAGCGATGTTAATCGGGACTAAAACCCACAGCGAGACCGCCGGCCAGACCAGAATCTCGGCGGCGGTGATGAGTAGATTGAGCAGCGCCAGCGGGAAGAGGAACTTCCAGGCCAGCGCCATCAGCTGGTCGATTCTGACCCGGGGGACGGTGGTCCTCACCCAGACGATAACGAAGAAAACGATGCCGACCTTGACCAAGAACCAGAGCCAGGGGGGCAGCAGCGGGCCCCTCCAGCCGCCCAGGAAAAGGGTGGTGACGATGGCCGAAATAACCAGGGCTTCGGCGTACTCCGCCAGATAGAACAGGGCGAACTTCATCCCCGAGTACTCGATGTGGAAGCCGGCCACAATCTCGGAGTCAGCCTCCATCAGGTCAAAGGGGGCGCGGTTTATCTCGGCCAGGGCGCCGATAAAAAAGAGCAGAAAGCCCAGCGGCTGCACCAGGATAAAGGGGATATTCTGGGCGGCCACTATCTGCTGCATGGATAACGAGCCGGCCAGCAGCACCACCCCGACGATGGAGAGCACTACCGGTATCTCGTAGCTCACCACCGCGGCTACCTGCCGCATGGCACCGATGAGGGAATACTTGTTGTTGGAGGCCCAGCCCGCCATAAATATCCCCATGGTGGTCACCGAGCTGATGGCCACCACGTAGAGGATGCCGATATTGAGGTCGGCCAGTATGGCCCCGCCCTGGAAGGGCACCACCGCGAAGACCATCAGCACCGGCACGAAGGCAACTACCGGCGCCAGCCAGTGGACCAGCTTGTCGGCGGTGGTGGGGACAATGTCCTCCTTGAGCATTACCTTGAGGGCGTCGGCCACCGGCTGGAGAAGGCCGAAGGGGCCGGCGCGGTTGGGCCCGAGGCGGGCCTGCATAATGGCCATCGCCCGCCGCTCGAACCAGATAAAGCCCATAACGAAGAGCAGCACGAAGACCAGGATGACGACGGCGAAGACCGCCCAGTGCGCCCAGAAGTTGCCGGGCCAGTCCGGGGGTAACATCTGCATCGCCATCAGCGGTCAACCTCCCCCATGCAGATATCAATGCTGCCGAAGATGATTATGGCGTCGGCTATCTTCCAGCCCCGCATCATATCGGCCAGCGCCGTCAGGTTGATGAGGGTCGGCGCCCGCACGTGGAAGCGGTAGGGGGCAATAGAGTTATCCGAGACCAGATAGAAGCCAAGCTCGCCGCGGGGGCCCTCCAGGTGGCCGTAGGCCTCACCCACCGGCGGGCGGATGAGGTAGGGCACCTCGCCCCTGACCTCGCCGCCGGGCAGGTCCTTAACCGCCTGCTTTAAAATGCGCAGGCTCTGGCGCATCTCCTCAATCCTGACCCGGTAGCGGTCGTAGCAGTCGCCGGCAGCGCCGACGGGGATATCAAAATCAAAGCGGTCATAGACGGAGTAGGGGTCGGCCCGACGTATGTCCCACTTTACCCCGCTGGCCCGCAGCACCGGGCCGCTGGCGCCGATGTTTACCGCCGTATCCGGGGGCAGGATGCCGACGCCCTTGGAGCGCGCCAGCAGTATCTCATTCTCTTTAAGCAGCCACTCGTACTCGTCGAGCCAGCCCGGCATCTCCTTTACGAACTTGTCCACCGCCGGGATGAACTCTTCGGGGACATCCTGGCTGACGCCGCCCACCCTCATGTAGTTATAGGTCAGCCGCTGACCGCAGACCATATCAAACAGGTCCAAGACCTTCTCCCTCTCCCGGAGCATATAGAGGACGGGGGTCATAAAGGCGCCGCAGTCGTTGAGGAAAAAACCGACGGCGCAGAGGTGGCTGGCGATGCGCTGCAGCTCGGCGATAATCACCCTGATGTACTCCGCCCGCTCCGGCACGGCAATCCCGGCCAGCTTCTCCACCGCCAGGCAGTAGGCCAGGTTGTTGCTCATCGAAGCTAAATAGTCGAGGCGGTCGGTCAGCGGGATGACCTGGGTGTAGGTGCGCTCCTCAGCCAGCTTCTCGATGCCGCGGTGGAGGTAGCCGAAGACCGGCTCCATGTCAACGATGACCTCGCCGTCGAGGGTGGTACGCATGCGGAAGACGCCGTGGGTGCTGGGGTGGGCGGGGCCGATATTGACCACGAAGGGTTCGGTGTTGATGACTATTTCTTTAGTCTGGGTAGTTTCCATTTACTTACAGAAAATCTTTCCTCAAGGGATGTCCCTCGAAGCCTTCCCACAGGACGATGCGCTTCAGGTTGGGGTGCCCCTCAAAGCTGATGCCGAGCAGGTCGTAAATCTCCCTCTCCTGAAAATCGGCGGTCCGCCACAGGCCGACCACCGAGGGCAGGGTGGGGTTATCGCGGCTATAGCATCTGGTTTTGAGCACCAGGCTGTGATTATGCTTGATGGAGGTCAGGTTATAGACCACCTCAAAGCAGTCGAGATAGTCAACGGCGGTAATGGCGGTGAGGTAGTCAAAGTCAAGGCCGGGGGTATCCTTTAAATAACCGGCTATCGCTAACAGTGACTCGGCCTCAACCAGCAGGCTTTCGGCGGTGGCTTCCACCACGCTCTTCGGAAACTTTTTCTCTATCTTAACAGCGATATCACTACCGGAAAGGGCTAGCGTCATCCTCTATTCACCCCCGGCGACAAGACTTTTTCTGGCTATCTTCTGCTGCAGCATCCTTATCCCGTAAATCAGGGCTTCGGGGCGGGGGGGACAGCCCGGCACGTAGACATCGACCGGTATGATACGGTTGTAGCCCGGCACCACACTGTAGGAGGAGGCGAAAATGCCGCCGCTGATGGCGCAGGCCCCCATGGCGATGACCCACTTCGGCTCGGCCATCTGGTCGTAGATTCTTTTTATCTGGGGGGCCATCTTCCAGGTGAGGGTGCCGGCGGTAATCATCAGGTCGGCCTGGCGGGGGGAGGCGCGGACAATCTCCATGCCGAAGCGGGAGAGGTCGAAGCGGGAGGCCTCGGTGGTGATAAACTCAAAGGCACAGCAGGCCGGGAAGGCGACCACCGGCCAGAGGGAAGAGCGCCGCGCCCAGTTGAGCATGGCGTCCACCGAGGTCAGCAGGATATTGCGCTCCAGCTCCTCATCCAGCCACTTATCGGGGTCAGGGATGGGCTGCTGGCTACGGGCAATCAGCTCGTTTATCTCCCTGCCCTCAACCCTGTCCAGCTGGCGGCTGGAATAGACCTCTTCTACTTCCATTCCAGGACCTTCTTTTTCCAGGCGTAGAGGTAGCCGATGAAGAGAACGAATATCAAGACCAGAATTCCGATAAACCCGAAAAGCCCCAGCCCCTTTAGCCCCACCGCCCAGGGGTAGATGAAGACCACCATCACGTCCAGGGCGATAAATACCAGGGCGTAGAAATAGTAGCGGAAGTTGAACCTGACCCAGGCCCGGCCGATGGTCTCCATGCCGCACTCAAAGGTGGAGCTTTTTACCGGGTTGGGATTATAGGGGACCACCTGCATGAATTTGGGGAATTTGGGCAGGGGGGGCACGAATTTAGTCATAAAGGGGTAGCGGGTCTCCAGATAGTGCTGAAGGCGGCGGAAGTAGATGTTCAGCCGAGAGGGAAGACTCAAAGAAAAGGGGAGGAGAAGGGTGGTAACGGCAAAGAAAATGGCCAGCGCCAGCAGCAAACCGATATCGCCATATTCAGCCAGCAATTACTATCTCCCTCTTTCTCTCTACGGCGGCTAACAGTATATCATAATAAACTTTTTCAGGGCAAGCGTTTTGGACACTGAAAATAAGTTTTTGACTTAGGTAATTTCACCCCCTGGTTTGGCTTCCCACCCTGACCCACCCTCATAAGCTTTTTACCCCAAAAAACTTTGTTTTTCGGGGGCCCCATAATTCGCTTCTAAAACTTTCTTGCCCTACCCCCGGTTAACGGTTGTTTTACTTCCCACCCAGCCCACCCTACAGAAGTGATACTTCTATCAATTTCCTCCTAAGGGGTGGGGGGAGAAGGGGAAAATAATAATATTTCTCCCTTGGTGCGGGGTTACGGAGTATAAGAGGCGAAGCCTTTTGGGCGGGTGGGTATGGGAAATAAAACGCTAGTTAAAAATGGGGGGAGGGGTAAAGCCCCCTTATTGACCTTATCTCAATAACCTAATATCATAGTAGGGAGCAAAAAGATGATGCGAGTTATCGCCGGCAGCGCCAAAGGCCGCCACATTAAAGTGCCCCGGGGAACCGGCACCCGACCCGCCACCGACCTGGTGCGGGGGGCTATCTTCTCCATACTGGAGAACACCGCCGAAAGCTGGCCGCGGGTGCTCGACCTCTTCTCCGGCAGCGGCGCCCTGGGCATCGAGGCCTTATCCCGGGGGGCGGGGTGGGTTGACTTCGTCGACCAGACGCCCAAGTGCTGCCGCACCATCAGGGAAAACCTGGCCGAAACGGGCTTCGCCGACCGGGCCCGGGTCCACTGCCTAAGCGTGGCCAAAGCCCTCTCCTTCCTCGATGGAGAGTACAGCATCATACTGATTGACCCGCCCTACGCCGATAGCTCTATCGGCCAGCTGGTACAGCGGCTGGCCACCTCCAAACTGGTCGGCCAAGAGACCATCGTGGTGGTAACGCACTCCTCCCGCCTACCCCTGGCCCAAAGCTATCCCCCGCTCAACGCCATCAAAGAGCGCCGCCACGGTGACAGCGGCATTACCGTCTACCGAAAGGAGGCCAAGCCTTGACCGTCGCCATTTATCCCGGTAGCTTCGACCCCATCACCAACGGACACCTTGATATCGCCACCAGGGCAGCTAAAATCTTTGACAAGCTGGTTATCGGCGTCTTCGAGACCCCCAACAAGCCCCTCTTATTCACCACCGAAGAGAGGGTGGAGCTGATAAGAAAGTCCGTAACCGGCCTGCCCAACATCGAGGTGGAGTCCTTCGGCGGGCTGACCGTCAACTTCGCCCGGAAGGTAAAGGCCCAGGCCATGGTGCGGGGCCTGAGAATGAGCGCCGACTTTGAGCGTGAGTTTGATATGGCCATGATGACCAAGAAGCTCTACCCGGAGCTGGAGTTCGTCTGCCTGATGAGCCGGGTGGAGTACCAGTTCCTAAGCTCCAGCCTGCTTAAAGAGGCGGCCAGCCTAGGCGGCGACATTCACGACCTGGTCCCCGCGCATGTGGCCGAAGCCCTGAGGCAGAAGTTCCAGGCTAAGGCCTAGTGGAAGAAAGCGCGCACGCCGTCGAACTCACCGGGCAGCAGGGCCAGCACCATGGGCAGGCGGTCCAGCAATACCTTGGCTATGGCTGAATCGGCGATGACTTCAGCCATGCCCAGAAAGTGGACCCACATTGCCAGCAGCGCCCCGCAGAAAAACGCCCCCAGAAACAGTCCGAGGATAGCGCCGCCGAGGCGATTGACCCAGCCCAGCATGACCAGCCTGGCCGCCCAGGTGAGCAGCCCGGCGGCTATCGCCGCCACCACCAGCACCCCGACCATGATGATGGCAAAGGCCACCCCTTTAGCCACCCCCGCTGAAGAGATAAAGGTGAGCCGCTCGCCGAGGGGCCCGGAGTAGTGGCCGGCTAGGACCACCCCCACGATTACCCCCGCCAGCAGCAGCACCGCCTTTATCAGCCCCAGCTTAAGCCCCACGATGACGGCGATGGCCAGGGCTACCAGAATGACAATGTCAAGCCAGTTCATATTCACCTCATCCGTAGTGTAGGGCGTCAATAGGATTGAGCCTGGCCGCCCTCATTGCCGGGTATATCCCCGAAGCCAGGCCGATAACCAGCGATACACCGACGGCTATAATCACGTGCAACGGCGACAGCGTCGCCTGCAGCGGGAAGCCGGCAGAGGTTGCTATAAAGGATATGGCCAGGGATAACAGCCAGCCGAAGACAATGCCAGCGCCGCCGCCGACCAGGCTGAGCGCCGCCGCCTCAATCAGGAACTGCAGCAGGATGTCCCGGCGCTTGGCGCCGACCGCCTTGCGGACGCCTATCTCACGGGTACGCTCGGTGACCGAGACCAGCATGATGTTCATAATGCCGATGCTGGCCACCAGCAGACCGATACTGGCGATAGCCGCCAGGAATATGGATACCACGCCGGTTATCTGACTGAAGACACCGATCATCTGCTCCATGCTGACGATGGCAAAGTCGCTCTCATCACCCTCGTCAATGCGGTGGCGCTTAATCAGGGTGGTTTCAATATCGTCCCTGACGATATCCATATACTCCGGGTCTTCGACCAGAACCCCGATTGAGCCAACGGCGTCTTCGCCGCTGGGGGTGCGCTGGGTAAAGAGCCGGGTCTGGTAGGTAGTTATGGGCACTATCAGGATTTCATCAAAGCTGATGCCGAGGAAACCGCCGCCCTTGACCTCCAGCACGCCGATAACGGTAAAGCGCTTGTCCTTGATTTTAACCCTCTGGCCCAGCGGGTCTTCATCACCGAAGAGGTCCTGGGCGGTCTCACTGCCCAGCACCACCACGTTATCCCTCGAAGCTACATTGCGCTCGGTGATGAACTGGCCCTCGGCCATCTCATAACGAGACGTCTCCTGAAATTCGGGGGTGGTGCCTTCTATCACCGAATTTAGCGATTCACTGCCGTAGGTAATCTCGACAAAGTTCTCGTTGGTCGGGGCTACCCCCCCCACCCCAGGGATACGGGCGATGGCTTTGGCATCATCAAGGGTGAGAGTGGAAATGGCGTAACCGGGAGACAGCCCGGCACCGCCCGGCGCGTCCGGATTAACCGGCTGCACGTAGAGCACGTCGGTGCCCAGGCCTTCCAGGGTGGAGGTAACGGCATTTTCCATACCCCTGCCCCCGGCCATGATGGCGATGACGGCGCCAACCCCGATGATGATGCCGAGCATGGTCAGCACCGAGCGCATCTTGTTGCTGAACAGCGACCTGATGGAAATGACTAACGCTTCAAAGAACCTCATAGCTTGTCCACCCTCCCGTCGCTGTCCACCTTCCCGTCACGGAGGCGGATGACCCGCTGCGTCTGTTGGGCTATATCCGGCTCGTGGGTGACGATGGCCACGGTTATACCGTCCCGGTGGAGCTGCTGGAAGATGGCGATAATCTCTTTAGTGGAGGCGCTGTCCAGGTTACCGGTAGGCTCATCGGCCAGAATCAGGCTGGGGTTATTGACCAGGGCGCGGGCGATAGCCACCCGCTGCTGCTCGCCGCCCGATAGCTCGGTGGGTTTATGCTTGGCCCTCTTGGCCAGCCCCACCCGCTCCAGGGCCTCCATCGCCTTCGGGCGCTTGGAGCCGCCACCGCTATAGACGAGGGGCAGCTCAACGTTGGCCAGGGCGGTGGCCCGGGAGAGCAGATTAAAGTCCTGAAAGACAAAGCCAAATTTCTTATTCCGCAGCTCGGCCAGCTTATTATCGTTGAGCCGGCTGACGTCAGCCCCGTCCAGCAGGTAGCGGCCCGAGGTAGGCCGGTCCAGGCAACCGAGAAGATTGAGCAGGGTGGACTTGCCCGAGCCGGAGGCACCGATGATAGAAAGCATCTCCCCCTGCTTGATGGATAGACTGACCCCGTTCAGGGCATAGACATCTACCTCGCCCATGCGGTAAATCTTGGTCACGTTTTCCAGCTCAATCATTGCCATATTGCTACCTAAAATAACCCACCCGGTCCGGTGGTAGTGCGCCTCTCCACGGCCACTATCTCGCCCTCGGTAACCCCCTCCAGAATCTCGACCTGGAGGCCATCGCTGATGCCGACCACCACCGCCCTCTCCTCCAGCTGGCCGTTAACGCTGACCCAGACCACCGGACTGCCGTTTTCATCATGGCCGATAGCCCGCTCCGGCACCAGCAAGGTATCATGGCTCTCAGCTATTATGATATCGGCGGTGGTGCTCATGCCCACCATTACCCCGGCATCGGCGGGGATTACCAGGCTGATGGTTACCTCGTAGAGCACCAGGCCGGTTTCAATCACCGGTACCGGGCTTATTGAAGTCACCGTGCCATCAAAGAGCTCATCGGCGATGGCATCAACCTCAATAAGTGCGTTCTGCCCCACCTTTACCTGGGGGATGTCAATCTCGTCCACCTCTGCCTTAAGCTCCAGGCTGGTGGGGGTAATGAGATAGATGGCTACCGTTGGGGCCATGGTGGGGGGAGGAATAATATCGCCCTCGTCGATATAGACGGCACCGACGATGCCATCAAAGGGGGCGGTAATGGTGGCCTCGTCTAACTCCTTCTGCGCCTGGGCTAGAGCCTGGCGGGCGGCGGCTACCTCCAGCCGCCTTAACGCTACCTCGGCCGAATCGCCGCCGGCCTGCATCTCCTCCAGCCGCTGCTCGGCGGCGGCCAGATTCACCCCGGCCTGATAGACCTCGTTCTGCCAGTACTCTACCTGCTCCGGGGAATTAGCCTGGTCCAGCTGAAGCTGGACATACTGCAGATAGGAGCGGGCGTTAGTCACCGCCGCCCGGGCGGTAGCCAGGTCGGGCTGGGCGTAAACCTGCTGGGTTTTATCCAGATTGTACTCCGCCGTCGCCAGGGCTAGTTCAGCCTGGGCCAGAGCCAGCTCCAGGGTACCGGTATCAAGCTTGGCCAGCACGTCACCTTCCCTCACCCGGTCACCGGCTTCAACATCTACCGCCTCCACCGTGCCGCCGGTGCCAAAAGCCAGGCTGGCATCCTCGGAGACAGTTATGTTACCGCTGCCGCTGACGATAACGGTGATATCACCCCGCACCACCTCGACCAGCTCTACCTCAGCCGACCCCCCGTTTCCCGGCGCCGGGCAGGCTACCGCCCCGACCAGAGCCAGGATTAAGACTGAGGCGGCTATTATTGACCATAGTTTTGTCTTATTTATTCTCATCGGCTTCTCCCCCGGGAGCTTCTACTACCAGCTTTGGACTGTATCTGGCTGGTCAGCAACCCCTCGACAGTGGTCAGTTGTTCGCTGACCGTTTTTACCAGTTGTTCCACGGCATCAGCCTTGAATAAGATTAACCCCCTCCCCCCGGGCCCTGAGAAAACAAGCAGGGTAGCCCCCACCTCTATGTCCAGCTCCTTGCGGGCATGGGCGGGTATAACCACCTGCCCACGAGAGCCGACTATTGCTGAGCCGAAACACTTAAATTCATGCCAGCTATCTTTGCCGTACATAATGCCTCCTCACAACAATAAATATCTGATTTGTATGAAATGTAGCATTTCTATGAAAAGTTGTCAAATGTTTTTGGGAAAATTGGGAGGAAAAGTTAACTCGCCCCTACCCCAGCTCCCTGGCCCTATCGTAGGCGGCTTGAACCGCCCGCTTGACCAGCTCGGTGAACCGCCCCTTCTCCAGCTGCTCCAGCGCCCGGGCAGTGGTGCCGCCGGGGGAAGTTACCCTTCTCCTCAGTTCCGCCGGCGCTATGCCCGACCTCTCGATGAGATGGCCGGAGCCGAGCATGGTCTGCACTGACAGCTCCTGGGCCATATCGCGGGGCAGACCGATGGCCGCCGCCGCCTCAACCAGCGACTCGACCATCAGGAAAAAGTAGGCCGGGCCGCTGCCGCTTACCGCCGTGGCCATATCTATATACTTCTCGTCGTCAACATAGATTTCCCGGCCCATCGCCCCCAAAATAGCCCCCACCAGCCCCTTCTCCTCCCCAGTTACTTCAGGGGTGGCCGTCCAGACGCTCATCCCCTGGCCGACCTGGGCCGGGGTGTTGGGCATGGCCCGGGCGATGGCGTTGTGTTTTAGCCCCTGGGACAGGGTGTCTATTTTGGCGCCAGCAACGATGGAGAGCACCACCTGACCAGCTTTTAGCTTTCCAGCAAGCTCGGCGATGACCTCGGCCAGGTTCTGGGGCTTGACCGCCAGCACCACTATCTCCTTGCCTGAGATAGCCTCCAGGTTGCTGGCTATGGCCGCCACCCCGTATTTTTGCGCCAGCGATTTTCGCCTTTCCTGGCTGACATCGCTGACCCAGATGGCCTCCGGCTTGACCAGGCCGTCCTCAATGACCGCCGCCAGCATGGCCTCCCCCATATTCCCCCCGCCGATAAAAGCGATTTTCATACTATCTCTTATTATAATACATTTTGGGATTTCTTACCCCACCCCTACTTCAAACGATGGTTTATCTTCCCACCCAACCCACCCTCATAAGCTGCGCTTCTAAAACTTGATTACCCCACCCCACTGAGGTATGGGAGAAAAGGAGGGCTATTCTCTCCCCCTTTGGAGAAATAAGCGGATGGTGTTAACCACTTAGTGGGGGGTGGGGTAAAAGAAATGAAAAGAGGTGAAACCTCTTTGGGCGGGTGGGTATGGGAAGAAGAGAAAATCTAAAAGAGGGGTGGGGCTTACTTTACCACCAGGTTGACCAGCCGCCCGGGCACATAGACCACCTGGGCAATCTGCTTGCCCTCGATGTGGGGCTTGACCCGCTGGCTCTCCAGGGCCAGCTTTTTAGCCTCGTCCTCGGTGATAGAGGCCGAGACGGTAATGCGGTCGCGCAGCTTGCCGTTGACCTGAACCACCAGGGTAATCTCGTCCTCTTTAGCCAGCTCCTCGTTCCAGCCGGGCCAGCTCTGATTGTGGATGCTGTAATGGTGGCCGGTGCGCTGCCAGAGCTCCTCGGCCAGGTGGGGGGCGGTGGGAGCTAAAAGCAAGAGCAGGTTATCTACCGCCAGCTCCCAGGCGGTGGCGCTGACGGCGCCCTCCTCTCTGACCTTAGTCAGCTGGTTGGTGAACTCCATCAGAACGGCAATCATGGTGTTGAGGCGGAGCTTCTCTAAATCCTGGGTCACCCTGCGGACGGTCTGGTGGCTCAAGCGCTCCAGCTCCCGCTCCGCCCTGACCTGACCGCTAGCCGACTCGCTCCATTCATAGCCGCCTAAGACCAGGCCCCAGAGCCGGTTGAGCCAGCGGCTGATGCCGCTGATACCGCTGTCGTCCCACTCGCCGCCCTGCTCCCAGGGGGCGATGAACATCAGATAGGCTCTCACCGCATCGGCGCCCAGCTCGGCGACGTAGTCATCGGGGTTGACCACGTTGCCCCGCGACTTGCTCATCTTGCGCTTCTGGGCGATGATAATCCCCTGGTTGAAGAGGCGGGTGAAAGGCTCACCGAAATCGACCAGCCCCATATCACGGATGGCCTTGATGAAGAAGCGGGCGTAGAAAAGGTGCATCACGGCGTGCTCGGCGCCGCCGGTATAGAGGTCAACCGGCATCCAGTACTTTACCTTCTCCGGGTCAAAGGCGGCTTCTTTATAGTGGGGGCTGGTGTAGCGCAGGAAATACCAGGAGGAGCACATGAAGGTGTCCATGGTATCCGTCTCCCGCCTGGCCGGGCCGGAGCATTTGGGGCAGGTGGTGTTGACGAACTTCTGGTTGTATTTTAAGGGCGACTCGCCGGTGGGCTTGAACTCGGCGTCCTCGGGGAGCAAAACCGGTAAATCTGTTTCGGGGACGGGAACAACCCCGCATTTATCACAGTAAATCATGGGGATGGGCGCCCCCCAGTAGCGCTGGCGGGAGATGAGCCAGTCGCGCAGCTTATAGCTCACCGTGCGTTTGCCCCAGCCCTTTTTCTCTAAAAATTCCGATACGGCCTCGATGCCATTCTGGCTGGGCAGGCCGTCAAACTGGCCTGAGTTGACCATTGTCCCCGGTTCTATATAGGCTGCCTCCAAATCGGCGCCGTCCCAGCCGGGCGGGGCGATGACCACGGATATGGGCAGGTTATACTTCCTGGCGAAGGCGAAGTCGCGCTCATCGTGGGCAGGGACGGCCATCACCGCCCCGGTGCCGTAGCTGAAAAGAACGTAATCGGCAATCCAGATAGGCACCTTATCCCCGTTGAGGCGGTTGGTCACGTAAGCGCCGGTAAAGACGCCGTCCTTCTCCCTCTCGGTGGAAAGACGCTCGATTTCGCTCTGGCGGCGGGACTTAGCGATATAGGCCTCGACCTCGGCCCGCTTATCCGGCGAGGTCAATTGAGCCACCAGCGGGTGCTCCGGGGCCAGGACCATAAAGGTCACGCCAAAAGTGGTATCGGGGCGGGTGGTAAAGACCCGAATTTCCTTTTCTGGGACGGCGGGGTGGTCAAGCTCAAAGGATATCTCGGTGCCCAAGCTCTTGCCAATCCAGTTGCGCTGCATTATCTCGATGCGCTCCGGCCACTCGATGCCCTCAAAGTCGAGAAGCTCATCGGCGTAGCTGGTGATGCGGAAGAACCACTGCTCCAGGTCGCGGCGCACCACCGGGGTATCGCAGCGCTCGCAGATGCCCTCGCCGACCACCTGCTCGTTGGCCAGCACCGTCTGGCACTGGGGGCACCAGTTCACCGGCGCCTTGGCCCGGTAGGCCAGCCCCTTCTCGTAGAGCTTTAAGAAGAACCACTGCGTCCACTTATAGTAATCGGGCAGGCAGGTGATGACCTCCCGGCTCCAGTCGTAGATAGCGCCGATGCTCTTGAGCTGGCGGCGCATGTTGTCGATGTTCTGCATCGTCCAGACGAAGGGGTGAATGCCGCGCTTGATGGCGGCGTTTTCGGCGGGCAGGCCGAAGGCGTCGAAGCCCATGGGGTGGAGGACGTTACAGCCCTGCATCCGCTTGTAGCGGGCGTGGACATCCGATGGCGCCATGGGATACCAGTGGCCGATGTGGAGGTCACCGGAGGTGTAGGGGAACATGGTCAGGGCGTACCACTTGGGGCGGGGGTCGTCCTCGCTGACCTCGTAGAGCTTATCCTCCGCCCACCGCTGCTGCCACTTCTTCTCTATTTCCTGGGGATTATAGCTGGTCATTTTACTGAGGCTAATTGTAGCAAGATTAGCCCTGCGGCGCAATCAGGGGGGATTAGTCTGGTTTTTAGAGTACGTTTTACTTCCCACCCTCCCACCCTCAAAGGCTAAGCCTCTAAAACTCCCTTGAAAAGTGGGGTGGGGTTAAAGAGATGCAAAGAGGTGAAACCTTTTTGGGCGGGCGGGTATGGGAAGAAAGACAACCGGGAAAAAGAACCCAAAAAACCCCCTTACACTATCACCGATTTAGGTATACAATAAAGGCGTGATAAAAAGGCGGGGTAAAGACTCCGGGACAACGACATTATATGACGTCGGCGGCTGGTACTTGCTTCCCATCCTGGGCGGCATGATGTTACTAGGTCTGGCCGCTGATTACTTCTGGAACTACCTGATACTCTTCCTCGGCCTGCGCTGGCTGCATTTCAGCGTCAGCCACCGCCGCAAATTTATCTACTCCGCTATCGTTACCGCCCTCGGCCTGCTTATCGACTGGCTATACTCCGAACTGACCTGGGGCTATCTGGTCCTCGGCGGCCTGAGAGCGACGCCGCTATTCGAGCGCCCCGGACTGCAACCGGCCCTGGAATTTGCCACCATCCTGATACCGATGGTTATCATCGCCGCAGTCAATTTCGGCACCGCCCGCCTCCTGCTGCGCATGAGCCTGAGGCAGGCAGCTATACTGGGGATAATTATGGGCATACTGACCGCTCCGTGGCTGATAACCGGCTATATGGCACTCGGCTTCGGGTAGCTTTAGCCTTTATCCAGCCTTATACTCCTTCATCAACCCCTCAATCACCGCCTGAAACTTCTGGTTATGCGCCTCCCTGCCCCCGACATAATCGGGCAGCACCCAGTCCATCTCCTGGAGGTTCTCCACCATCATGGGGAGGAGGTCGTAGGGTATGGCCACCAGCACCAGCCCTTCCGGCAGAATCTGCCTGGCCTTCATACCGGTGCCGATATTGGTGATGGTGAAGTTCAGCTCGCCGCTGACGAAGGGATGGATAAAAAGCCAGGCGCAGCCGATGACCGTTGTCCCCTTGGCCTGCCACATCTTGCCGGTGGTATAGGCGTAGGCCCGGAGTAGAATCTCGGCCTGGGCAGCGGTAGCCGTGCAGACCAGCACGTCGGGGTCAAAGGTGAGTTTATCTAAAGGCGAGAAAACGATATACCTCACCGTGCCCGCCGCCAGGGTGGGGACGGGGGGATAGACCCGGCGGTTGGCCCTTGACTCTTGATAGATGCCCAGCCGGGGGCCGACCATACCGCTCTCGAAAATAGCGTCCGGCTCGACCATGCCCAGCACCAGCGGGCCGACGCACTCGAAGTCTGCGGCGGTGGCGTAGAAAGCCTCTCCCTTGTGGGCTTCGGGGAGCATCTCGCATAAGGCCAGCGTCTTATCCAGCTTCTTGATGCCTTCGGGCCTGTTGAGCAGGAACTTAATCCCCACCGGCGGCCGCTCGAAATTGAACTTTTTAAATACGGACAGGTCGCGCATCTTGACCTCCTTATTTAGCGGCGGGCAGTTTTTTCTTTAATTTAGCGGCTATTTTCCTGACCTTGGCCTTATGTGCCTGTCTGCCGATGGTGTAGGAATGAGGCACCCAGTTCATCTCCCGCAGGTTCCTGGTGATTTCGGGGAGCAGGTCCCACGGGATGGACAGTATTATCATACCCTCCGGGAAAAGCCTCCTGGCCTTCATGCCGAAACCAAAGCCGCTGACGGTGAGATTCATCCGGCTGGTTACATAGGGGTAGATGAACATCCAGGCGCAGCCCATCACCGGCGTGCCCTGGGCCGACCACACCCGGCCGCTGCTGTAGCTGTTGGCCCTGAGGATGATTTCGGCCTGGCTGACCTCGGCGGTGACGATTAACACGTCCGGCTCGAAGGTGAGTTTATCCAGTGGAGCGAAGACGACGTAGTTAACCGTGCCCTTATCTATCCGGGGCACCTGGGGGTAGAGCCGCTTGTTGGCCCGGGCCTCTTTAAATACCTCCAGCTCGGGGCCGACCATGCCGCTCTCGAAGACCGGTTCGCTGTCCATCATGCCCAAAAGCAGCGGGCCGACGCAGGTGAAATTATCGCTGGCGACGTAAAAGACCTTCCCTTCCTGAGCTTCCACCAGCATCTCGCAGAAATCCAGAATCTTGTCCAGCTTCTTGATTCCCTTCGGCTTAGCCGCCAGGAACTTAATCCCCACCGGCGGTATCTTAAAATCAAACTTCTCGAATATGGCCAGCTCCTTCTGAATGTCGCTCATAATATTCTCCTTTCAGGATATCATAGACGCTATATTTTTTGACCGCCTGGGGGGCTGGTGGAGCTGGGGTAACAATAGGTAGAACTTTTGAATTGACTTTTAGTCTAACTATTTAATTCCTTGGCCCCCACCAAAGGCAATTTTAGCAATAAACAACAGCGATGTGCAACTGGTAGCTAACAATCCGCCTTGGTGGAGTGAAGGGTGAAAAATCAAGCTCACGGTGCAATATTCAACAATCTTAGTATGTTATTCACCGTCTTAACTGCTAACAAGCACGGGCAAAACAAATACGAAAAGAAAAGCACTGTCAGAAACTCTACGCTGGTAAAATACCTAGGTTCTCCTTCTACTTTGCATAATTAAATATTGCTTTCTAAGTTGCTCATTCTCCTTCTCAAGTTCTTTTACCCTCTTTAATAGGCGACTCACCTCGTTCTTTAATTCGTCCTCTCGCAGTTGGTTAGCCTGCTCAACTTTGGTCAAATATTCAATTCGTTCGTCCCCTTTTTCTGTAAGTACATATCGTCCTTGATTTAGCCCTCTCTCATAGATTGCTGAAACAAGTCCCTCCTTACTCAATCTTTTCAGCCTGGAGATTGCTCCCCAATATCTATAGCCGAACTCCGATACCAGGTCCCGAATCCAAATGATTTCACGGTCTCGGATGAATTTAAGGATCTCAAACTTCGTCGGTGGATTGTCCATCTAGCTGCACAAATCATAACACACTTCGCTTGTCAAGCTCAAGCAACCCAGGGCCACACCATATTGTAATGGCTTTAGCCTGTTAGCGGGTACCATCAACATCTTATCCGGGACCTTACTGTGGAGGTCGTAGACTCCCTTTTAACCTACCTTTACCGGTGTTGCAGGTTGGGGGCTCTTGGCTCCTAGTTTTGTAACTTCAACCTCTTGGTTCATGTGCATCATCTTTTGCTTCATGTGAAGCATCGCTGTGGTTTCAATGTCTATCAAATACCTGCTTACGCTTGCGGGAATAGACATGGCCATAGCTAAACGCACTGTTTGTGAGGGACATTTGCTTGACCACCCGTTTAAGACAAGGTGAAAGCACAGTGAGGCCATCACTTATTCGGGTTAACATTTCGATGAAATGGTTAGTGTAACATTCTGGCTTTTTGTGTCATTCCACTCACCCCCCACTGGTTATTAGGGCACCTGGGTTGAGGGTTCGTACGTGGGGTACTAAAGCGTTCAATGGAGGCGTGGAGCCATGGCCGGAACCGAGATACCTGCAGCGTGCGGTTGCGTGGGTCTTAAAAAGCACTGCGTGATAGGCATATGGCCTGTTTTACATGCGAAGGTCCATGCCCTCATAGGCGAGAGTAATCGGAGTATGTAAAGCCTCAGATACCGACCTTATTTCTGCTTCTATTTCCTTCTCAAGCGAGGGGTCCATGTGCACAACAACCGTTCTAGGTAGGTAGCCCTTAACCTTTCGAAATTCCCTTAGTTCATCCCGTAGTAGACTCGGAGTGAGGTGGCTGGTGTTCGTGGCCAATTCCTCATACCTATTTGGCATTGTTACCTCGGTGATGAGCAGTTGGGGGGAGATCTGCTTCCAGCACTCCTTTAGATCTGGCCCCGTATCAGACGTGAAGAAAAGCACCTTTCCCTCAGGGTTTGTCACCTGGTAGCCAATACAGCTATCACAATGATTTACCGGGATGGCGCGCACCTCATAGCCTTCAATCCTTTGAGGTTCATAGGGTTTCACCAAGCTGAAATCAAGGGTCGGTTTTGCCTCGGGTAACCAATGAAATCGCGGATATAGCTGGTCGTTAAGGAGGTGGGCATCAATGACGTCACGAACCTCGGGCATACAATATACTTTGATGCTACAACCCTGTCGGTTAAGGTTCAGTGCCAGTATTGGCAGGTCGCGTATGTGGTCATAGTGTTGATGAGTCAGCAGAATCGCCCGAAGTCCAAGTTGTTCTGGAATGGAGAGGCCCGAACTGAGTCCACCGGCATCTATCGCCAAGACGTCATCAACCAGGATAGAAATACACCTCGCAAAGCGTGATTCGCTACTGTGCGCACCCAAGATGCGGACGTTCATCACCTAACTATCACTTTTCGTAGTTTTTAACTTTTTAAACCAATGTCTGACGCCCGCCGAGTCGCCCAAGTGTATTATTGGATTGAAGAATACAGGTTTACCGCCTTCGTATTGAAACCTAGAAATGAATGCGTTCACAGCAACAGGGCAGAACTGTGTCCCAGAATACCTTACTAATTCGTTCAGAGCCTTTTCTACAGGCAGAGCACGTCGGTAAGCTCGGTCGGTGGTCATAGTGTCGTAGGCGTCGGCGACAGCAAGCAACCGGGCGCCAATGGGTATAGCATTTCCTTTTAGCCCCGCCGGGTAGCCTCTGCCGTCGTATCTCTCGTGGTGGTGAAGGATAAGGGCTCTCGCTGCTGCAAGAAATGGGACGTCATTAATAATATTGGCACCTATCTGGGAATGCTGCTGAATAATACGGAATTCTTCAGCTGTTAGGCTCGCCGGCTTATTCAGTATCGCGTCAGGGATGCCTATTTTGCCTATGTCATGGAGGATGCCAGCATACTCCAGAACCTCTAGTTGTTTCCGTGACAATGACATTGACGCCCCTCCCATTAAGGCATATGTGGTTACCCGCTGCGAGTGACCACGGGTGTACGGGTCTTTCACGTCAACGGCTGCTGCCAGGGCGCGAATAGTACCTTTGTAGCCATCAACCACTGATCGGTGCAGCCTTGTATTTTCAATCGCTATCGCAGCCGTCGACGCCACTGACACCAGCGCCTCCAGATCTTGCTCGTTAAAGTTGCTCCCATCGACTTTGTTGAGCACCTCTATAACACCTGTAATTTCGTTATGCACCTTTAGGGGGGCACAAATTATGGATCTGGTGACAAAGCCTGTGCTAGCGTCAACCTGCTCGTTAAAACGTGCGTCCTTTCTGACATCGTTGACAATCAATGGCTTGCCGTGTTGAGCGACCCACCCCGCAATGCCAGATCTTGAGTTCAGCGTCATTTGTTTTAAGATCGCACCGACTTCGCCCTCGGCGACTTCGAACAATAGCGCCTGTTTCGTCTCGTCCAATAGGATCACGGAAGAAGCCGAGGCTCTGAGTGTCTGCTGAGCCATTTGCACGATTTGTCTAACAAGCTCGTATAGGTTTGTTCCTGAACTAACTTTCTTGCCAACCTCGTACAGGAGGTTTAACCGCTGGCTACTATAATCCTCTATTACTTTTAGCATCATTACGAGCCTTCATGACCTTAATCATCACCTTTATCTTGTCCAGGAGGCCCAGCATCATCAGGACCCTTTCCCGGTGGTCCGCTTTCATCTTGTCCAGGAGGCCCCGTATCATCAGGACCCTTTCCCGGTGGTCCGCTTTCATCTTGTCCAGGAGGCCCCGTATCATCAGGACCCTTTCCCGGTGGTCCGCTTTCATCTTGTCCAGGAGGCCCCGTATCATCAGGACCCTTTCCCGGTGGTCCGCTTTCATCTTGTCCAGGAGGCCCAGCATCATCAGGTGGCCCGGCAGGCGTGGGTTTAGAAGGAGCACTATTAAGATCTACTGTGGTTTCGTAGCCAGCGCCTACTCCCACCTCCTGGTCCTGTCCACCGACGGCAACTACTCCCTCAAGTGTCTGGACTCTTGTCGAACCTGTTTCGCTGACGTCGGTCAAGAAGTAAGTACCTCGTACTAGTGCGTAGGCCGAGGGGGTCTTTATCTCATAACTCGAGCCCTGGTCTGCCATAGTCACGACACGGCTCCAAGTTCTCCCCAGCCATTGCTTCAACAGTATTGTGGTGTTCTGACCATCGGTATACTCGAGGCGCTGAATCTCCAAGTCGGTACCAGGCTCAAGCATGATGGTACTGCCTTCGAAAAAGGTTATCATTGCCTGTGACTGCGATGCTGTCCTGACCCGACTTCCGGCGGCTAAGACTACACCATCAGTTCCATCCTGCCAAATATCTGAGCTAGGCATTTGAACCTCAACTTCGCCGGCGATTACGCTAAGAGTACAGTTGGAAAACAGGGCAGAGTTCGGTGAAAAGGTATTAACCGCATAGGTCAAACCCAGGCTAACGACGAGCGCAACCACTAAACTTATAGCTACCGGCACCAGGACTCTTTTTGACCCACTAATGCTTCGCGCTAGCCTGTGCCAAGCCAGACTCAGAGTACTGGGTTCGGTTATTCGTTGGTATGCAGTTGTAGCCTCCGCCACACGAGACTCCTGGCGGAGCCGAGCCATCAGACGAACCGGGGAGAACCGCCTAAACTCTTCCGAAGGCGAGGCCTTGGGAGCCCTCGAAATTGACGACGCCATAGATAGAAGCGGTTCCAGTTGTTCGCGCACATGAGAGTATTCGGTAAGGCAGGACTCAACAGTCTCGCCTTTGCTTATTCGTGTCAGACACTCGTCCAGTATGTTGGGAAATTGCTTAGCCATTTTCGCTATTCTCCCTGGTTAGTCTCCTACGAAGGGTAGCCAAGGCCCGCATTTGCATTATCCTTATCGCGCCCTGGCTCTTGCCTGTAACCTCAGCAATTTCTGGGTTATCCAAACCCTCGATAAACTTCAGGGTGATAATCTGCTTCTGCTGCGGAGGGAGACAGGACACTAGCTCCGATACCTCCTCTTGTGTCAAGAGCTTTTCTGCTCCCGCATCAGGGTCAGCGACAGCCAACAAGGCTTCAAGGTCCAATGACACAAACTCTCGCTTGGTTCGGAAGTCATCAATTATGTGATTGTGAGCGATACGATACAGCCAGGCTGAAAACGACTGTCCCTTACCTCTGTAGGAACCGATCGCATGCCAGGCTTTCAGGAATATTTCCTCTGTGACGTCTTCGGCTGTCATTTTGTCTTTCACCTGATAGAACACGTATCGATAAATCCGGTCAAGGTATAATTCGTAAAGCTTACCATATGCCTTAAAGTCACCGTCTGCCGATTTTTTGACCAGGTCAGTAATTAGTGCCTCATCAGGTGTCCCGGTCTCGGCGACTACCTGGTCCTGGTTTCTCTCTCTAACCTTATGACGATTGGAAATCACGATTTGTTACACTTTCCTTTAAAATGCCCAATTGCCCAGCCTGTGTCACTGGGAATCACTGATTACATCCATCACTTCGTATGCCTCAATGGGCTCCCTCTTTCCCTTTACCTCCAGTGCATGTAACGGCTTTGCCTTAATGTGACCCTTGACCAGCTCGAAGGTCTTACTGCCAATCCATAGTTTTCCAGCGGGAGTAACTCCAGTTAGCCTGGCAGCAAGGTTCACCGTATCACCAATTACCGTATATTCCAGCCGATCCTTTGAACCCATATTCCCAGCTACCGCCATACCAGTGTTAATGCCAATTCCGAAACCTATCTTCGGTAGTCCTTGGTTCTTCCCATGGATCTCTTCAATGGAATCTTGAACTTCTTTGGCCGCCTTAACAGCCATTAGAGGGTGGTTTTCACACGGTGCCGGTACATTCCAGATGGCCATAATACTATCCCCGCCGAATTTGTTTATCGTGGCATCATATTTGAGCAGTACCTCAACGATTGTGGACAGGTAGGTATTCAGGGTGGTCACAAGCTCCTCGGGTCGCAGGGCCTCGGACAGGCTTGTGAAGCCGCGAACGTCGGCAAACGCCACGGTTACCTCCTGCTCCTGCCCTCCCAATTTGAGTTCACCCTGTTCTAGCGCCTCCAGTATCTTTGCTGCTACGGATCCTGACACGTACCGACCGAAGGTTTTGGTTATGTCCCTTCTCTGCGACCGCTCGGAGGCAACATTATAAAGGTTTACTGCCACGAACGTGCCAGCTATACTCAAAGGTGGATACAGCATGTCCAGCACCAGGCCCTTATCGAAACACGCTGAAACAGCCAGGAGGTACACTATGCAGAGTAGAACTGCTGACATCGCAGCCCACAGGGGCCGAAAACGCCAGGCTACTAGTCCACAAATGAGGGCCAATATCAGTATTGACATAATAGTAAGAGCCGAGGGGGCAAGCGTGAGGAAGTCACCTGTTAGGACCATATCAATGGCATTGGCATGAATCTCAACGCCGCTCATTATCTGGCCCAGCGGCGTCCAGTACTTATCCCCAAGCCCGCTGGCAGTAGCACCAACGATAACAATCTTATCCTGGAAAAGGTCGTAATCAAGCTGCCCTGTCAGGACATCCACAAAGGACACTACAGGAAACAGCATTGCAGTACCTACCGAATTACCGGCGTAGTTAATCAGCATCCCTGTATCCTCGCCAACTGGGATCGAACGGCCGGCAAAAGGCAGTACTCCGTTTTCAGCCGGAGACTCAAGCACTACGGGCCGGCGAAGATATTTAGCCACAGCCGCTAGCGCCAGTGCTGCTTCGTAATCCTCACCGTTGGTGATAGCAACAGGTAGTCTTCTCACGACTCCGTCTTTATCAGGGAAGACATTGGCGTGCCCAACGGCTGCAGCACTCTCCTCTAGAACAGCGAGAGGCCGCAGAAACTCCGACCGACTTGCTGTATGAGCCATGGTGGAATTGGCTACCGCTGGCGTTTGCACAACAGGCAGCACAACATTTCCAGCGTTTTTGACAGAGGCTGCCAGGCGCTCATCATCGATTCCTGGTTCCGAGAAAAGGACGTCAAAAACAATTACACGGCTTTGTGCCTGAGCCAGCGCGTCAATCAAATCAGCATAGTAGCTCCGAGACCACGAAGAAAAAAGACCTAGCTTATCCAGGCTTCGATCATCGATGCTTACAATTACAATCTTGTCGCCTGATTCCTGACTTCGAGTGGCACTAGCCGCCTGGAAGAGGAGGTCGCTGCTTCGTAACTGCGTGCTGTGTAGCAAGTCAAGACAGAAGGCTGCGGACGAAGCCATACCGATCGAAAGAGCAATCGCGATTACTACAAGTAAACGCCTCCGCTTCGTGGGCCCTATTATATTGATTAGTCCTTTTATCATTTTGCTTCCGTCCAGACATAGCGCAAGTTTGAACTACACTTTCCTCTCTAACGTCCGCTTCGGCTTGGACATATTGGGTCTTATTCTGTTAGCCTCAGTACTCAGTCTCTCTACATCATCCTCACTAAATAGTCTCCAGCCTCTTCTATCAACTTTATCGACGTCCACAAATGAACCGTCTCTAATCCATCGGAAGAAGGTATTTTTGCTGATACCAACCATCTGACAAACCTCATTCGTTCTATAGTAGGTTTTTCCATCAATTTTAACCGGCATCATCTAGCTCCTGCTGATCCTACTCGTGCGCACTTGGTTCTAATTCTCACTATATATGACGATTCCTCGGCCTGATTTTTTACTCTGTGCCACGACTTTCCTCACGGCTCATCAACCGCACTGATAGTACTTAAGTACACCTGATTCTATACTGTGCCAATTGGCAAAACAATCACCCAAATGGGCTATTATATTAGTCACAAAAATAGTCATATAGTCATAGGTCAATAGTACTGGATGCTCTGAACAGAAGGCCAAGAGCGTAAACCTAAGACAAACGGTTGAAGTCACAAAAGACCGAGCCCGGGGACCTCAACTTTTGTGTAGCCGACGTTCCTCCGCCCTGTGTGTGAAGCCTTGCCAGCTTTACACTTAAACACCGCCTTAAGAATGATAGTCATGCAGGGAGCCGGCTTCAATAAGATCTGGCCTGAGTTTCCGGTAATGCTGGGCTGGCTGGTTGGATGTTCAATCCTTGCGGTAAAACTCTTCAAATGGGAGTAAAATAGAACAGGGCAAAAAATAAACCTTTTTATCAAAGTCACAATTCGCTAGAAAGTACAATCTAAGGGGAACTGTAGACGATAAAATAATGGAATGTTACCCACCCTCATTGGTCTGGAAGATGCTCATCTGTTGATACTGGAATCGTCAATGTTGAGACACAATATTAACAAAAGTATCCCGTTTACTTTGGCTTTGACCAAGTGAAATTCACCAATGAACAAACATCGGGCTGGATTCGAACCAGCGACCTTTGGATTATGAGCTCGATCAGCTATAACAGCTGATTCCCAATGAACAAATTGACGGAAAGTTACCTCTAGCCCCTCCACAACACTACCTCTCTCTCAATTGTTGTAACTACGTTCCGCACGGACAACTGTTCACCCATTAATACTACTGTGATATTATGGTAAAGCGAAGAAGTATAGTGAAATACCCATATATGGAGGTATATATGGCAAATACTGTTGGGGTGCCGCAATGGGTTAGTGCCGTATTTCGGTTAGCAGACAGCGTTGGGAGGATTGCAATCTGCAAGGTAGAAGTCAAAGTAACGAAACAGGGAGCCTTTGGCTACAATGCCCCGAAAAATTTCGCCTATGTCCGCGGAAGAGAATCTGGAACTGCAATAAAGATAGACACTAAAAAAGAATGGGCAGATAAAGCAGGTGTTAGTAACACGGCGAGCCATCAAAGAGATAACGGATGGTGGGGTGAGCCCGATGTCGCTTGGTTTGTCCCATTGAATGATAAGCGAAAGCTATCAGAGATGGGGGGCATACTTGCTAAAATTCAAAAAGCTCGGCACCGCTGATAATTAGAAACCCAAAAGGGACTTCCCTCATCGCTTTGCCAGTAATATCTCCCTCTCAATTGTTGTAACTACATTCCGCACGCCCAGGGATTCATTTCTATTTAGGCTATTGACATAGCCTTGACTCAGAACTAGGATTAGCCTACAAATCACAAAGGCGGTAATTAAATGAATGCATTTGAGAATATAGTAGCACAATATTTGGAAGCAGAGGGGTATTGGGTTAGGCAGTCTGTTAAAGTTCAAATATCGAGGGAGGATAAAAAGAAGATTGGGTTACCCACCATGCCCAGACCAGAGATAGACCTTGTAGCACTAAATGTTAAGGAAAATGAATTACTATTGGTGGAAGTTAAGTCCTTTCTAGATTCTGCAGGTGTTTATTTTGGGGACAGTGACATTGGCAAGTTTGACGCAGACTCATGGGCTGCTAAGCGTTACCGATTGTTCGCCAATAGTAAGTTTAGGACGGTTGTAACCAAAAGGTTAAGAGAGCAATTCCTAGAAGAAGGTCTGATAAACGAGAAGACAAAAATAAATTACGCCTTGGCTGTCGGTAAGTTTTATTCAACGAAGGATGAGCCAACTACAAGAGCCCATTTCTCCAAGCGGGGATGGAAGCTCTTCTCTCCGCAACAGATTAAGGCGAGAATACGGACATTGGCTGAAAAAGGATGGGAAGATAATCTGGTTACTATGACTGCTAAATTGTTGCTAAGAGAAGAGTAACTAGGAAAATTGAGTCTGCAGGGATTCCTGGAGGCAAAAGCAGATGCTCCCAATACCAATGTTGTAACTACATTCCGAACGCCCATGGGTCAGTCTCTGTTTTGCTGGAGTATTGACAAAGGAAGCTGTGCTGCTTAAAGTTCGTATTACGGAGCCAGAAAGCGGGGAATAGATGACCGACAAATCAGACCTTGTTGTAATCTCTACGGTTCAGGGTGAACTCATTGCTAATGTTATAAAGTCACACTTAGAGAGTGAGGGAATCCCTGTTCTGCTGGAATATGAGAGTGTTGGAATAGTCTATGGCTTGACTGTAGATGGTTTAGGACAAGTAAAGATACTGGTACCACGGGAACTTGCTGAGGAGGCGAGGCAGATAATCGAGCCCAAAGAGCTTGACCAAGCTGAAGAATAGATGTCTATTTCTTTGTTCTGCCGCATTGCCTGACCAATCTTGGCTTGTGTCATCTTGAAGGTATGGTTACTTCGTTATTTTGCTAATACTACCTCCATCTCAATTGTTGTAACTACATTCCGCACGCCCAGGAACGTAGCCAATAAAGTGGTTGATTGTGACTTCCTTATAAAGCTTGGTTTATTTGTTGCTTCGGCGCCTGACCAGGATTAAGCAGCTGGCGACCATAATTAGGACTGCACCTAAACCAAGCCAAGGCAGCAGGATAGCTGCCTTATCTATTGGGTATACCTCCCCACCCACCGTAGCCGATACCACGGTAAATCCAGGGTGGTTGGGATCGTCAACTGAATCCGTAATCTCATCGTAGTCACCATCTTGGTTGGCATCGAAGACCACATCGTATTCGCCTATCTCCAGCGGGGCCTTCCAGATTACCCCGCCGATTTCCCCCTCGCCATCGGTGGTAAAGGTCTTCCGGGCAAAAATGGCGCCCGAATCTGGCGGAATGAGGTCTCCATCATACCAGTGATAATCGCTGACTACATAGACATCCACATCAGAATAAGGCGGGAAACCACTGCCAGAGACGTGGACGTCCTCGTAGGTGTAATATTTATCCTTGGGCGTCTCTCCTACCTCGGCAGCGGTATTCAGGCGGAAGGCTACGTCACCGCCGTTGGCTATTGTCCAGCCGCCTTCGAAGCCGCACTGGTCGGTGGACATCACCCGCCAGTAATAGTCGCCGTCGGGGAGGGAGGGGGAGGTAAAGCTGGTCGCCCCCTGGGCCAGCAGCTCCGAGGTATAGTCCACCGCCGGAGACGAGAAATCATCGTCGTCATCTAGCTGAATGGTGTAGCTGACGATATCGCCGTCCGGGTCACTCTGGGTGAATTCTAGGGTGGGGGTATTATTGTCCACCCAGCCGCCCTCTACGTATTCGTTGGGACCCAGCTCAGCGGGGGGGGCGGGGGGTGAATTGCACTCCTCGGCGCCGATGGTGCAGGTGGGCTCAGGGGTGGTAAAATTTCTCACCGCCACCCAGTCGTAGTCGGTATAGGAACCGTAGTGATTTTGAAGTGAAATCTGACCCGGCCCACCGTACTGGCTGTCGCCGCCGGTTCGTTTTAATACGCCTTCCCGGTAGAGGTTGAAGGTTGAACCGGAAGCGGTGATGGTGCCTCTATACCAGACATCAACCGAGGGCCGGTCGCCGTCTCTTGAGGTTATGAAGTTCCAAACTCCCACCCGGTAAGGCGGCTTTAGAAATGACTGGCCCTCTCCTGACCTCTGGTCGCTCCGCCCCTTATAGCCGGTGTTGTTATCATAATTTCCGCGGAAGCTAACCTCGCAGATTGCGTTGGAGGCGACCCGGTAGCGGAACTCAACGGCGTTGTCCTGAAAGCTGTTGTAGGTCGTCTCGGAGCCGAGGCACGTCCAGCCGTAGGGTGAGCCGGTGGTACCCCCGCCGCAGCGAAGATAACCGCTTTCTATTCTGGGATAGACACCGGATGCAGACTGTATTTGCCACTGGCTCAGGTCGCCGCTGAAGTCGTCAAAGAGGATGAAGGTCGATGTTCCATCACTGGCACTGCTGGCGGCGGGGTTCCCGTAGTACATGTAGATGGTGGTGTCGGTAGAGGCCTCGATGTCATCAACCTCGACCCAGACGGTGGCTGAAACGCTATCCGTTTTTGATTCAAGCCAGTAGTCCAGTAGATTGTCAGCGGTGTTGGTGAATCTCAGGTCGCCGAAGTCAGCCAGCATTGACGGCTCATAGCCTAAATCTATTTTGACCTGATAATCGGTTAACGCCGCCCCGGATGATTCGGTAACCGTTATCGCTTTTCGGCAGCTCCACGCCGGGTCCCACCAGTCGGGGCTGGCCGCGGCTGGCTGGGGTAGCATGCCGGAGAGCAGCAGGGCAAGAAAGAAAGGCATAGCTACTATAGGAATAAATTTCTTTGCCGTTTGTATACCCCTAACAATTATTAGCAAAAGCATAAGTTGCTAACTGACAAATGTCAAGAGATGAGCGCGCACCTCTGTCATAAATATAAAATTTGCCCCGACAATGCTAATCTAAGAACCGCCATGGCGATCAATACCGCTTCTCGGTTACTTTACTTTTGGGTTATTAGCTCGGCCAGCCTCAACCGCTGATATCTTTATTGAACAAAATGACGATTTGTGACTCGGGAATTTTATAAACATGGTGAGTGTTTACTAACTCTAGGAAAATTTTAGCCTTAATTCAGAAAAGGAAACAGGTTCTAGCGCAGGTCTTTTATATCGGCGGTCTTTATCGCTTTTACAACGCTCTTAAAAGAATAATACCACACACCTTTAAGTCGCTCGGTTTTTAATTGTAAATTGTCAGGGAAAATGGGACACATAGAATACATAAGGTAATGGACACTTAAGGGCTTGCTCCTGATCTCCGAAAGAATTAAATTAACGAATAAGGAAGGAGCAGGGCCATGACCCAGGGA
>Ga0315548_1000451_pt1 | contig 38128 bp, 36 predicted proteins | sample SalMarSW160110MG_2_FD_202540 | JGI IMG/M metagenome (GOLD analysis project Ga0315548, IMG submission 202540) | Salt marsh sediment microbial communities from the Plum Island Ecosystem LTER, Massachusetts, United States - Salt Marsh Sediment SW1601-110 ... | reverse complement strand
AGGTTTGTTTCTTTGCCATATATCGGCGGCGTAAATGTCCCAATCTCCGAAATAACTATCCTGCCATACGACGGTATTTCTGTAAAGGTGAGGATTTTGTTGGTCAACTTCCAAGCCGGCGATAAGAAATTCCATTGGATTTTCCGGATTAGTAATATCTGCTCCATAAATGTTCAGGTTTCCGGAAAAATCTTCTTCCCATACGACAATATTGCCGTGAATTGCCGGATTTTGTTCGTTATTATCGGCGATGTCGGAGACAACAAATATATTAGGCTCGCTTTGACCGTTGATCCTGGCCATACGAATATCCCAGTCTGCTACATCCTGCCATGAAACGTAATCCTGCCAGACAATGGTGTTCTCGAAGACGGCCGGATTCATCTGGTTGTTTTCACCGCCGAGAATGTGGATAAGCGGGTCGGACGGATTATTTATATCTGCGACGTAGATATCATAGTCCCCGTATTCGGATACGAACTGTTGCCAGACGACTATATTGCCGTAAATATCGGGGACCTCCTGTTCATCGGTTGTCGATAGGATGGGAAAGGGCTGATAATTATTGCCGGCTTGAATAAAACCCGGCGCCAGCAGTATCAGAAATATAAGTATAGACCTGGAGAATTTCATTGTAGTATTTTCCAAATGATGGTCGGATATGCTGGGTGAACCTGTTTAAGCCCTGAAGTAATGGCCTATACCGGTACTTCCCGCCAGTAAACATAAAGTCGCTAACAGTACTGTTTCCTTTGTTCTTGTTGATTTTTCCTGGTTTATTATTTTGCTTTGAACAGGATTCTGATTTGCACCGGCCTCTTTGATTTCAATTCCTTTGATTTCAATTCCTTCAGGTTCAACTCCTTCAGGTTCAATTTCTTCGGTTCCAACTCCTTCGGTTTCAACTTCTTCAGGTTCGGATTCTTCTTCGGAGGTTTTAATTTTTTCCAGAAGTCCGAGCAATACCGCGGCGGCGTCTGCATTTTCCAAATCACGACCGGCGTTAATCAATGGGGTCACAGCCCGATCGAGTTGACCAATACCAAGTAATTGGTATCCCAGTAGAAGCTGCAAATCTGCATCAAAGTTGAAAATTTCAACTTTCTCGGCCAGGTCGTCAAGTTGGCCAAGGAGAATTTCTTCGTTAGGATATAATCCACGAGGATAAAAGATACCTTCCTTTTCCGGATTGATCTTCGTCAAAGCAGTCCGAAGGGCTTCGGCAGCCTTCGAATATTGCTCTGCTGCCAGCAGGGCCTGACAATATGCAAATGGAAGTACCATGTCGTCTGGTGCAAATTCCATCGCCGTTGCGAATTTATCAATGGCAATATCGTAGTTACTTGCCTCAAAAGCTTCAACAGCTTCCTCAAAGTAGCTGTCGGCCAGAGTTGCCTGGGCTGGCTCTTCTGCCGGTTGCTGTGCTAAATTTTCATAATAGCCTGCATCTGCCATCTGGCTTTGTTGGTACAACCGGCCGTCTTCGTCATAGTAGTAATTATATGTGTAATAGTTATATGTATCACCTTGAACCTCGCGAGCGATCGGATAATAACCATACCAGTAATAGGGGTGGCATCCGTACCAGTAATAGCGGGTATATCGGTAGTATTCAGGCCAGAAGCCCCCAAGACTGACAAATACGTATTTTCGATGATAGTACGGATATACATATCTGAACGCCAGGTGAAGACCACGGTTATAGCATACTATAAAACGATATCTCGGCCAGATTGTTTGATGGCGAATCCGGTTGTAGTAGTCAACATATGTATGTTGATATCTATTATAGTCATAATTATGGTCATATCCGCGGTAAGTCCTGTCACGATATATCAGGCGAGATGGTCTTGTAGTTTCGAAGTGGTGGGTTCGATGGCCGGTTGCTCGGTTACCGGTTTTTGCTATTGTGTTATCGATAATGGTTGTATTTCCTCCCGGATGGACTTTTCTGACAGCTCTGCCGCTATTGTTTATGTTAATCGTATCGGAGCCGGCTCTCGGCTTTCTATCCCGGATGCCTCTGTCTGTAATTGAATCGGATGTTCTATTGTTGTTTATTGTATCCTGGATGCGTGAACCCCTTTGGTTCTCAGAATTATCGGTTGATTGTTTTCTTGTCCTGGGTGTCCTGTTTTCACGTGTGCCGATTGGATTATATATACCTCGGCTTTTACTTGAATTGATACGGCTATTTAGGCTTGCAGCCGACTGATTTGCTGCATTTGGAGGAGGCGTCCTTTCTGGACCAATAACACTACCAATACGCGAATCTGCCCGGTCTATTGAGCTTACACGATTTTTTGAGCTAACAGCCGGCTGCTTAGCCGCATTTGAAGGAGGCGTTCTTGTCGGACTTCTTACACTGTCAGTGATTGATTTATTACGGTTGGTTGAGCTTGTAGTCGATAATTTGCTTGTTCTGGATGCCGAGGTTGATTGCTGACCTATCACGTTGCCGATTCCCAGGCTTTTGCTTGAACTTATCCGATTATTTGAACTTGCAGCCGGCTGCGTTGCCACTGTTGGGGGAGGAGTCCTTTTTGAACCGAATATGCTACCAATGCGCGTACTTATCCGGTTTGTCGAGCTTTTTGTTGGTTGACTGTTAATGGTTGAAGTAGATTGTGGCTGTGTGCCGATCGGATTGCCGAAGCGCGTGCTTGTGCTTGAGCTAATACGATTGTTTGAGCTTGCAGCCGGCCGCTGAGTTACACTCGAAGAGCGAGTAATTGCCCGATTTGTTGAGTTCGATGATTGTTGTATGCCGCTACTTTGATTAGTTTTTCTGTTAGTGTTTGTACTAACTGAGCTTGGTTTACGAGTATTCGAACTCGTGGCAGTTTTTGAAGAATTTGTATTGCTTGATGTAATTGTCCTTGAACTTCTGCCGGACGTAGTCCTGCTGGATTGAGGAGCGGCGGGTGTTCTGTTGGAATTGTTATTGTTTGTAGAACCCGAACTTCTTTGTCTGGCTTGAGTCTGACTCGATCGTGAGCTCGAAGGAGAGCTACTGCGGCTTCTGCTGGCGCTTGATTGTTGAGGTGCTTTTGGAGCCGGGGCCGGCTTTGATGCCTGCTGGGTTCTTGGAGCAGGAGCTGGTTTTGACGCCTGTTGTTTTGCCTGGGTAGATTCACCTGATTTTCTGCTTTTTGCGGCTTTTTGTGCAAAGACAGGCTCGGCAAAAAGGATTGAGGCTGAGACCAGCACGATAAAAGCCAACGTCAGTTTTTGCTGGTGTTTTGGCCTGAACATGATATAGCTCCTTTCTATCTAATTTCTTAAAAAGGTCTTGCTCTAACCTTAAAAGGCACCTGTTTTAGCATGGGTAACAGGAATTATTATTGAAAAATGCCTTTTCTTTAAACTCTGCTAAAAATCCCGTTTCCGTGAAAAAATGCAATTTGAGGCTTTGTAAACGGATAATATTAATGTTTGCAGACTGTTACAGGCGGCCTTGCTTATTTTCTTTCAATCTCCTATAATTTGTTCCTTGATAAAGTTTTAATGTAAAGGATATCTATGGACGCGACTATTGCAGAGCAAATTCAGTTACTCAAACGCGGTACGGTGGAAGTTTTTACCGAAGCCGAATTAGCTGAAAAACTCGCCGAATCTGCCAAATCGAACAAAAAATTGCGAATCAAGCTTGGTCTTGATCCGACCTCACCCAATATTCATCTGGGCCATACCGTTGTACTGCGGAAGATGCGTCAGTTCCAGGACCTTGGCCATAAGGCAGTCCTGATAATAGGCGATTATACGGCCCGGATTGGCGATCCTACCGGTCAGAATGCCACAAGACCTATTCTTTCCAGCGAACAGATAGAGCAGAACGCTAAAACTTATTTCGAGCAGGCCGGTAAAATCCTCGATACTTCCGAAGATAAGCTCGAAGTCAGGTATAACGGCCAGTGGCTGGAAAAACTCACCTTGATGGAGCTGATTCAAATAGCTGCCAAAAAAACGGTCGCACAGATGCTCCAGCGGGATACCTTTAAAAAACGCCTGCAGGCCGAGGTGGATGTTTATACGCATGAATTCCTTTACCCCCTGATGCAGGGTTATGATTCTGTAATGATAGAGAGCGACGTCGAATTAGGCGGAACCGACCAGACTTTTAACAACCTTGTCGGTCGCGATATCCAGAAGGCATACGGGCAAAAACCGCAGATTGTCATCACGATGCCCATACTCGTCGGACTGGACGGCAGGGAAAAAATGAGCAAATCCAAGGACAATTACATCGGCGTCACGGATGAGCCTAACGATATGTTCGGCAAGGTAATGAGCATTTCCGACGAAATGATGGAGAACTACTTTACTCTTTTAACCGACCTGCCGACCGAAAAAATTGCCGAGCTTGTCAACCCGGGAAAAACTCATCCGAAGGAGGCGAAAGTCCTTTTGGGTAAAACCATTGTCACCCAGTTCTATGACGAAACTGCTGCCGATGCCGCCGCCGCCGAATTCGACAAGATTTTCGCTCAAAAGCAACTACCCGACGATATGCCGGAGTTTGAGTTGCCGCCGAAACAGATTACCGTAAAGCAACTTTTACTTACCTGCAAACTCGTAGAGACCGGCGGCGAAGCCAAACGCCTGTGTGCTCAGGGCGGCGTTTCCATCGACGGCAATAAAATCTCCGACCCCAATGCCCAAATCACTCCTGCCGGCGGGATGACTATACAGGTAGGCAAGCGAAAATTTGCCAGAATAAAATTGCATACAAAAAGTTTTCTATCCAAAGATTCTCAACTGTAATATGTTAATAATCGTTCATAGTATTATTCTGCCGTAATCTCAACAACGGCGACTGTATAGGGCTCCAGTTTTATTGTCAAATCCCGCGCGTATGGCATTGTATCCTCCGCCGGTTGTATTCTATTCGGATTCTCTAAAGAACAAGCGTCGTTAAGTGCGGCACTTACAGTATAAACCTTCACATGAGCGTTTTCAGGTACAATGGATCCCTGCAGCCGAGTGAGTAACGTATTCTGCTTGTTTTCGTAATTAACAGCCTTGATAACAATACGTTTACGGTCCGCACTGCCTGTCGCAATCGCATCGACCGTACCGGGCTTCCAATCCTCCGGTTTCATAGTTGAGATTTCGTCGAAGAAGTCTTTACGGTTTCTGATATCCCTAAACGTACCAGTAGTTGAAGCAAAATGTTTTTGGGCATAATGTTCACGAAACAGTTTCTCGACAACATAGCCCGAACCCGGAAACCAGGAGACATGATCATGGTAAATAAACGCCGTCCACGTTGGATCGTCGCTCGTATTTCTCATGAGTAAGGCCGGACAGCTCATTTCCAGTACCGGGCTCAGCTTTTCATAGATAATCAGACTACCAGCCGCATGCAGTCCGGCCCGCCAGTCATAGCTTCGGGAGAGATTCCATTCGAGAACGGCAATTTTAATGTCCGGATGTTCCGAGACGCGAACGTAATCCCGCAGCTTCACGAGGTAATCCTGTATTCGCCGGATCCCCGTTTGAAAGTTTTCAGGCTCATATTCGTAATTGTGACATCCAAGGATATCGAAGTTCTCTCCGGCAAGATCAATGACCTTCTTGCTCCAGATCATATCGTTCGACCGTTTTTGGCCGCAGGCTACAATCCTGGCATCGGGAGCGATTTTTCGCAGCCGGCTTCCATACACATTGACAATTTCGGCATATTGGTCAGGCGTCAGGCCGTGATTCATTGGTTCGTTGTCGATTTGGAAATACGGAATTTCATACGGTTCGGAATGCCCGTTGGCCGCACGCATTTTTCCCCATTCGGTTGTCGGCGGGTCAATCAGATAATGAACCCAATCCATTGCGTACTGAACCATTTCCGCATCGGTACTCGTTGCAGCCAGGACGACCATAGGTTCTGCATCCAGTTGCCGGCAGAGTTCCATAAACTCCTCTGTGCCGAAACCATAGTAGTCTGAGTACCCGCCCCATATGGTATTGGGATGATACCTGCGTGCAACATGCGGACCGATCCCGTCTCTCCATTTATAGATGGAGGCAAACGATCCACCGGGCCAGCGGATAAAGGGCGGCTGTAAGTCACGCAGGGCCTCAACGAGATCGGGACGCAGCATGCTGTTCTTTCGAATGTCAGCCCGCATTAGGGATATAAAATCTAACAACACTACGCCTTGGCCGGTTGCCACGACTTCAACAGAAGCCTGTTTGTCTGTTTTAGTGCCGGAAAAGGAATAACGGACTTCCTGAAATGCAGAACCGGATGTCTTAAGCGGCACTTCCGCGATTAGGGTACCGTTGGAATCCTTGACCCGAAAGGTTACATGTACCGTTCCTTGCTCGGGTTTGATCCATAGGGACCCACTGTAATCGTACCCGTCCTGAATATAAATACGACCCTGTCGAATACCGGCTGTGCCGTTATTGACATTGAGTTGAATACTCTTCTGGCCGTATACGAACATCACATTTACAGTCCTGACACTGCCTTTGTCTGCAAACAATTCCCAGTAGGTCTTAAAATCATCGGCTTCAAAACCCCGGCCCCGAATCTGCTCGGCAAACAGACCATCGACGACCGAATGGTTGATATGCTCGAGGAAATGTCCGTAAATGTCCTCATCGATGTTTCCCATAATCCGGTCGGTATCGACCAAAAGAACGGCTATACCAGAGTTCCCCGTAGTTGCACCAGAAGCTTTTTCAGAACTAAAAGTCAAACATGGGTAAGTAATAACTAATAAAAGAATAAGGGACATAAATTTGAGTACACCTTTGTGCAATTTCATATTAATCCATCTCTGAAATAACATCGTTTCATTCCTTTCACTTTTAAATTAATTTGTTCGGGATTTCCCATTTACTCATTACAGGGATTCTCCTGCACGTTTGAAGTCTCACAATATCCAAATCTTATTGAGATTACAACAATTTCCTGGCCACTCTATCATCAGGTTCCACCGCCATGGGTTTCGTGTTGTGAGTGTTTCTGATGGCTTAAACTTTTAATAATCAGTCGGCGATTTTGAAGTCGGTCAAACCGGATTATCCGGGAATCCAGATTTTTTTGGCGTGGATAATCTCTACAGATGGCCTGAGCATTAACGGCGTGGCGGATTTGGTGTAAAATATAAGCCCTTTATAGCTGGTCAGGTAGTGATATTTCGTAGATAGGAACTTACTCTCAGAGCAGACAACCAGGGGCCTGTCCGATTTTTCGAGTATCGTCGTAAAATCCGTCGATTCCACATTAACAATCGCACCTGATGCTTTTATTGCATTTGCAATTGCCGCCGCTGCCGCAGCCGCTCCACCTGCCGCACCGTTAGTCATAATCGGACTCCTTAACTATATTAATGTTCCTTGATTATATACGCTTTTGTAACAATCTTTAATCAAAAAAAACCGTGCAATCTTTGCGTTTCCTGTATAGAATATCGTTATGGAACTGCCAAAATTACAGAAACCTCAAAAATATGTCGGCCTGTATATATTCGACTTCGGCGACCACGTCGGTGTGGGTTTTACCGCCCAGGAAGTAGCCGAGCTTCTGGAAAGCGAACGATACGGGGACGGCAAAGTCTATAAAATTCACAGGGCCTATCCCGACGGCAGGCTGGAGCTAAAAGGTGTCACCGCGGGAACGTTCCAGCTTGAAGCCGGGATGTTCTTTTATTCGAGCGGGCAGGAAGCCGCCCGGCGAGATTTCAAAGAGCTTGTCAACTTGGCTGTTCAGACCACTCCGCCGAGCCGCGCTAAAGTTCACTTAGCCAAATACAGTGACGAGAAATTCGCCGTGGCTCTTATCTATCCCGCCGAGTACGATGACGAATTCGGCTCGTGGCTTTTGGACGGCCGATACAAAACCAGCGGCCCTGCAGAAGGCGGAATCGAGGCGGTACAGAGATATTACGACCGGCAGCCGGAGATTATAGACAGGCATCAATTATTTGGGGCCTCCGAAACAATTAGCAGGACCGGCGAAGAATTATTAACTTCGCTCAGGTTGGCTGTACAAAGATAATATGGTTGATGGTTCATAGTTTATTGTTAGTAGCTGGTTATTTATGAACTGCAATCTGCGAATAAAATAAATGTCTGCTCGAATTAAAATTAATTCGTTTTTCGGTTTGCTTGTCGCCGGGTTACTCTCGGTCTTCGGCGGAAGACGTGTAAAAGTCACGACCGAGGATTTGAAAAAGGCGGAGTTCAAAACCGGCACGCAGCGACTTGGAATACGATTCAGCGAAAAAATTCGCGATGTCTTTCGTTTTCGATGGCTCAGAAAAAGGAAAATTGAAAACTGAAGATTCAATTGAGATTGCTTTATCTATAAGTCTTGTTTTTTGCATATTTCTCTTATTTTTTTCCGTCGTTATTGAAATGTTATGACAGAGCATAATACATATCCTGTCCCTGGAGAATCTCCAGTACTTAGCCAGACCGGATTGAAGATTCTCCAGAGCAGATACCTTATCAAAGACGAGCACGGCAAGTGTATCGAGATGCCCGCCCAGCTTTTCAGCAGGGTAGCCTCGCTGATAGCACAGGCCGAAGTAAGGTACGGGGCCGGCGGCGGCGAAATCAGGCAATGGCACCGGAAATATTACGACCTTATGGCCTCGCTTAGGTTCCTGCCGAACTCTCCCGCCCTTATGAACGCACAGCGACGCGGCACGCTCAGCGCCTGTTTCGTACTACCGGTCGAGGACAGTATCGAAGGGATATTCGAGGCGATTAAGCAGACCGCCCTGATTCAGCAGGCCGGAGGCGGTACGGGCTTTTCCTTCGATAAATTGAGGCCGACCGGCGACCGTGTCGCATCCAGCGGCGGGACAACGTCCGGGCCGATTAGCTTCTGGCGGATTTTCTCCGAGACGACCAACGCAATTCAGCAGGGGGCCTTTCGCCGCGGTGCAAATATGGGAATGATGAGCCTCGATCATCCCGACATCCTCAAATTCCTGCAGGCCAAGAAGAACCTGAAAGCATTCACCAACTTCAATATCTCCGTGAAAGTCACCGATAGCTGGATGAAAAAGGTGCTCGATTCCGCGAAGGATTTGCATATAGTAAAAAATCCCCGAACGCAGGAAAGATATTTGCTCCCGCGGAATCTTGATATCGAAAGTTATTCGATAGATGATTTGCATAAATATTTTCCCAGGCAGGAATCGCAGTCGCAGCGATCAGTTAAATATTACACCGTCGGCGATATATGGAAACTGATTGTCAAATCCGCCCGCAAGACCGGAGAGCCGGGCGTAGTTTTCATCGACCGGATTAATCGTGACAATCCCACGCCCGGCCTCGGTGAAATCGAAGCGACTAATCCCTGCGGCGAGCAGCCGTTGCTGCCGTACGAAGCCTGCACGTTAGGCAGTATCAATCTGACCAAATTCGTGAATGTCACTAAGTCCGGAGTGGATATGAATTGGCCCGCTCTGGCTGAGACCGTGAAATTAGCTGTTCGTTTTCTGGATAATATCATAGATGCCTGTGATTATCCCGTCAGGGACACCGTCCAGTTGGCCCAGGCGAATCGCAAAATCGGCTTGGGCGTAATGGGCTTTGCCGATTGTTTGTTCATGCTGGAGATACCGTACGATTCGCAGCAGGGCGTTGATTTCGGTTCCAGGGTAATGAGTTTTATCAATGAAAACGCTCGCAAAGCCAGCAGCGAACTGGCCGATTTGCGTGGCCCGTTCCCAAACTGGAACAATAGTATCTGGCGAACCGACCTGAAACAAAAGGTTCGTAACGCTTCGATTACGTGTGTCGCTCCTACCGGTACTATAAGTATCATTGCTGATTGTTCTGCTGGTATTGAGCCGTTATATTCGCTTGTTTTTTTCCGCCGCATTTTAGATGGTTCAAAAGTATTGCAGGTCAATCCCATTTTCAAAAGAATCGCAGAAAGCCACGGTTTTTACGACGAAAAACTTGAAAAGGAAATCATCAAGACCGGCAGTATTCAAAGTATTGCCAAAGTTCCAGCCGGGATTCGCCAGGTTTTCAAATGCGCCTACGATATCAGCCCCGAATGGCATATCCGTATGCAGGCGGCCTTCCAGCAGCATTGTGACGCCGCGGTCAGTAAGACGATAAACCTCAGTGAAAAAGCGACCGTTGCGACCGTTGATAAGGCCTATAAGTTGGCCTACGAGCTTGGCTGCAAAGGCGTTACGATTTATCGCCGCGGCAGCAGGGCAGATGAACCGATGAGCCTTGATTAAACAGGCCGGCGAACTTGTCCTGAGCTTGTCGAAGGATTGGCTTTGCTTTTCTTGACTGCAAGCCCACAATATCCTTCTTATTTACTTGTCATAAAAGAGCTTACGCCATATTTGGATAGCCGATGGTGGGGATCCTACTATTGTTCAATGCCCTTGTTGTAATGAAGAATATTATCATACAGATAAGAATGTGTGTTTAAATTGTGGTGTTGAGGGTCCTTTTATTTGTAAATTGTGTGATAACGAGGTGCCGATGTCTGAACTTCTATTATATGGTGAAGAAGGCGTTTGTAGCTGGTGTTCTCAAGTTAGAATGAAAGACGATTAAATTTGATTATTGATACTTATTTTTCTTGAGTAAAAAGGTATATTGACTAATTTTTTACATTTCTTGATTTAAGTTAGCGGAACAGAATGGGATGGTTACATTCAAATATAGATTATTTTAGGACAACAGATCATGAATAAAGTTGGAAAAACCATTGTGCAAACCTTCGGAGCATTTTTGGTAGTGACTTTTGCCTTTGCTTTCGTAAGATTTCTAGCCGAAATCCAGAATAATAAAGAAACTGAGCAAGTTTATGAGCAGGCCTTGTGTGAGCTTGGACGTGATGCGGTTCGCAGTGGCAAAGTCAAACCTCAATATAGCTCGGAGTACAACGGGTACACAGTGGAGCAAATCAACCATTTATTTGGCAAACCTTTTCTAGCTGAATCATTTCGGGATCCACCGATAGAATACTATTTAGCATATAAAACCTCTGAGAAGATGAGTGCTTTCTACTTCAATAAAGAAGGAGTGTGTTTAGTTACTATCTCTTATGATATGGATGATGCACCGGCATTATTCCGGGAATATATGAAAGCGAAGCGATGATGGAAAAATTAGGGGTAGCCGACTGTCCTTATCACGTGCATCTGTTCATTTTATACAAAATCATCCCTGGCGAAGCTCTCTCCCGAATCTGCTAAAGCACCAAAATTTAATTCTTCTTTTTTAATTAGACGTGTCCGGAAGTTAAAAAAATATGCCTGATTCCGTAAGTTCTCGCAACTTGAAGGTTCTTTGGATATAGGATGAAATGAAAAGAAGTGTTATTTTTTATGTGGTTTTTGTTTATATGTTACAATAATCGAGGAAGCGATTAATATTATCAGGACCGCCGAGACGCTGACAATCAGGCATGTTGATATAGAAGCATCCGAGGAGTCAAGTCCTCTTGTTGCGGAGCCCCATCTTTCTCGCGGCGTCATTGCCAGAATCTCGGAGATTGTTGATAAACATGTTACGAAAAGATTTGCAATACTCATACTCAAGATGTCCTCATAATGTCCCTGTTAGTTAAATAAAATCTTGTATGCAGGTACAACTTCCAGGAATTGCTACTTGTGCATAATTAAAATATACATTTTAAAAATGTGAAAAGCAAAATCACTTAGGGCTGAGTATCTTGATGTTGGTTTTTATTGGTCGAGGTGAAAAGAGTTAGTAATCTTTATATTTTTGCATCCAATCCGGCCAGTCGGAAGAGGTGGCTCCGCCGGCCGGCGTCCAAGAAGGAAAGTTGGAAAGGTGATTTTTGTGGCACAATGGGCAAAGTTAACCGGTGTTTTTGCCGATAAAATTAAGACTAAATGAAAATGTTTGCCCGAAAACGAACATCAACCCGACTGAGGGCATATAAAGTAAGGTATTATCAGGCTTAAGAAACAATCAATGCATTCTGCATATGTTTGACATGGTTGAGTTAAGTGTGATAAAATGGATATGGATAATTAAAGATTGATGTTCGTGAATATTGTTCTTTAAGATGTCGATAGCATTGTGAGATTTACGAATCATTCTTAAAAATTTTTTCGGGAAGAAAAATGTTTGAACGTTTTACAGACAGAGCACGAAAAGTAATGGCGCTGGCCAATCAGGAGGCCCAGCGATTTAATCATGAATATATCGGGACCGAACACATCCTGCTCGGGCTGGTCAAGGAAGGCAGCGGCGTGGGAGCTACGGTCCTGAAGAACCTCGATGTCGATATCAAGAAGCTTCGGCTGGAGATTGAGAAGCACGTCAAAAGCGGGCCCGATATGGTGACGATGGGCAAGCTTCCTCAGACGCCGCGAGCCAAGAAGGTTATCGAGTATGCGATAGAAGAAGCACGGTCGCTGAACCATAATTACGTGGGGACCGAGCATATCCTGCTGGGTATCCTTCGAGAGAGCGAAGGGATTGCGGCCCAGGTTCTTTTAGATATCGGTCTGAAGCTCGAGGAGGTGCGGCAGGAAGTGCTGAATCTTCTCGGCGCCGGTGTGGACGACGGGCCTGCAGCGCTTGGAATGAAAATGAGCCCGACTATGGGGCGTAAGGCCAAGAGTAAAACACCCGCGCTGGACAGCTTCGGCAGAGACCTGACACAACTGGCCGAGGACGGCGAGCTGGACCCGGTAATCGGCAGAAAAAATGAAATCGAACGATTGGTGCAGATACTGTGCAGACGCACGAAAAATAATCCGGTCCTGTTGGGCGAGGCCGGAGTCGGCAAGACGGCTATTGTCGAGGGCCTGAGCCAGCAGATAATAAACAAGCAGGTGCCCGAGATACTCAAAGGCAAACGGATTGTTGTACTTGATCTGGCGATGATGGTGGCCGGGACAAAATATCGAGGACAATTCGAGGAACGTATCAAGGCGGTTATCAACGAGGTAAGAAGGGCCAAGAATGTGGTCCTGTTCATCGACGAGCTTCATACACTTGTCGGAGCCGGCGGCGCCGAAGGCGCTATCGATGCATCGAATGTGCTAAAGCCCGCCTTAGCCAGGGGAGAGGTCCAGTGTATCGGTGCGACTACGCTGGATGAGTACAGGAAACATGTCGAGAAAGACGGCGCCCTTGAAAGACGTTTCCAGACGATAATTGTCGAGCCGCCTTCCAAGGACGAAACTCTGGATATACTCAGGGGACTTCAGGACCGCTATGAGGCGCACCACAGGGTCCGGTTTACCGATGAGGCCCTTTTCCAGGCGGTGGAGCTTTCAACCAGGTATATTACCGGCAGGTGCCTGCCGGATAAGGCGATAGATGTCGTCGATGAGTCGGGCGCAAGAGTCAGATTGAAAAATATGACACCGCCGCCGGACTTGACCGAAATTGAGGAAAACATCGAAAGGCTGCAACGAGAAAAAGATGAGGCGGTAAGAGGCGCCGATTATGAACGTGCGGCGTCGTTGAGAGACGAGGCTCAGAAGCTTATGGACGAAAAAACGAAGCTCCATAAAGATTGGTACGAGGAGCATAAAGAGGCGACCGGTGTAGTAGATAATGAAATTATCGCGGAAGTTGTCAGTAATATGACCGGTGTCCCCCTGACGCGACTTGAGAAAAAGGAAACCCAGAGACTTCTCGAACTCGAAACCGAGCTGCACAAAACGGTTGTTTCACAGCATGATGCGATCACCGCCGTAGCCAAGGCCGTAAGGCGAAGCAGGAGCGGTATGAAGGACCCGAATCGTCCGATGGGCTGCTTTATATTCCTCGGGCCCAGCGGCGTCGGAAAAACGCTGCTCGCTCAGGCTCTGGCGGAGTTTATGTTCAGCGACAGGAATTCTCTTATCCGCCTGGACATGAGCGAATTCATGGAAAAGCACAACGTCAGTCGTCTGGTCGGCGCGCCTCCGGGGTATGTGGGCTATGAAGAAGGAGGGCAGTTGACCGAAAGAATCAGACGGCGGCCGTATTCGGTGTTGCTCCTGGATGAAATCGAAAAGGCGCATCCGGATGTTTACAATATGCTGTTGCAGATTATGGATGAGGGTCGGCTGACGGACAGTTTCGGTCGGGGTATTGATTTTAAGAATGTTATCATGATTATGACCAGTAACATCGGTGCCGAATTGATCAAGAACAACAGCGGCTTTGGTTTCGGTAAGAAAACTCCCGAAGCTGATTATGAGAAGATGAAAGATGTCCTCCAAAAAGAGGTGGAACATCACTTCAGGCCGGAGTTCTTGAACCGCGTAGATGACACAATTGTCTTTAAGGCGTTAACAAGGGAAGATTTGGTGACTATTGTCGAGTACGAACTCAAAAAGGTATTCAAACGGCTGACCGAGCATGGTTTTAAGCTGGAACTTTCCGAGCAGGCCAAGGAATTTCTCATAGATAAAGGTTACAATCCCGAATTCGGCGCCAGACCCCTGCGTAGAGCCATAGAGCATTATATTGAAGATCCGCTTTCGGAAGCCGTATTGGCAGGCAACTTCCGCGGCAAAAACCTGATAAAGATTGATGTCCAGGACGAAGAGCACCTGAAGCTCGAAGGTTTACAGGTAAAAGAACCCAAGGAAAGCGAGCCTGCCGCTACAAAATCGAAGTAGCTGTAATTATCACGGCTTCATCCGACAAACAGTATTAGTTTTTTCCTGGTTATTCCTTTGCTCCGTGCTCGCGCAAGAGTTTGGCGATTTCCTTCTTGGCTGCCTTGACTTGGTCGGTCAAGGGCGTCTCCCTGGGCTGACCGAACAGGTCCTTGTCGCTCAAGTTTTCGGCAATCGACAAAGGGGTGTGTCCCCAAGAATCCTTTGCGTTGACGTCCGCGCCCCGCGTGATGAGCAGTTGCGTCATGGCCACGTTGCCCTTCTTGGCGAGAAGGTGCAAAGGCGTGGTGCGATCTCTTGTCCTGATATTGGGATTGGCGCCTTCGTCGAGAAGCAATTCTGTCAAATCCGCATTGTCACATACGTAATGCAGCAGCGACGTGCCGGAGCTGTCCTTCGTGTCCGGATCAGCGCCGTTATCCAGCAGGAGTTTGAGAATAGCGATCAGGTTAAACAGATCCGATGTATCAGATCCATGGTATCCGCTCCAGAAGGCCTGCAGAGCGGGAGGGTCGCCCTCGCCCCAGGCTTTGGAGTTGACATCGGCGTCTTTGCGGATCAGCAGTTCCACCAGGTCCTTCTGCTGGTACATGCAAGCAATAAGTAGAAGAATGTCACGGTTAGAGAGGTCCGCGCCTTTGTCGATTAGTAGGCGGACCACCTCCTTGTGTTCGCGCCACGCCGCCAACTCTGAAGGCATCCCCCCATTTTCCGATGTCTGCGCATTGATGTCGGCACCGTGACCGAGAAGCAGTAGCACCAGGTCTTTGTGGCCGTAGTACGCGGCTTTATGCAAAGGCATCATGCCACCCCAATAGCCGCCAGCCTGACTCTTGGCGTTTACATCGGCTCCGTGGGCAAGCAGTAGTCGGGCCGTATCGATCTCGCCTTCGGATGCCGCAAAATGCAGGGGCCTGTTTCCGCTTGTGTCCTTGGCCTCGATTTCCGCGCCCTTTCCGATGAGCAACTCCGCCACGTCCGCCGAACCTGCGGAGGCCGCCAAGTGCAGGGGGGTCGCCTCCCAAAAGATGGCGGGCTTTGCGTTGACCTGGGCGCCTTTGCTGAGAAGAAATTTGGCGACCTCCTTCTGATCGCCAACGGCTGCGCCATGCAATGGGGTTGCCGCGTATGCATCCCGCGGGTTGACACCGACCCCATTCTCGACGAAGCCCTTGACTTGCGCGAGATCTCCCAGGTAAGCGGCAAGCTGGATCGAGGTGTCGGCCCCTTTTGAAAGGAGCAAGGTAACGATGTCTCTGTGATTCCACATCGCGGCCATGAGTACAGGGGTTTCACCGTGAGCAGCTTTGGCGTTGACATCAGCGCCCTCGGCGATCAGGCGTTCGGCGGTCTCGTTGTCGCCGGCTTGGGCGGCATAGTGCAGCGGTGTTTGCCCCTCGGAATCGGCGCTGTTGACGTCGGCCCCACCGTTGATAAGCGACTCGACGATGTCCCAAGTCCTATTCCTTGCCGCTAAGTCAAGAGCCGTCGCGCCCTCTGCATTCTTTGCCTCGATGTCGGCGCCGCCGTTGATAAGTAACTCAACGATGTCCGAGCGCCCATACCTTGCCGCTAGGTTAAGCGCCGTCGCGCTCCGTGCATTCTTTGCCTCGATGTCAGCACTTTTGGCCAGTAGGAGCTCAACTGCCTTGTCTTGGGCGTTTTCGACGGCGACATGGAGAGGACTGCGACCATTCTTATCCGCCGCATCGATTTCAGCACCGTGCGCCAAGAGGATATCGACCGCCTCGGCGCGCTGTTGGGTATAGGTAGCGGGTCTTCTCGTCGTGCAGGCGAGGTGAAGCGGTGTTTCGCCTTGCTCGTTCCGGGCGTTGACGTCTGCCCCTTTGGCCAACAGGAATTCGAACAAGCGTCTGTTAACTTCCTGACGACCAAGTGCAGCATGCAGGGGCGTGTTGCCCAGGCTATCTGTGGCTTTGACGCTCGCTCCTTTGGCGAGGAACCACGCGCAAATGTCCCGCGAACCCCACCTTGAGGCCCGATGTAGAGGAGTCTGGCCCGTTGCGTCTGTGGCCTTCACATTCGCACCTTTCTCCAGGAGCAGTCGGACCACGTCTATCCACCCATCGCCGGCCGCCTCGTGCAAAGGCGTAGAACCATCCTTGTCTTTCCAATTGAGATCGGCGCCTTGGGCGATAAGCAATCTGACCTGTTCAATATCCCCCTTCTTAACAGCCTCAAAAAATGATTTGTTCTTTTTGGCCTGTTGAACGCGCTCTATCATATTCTTTGTTGTAGAGGCTGCCATACCATCCGGAAACTCATTGATAAGTTCCTGGAATGTTGTTAACGCGGTATCAAACTGCCTTGTTTCGAAATATATTTGTCCAATCCAGTATTTTGCGTTCTGGGCAATTGCACTTTTCGGTGCCGGTTCAATAACCTGCTCAAATTCAGTAATTGCCGCGTTATAATCGGCAAGTTTATACAGCTCATTCGCTTTTTCATAATGTTGTTCGGCATCTGAATTTATTCCTGATTTGGTTTCTGCAAAAGAAGAAATGCATAGCCCGGAAACCATCATAAAAACACAGAATGTCATTGATAAGATTATTCTTTTACTAATCATTTTTTTGTTTCCTTTTATTTTGAGTTGTTAATCGATTGTGCCATATCCATTAATTGTGATATTTCTGTCTTGCCGATTAATACATAGGAAAGAGCATCATCTCTCCAGGCAAGAATTGTCCCCCCGACTTGCCCTTTATTTTGATATACGGCGTATTCTCTGAAATCCTTTGGTTCAAGCCCTCGTTTTCCATCCAGGGGTTGCTCAAACAACGATACTGAATCGATGCCATTAGAATATAACAGTTGCAGGGCATCACGTCCCTCGATCTTTCGGATCTGGTCCAGCCTATAACAGGGCTGCAACCACGATGGCAAGACCAGATCGAAATCAGCGGTTTGATGCGCCTCAGAGAGTGTCAGTATATGGCCGTTGGAAATTGCCGGAGATTCAGGCAAACTGATTTGGTGTTGAGATGATGGTCCCCTGACGATTATGCCGGGACGCATATATTCCGGCCGTTCGTCAAAAATTTCGTAATACATGATTTCATGTTGGCTCACTCGCATTTGTAGCGGTTGTGGTGTAGCAGGAGCCAGTGAAGCCTTCTGGGCCACAATATCCTGATGTTCTCTTAAATAGAAGTTGATAGTGGCTGTCTCATCAACGGGCGTGGGAGCAATAGTGATATCACGCCGGGCAAATTCCAGCTTATCTTTCAGGTCAGCGACTTTATTGGATAGAACGAAGCAGGCCGCCAGGGAAGAAATGATAAGCAATGTTATAGCCAGGCATGCGGTTTTACTACCCAAGATAGTCTGCCATATATTAGGTGCATATAGAGCTGATTTTTCGTTTTGTGTTGTTTTATATGCTGACAGGGCAACATTTAACATTTTCCTGTTTTTCTCCGAACTAACGGTAGCTTTGGATTCTTTGAATAAATTGTTTATTTCTTCCGGAGGTCTCATTTTTTCACCTCACTTTTTAATAATGCTCTCAATTTCCCTATACCATATCGGTATCTGCTTTTTACCGTATTTAATGAGACATTCAGCGATTTCGCTATCGCTCGAAATCTCATTTCTCCCTGAGTATGCAATACAATAATTTCTCGTTGTTCTGCCGGCAGTTTCGTTAATGCCAAAGTTAATGTTTTTAACTGTTCATTCAAAATTATACCTTCACTCGGATCGCACAGATTCGATTCAATCCCGTCGGCTTTTTCTAAACCGGAGAATTGACGACGTTTCGAACGAATGTGGTATCGTACGCGATTGGCAACACATGTTGCTAAGTATCCTTTCAATGTTCCTGTTAGGGAGAAACCGTCTAAATGCTCTGCAAAATAAACAAACGTATCCTGCACGGAATCTTCGGCAATGTTCACATCATTCGAAAGAGCAATAGCTGAAACTAACAGACTGTCTCTGTACTTTTCATAAATTCGACAAAAAGCTTCGCTGTCTCCCTGCCGAGCTCTTAAAACCAGATACCTGTCGATTATTGGGCCCAAAATCTTACTCCACTACAAACGTTTGTCATTAATATAGCACCGACAATAGCCATTTGGGTCTAAAGAAATTTTCTTTTTGTCTTATTTTTTTACATAAAACTTAAAAGGAGTTTTGGATGAAATAAGTATAGGAAAACTGATTCAAACACAACTTGTCAAGTTAGCTTTGGCCTTAATCACCACAAAATAAGAAGTATGGCGAGATTACTGCGATAAAGACACAGTAGTTGTCTCCGTAAATCGGAATTTGATTTGTGAAATTCGGTGCCGCCGTCTACGGTTTTATTTTTACGACGCCGTTTTGAACGAGCAGTTTGTCTGCTGCAAATAATCTGATAGCCTCCGGATATGCAATACATTCCTGCTCGAAAACTCTTGCAGCGAGAGTATCGGGATTATCCGTCTCCCTGACCGGGCAGGTTCGCTGAACAATAATCGGCCCATTATCGTATTCGTTGGTACAGAAATGAACTGTGCAACCGCTGACTTTACATCCTGCATTTAGAACGGCTTGGTGGACGTGATGTCCCCACATTCCTTTTCCACCGAAGCTCGGCAGTAAAGCCGGATGTATATTCATCACGTGGTTTTCATATTGTTTAGGTATTTTCCACAGGCAGAGCCAACCTCCCTGTATAACCAGGTCAACATCGGCGGCCACAAGTTCTTTTACAAGTTGTTTGCTGAATTTATCGATATCGGAAAAGTCTTTCGTGCGGATTATTTTGACGTCAAGCCCGGCGTTTTTAGCTTTCTCGACGCCGGCCACGGTCGAACGAGAGCTTATTACAACCGTTACTTTTGCGTTTAGTCGACCGTCTTCGATATATTCGAGGATATTCGTTAAGGTTGTACCGCCGCCGCTTATCAATACGCCAAGTTTTATGGTCTTTTCATTTTGATCGGCGGATTGCTGCCGGCTTTCGATATCGTGTTCGAGATCGAGAGCTTGGTTTACGAGTCGGTCGGCCTCTTTGTTTTTCTCCCTGGTAATATGTCGGACGTTCCAGCTCTTAAAGTGTCCGAGCAACTCGATGGCCTGTTGGTAAAGAGGTCTGATTTGTTCGCTTTTTACCTTGTATTGGCCGTTGATTTGTCTGACGAGCAGCTCGCTGTCGCTGAAAACCGTTAACTGTTCGGCCCCGGTTTGTTTTATCGCTTCGAGGGCTTTTGTCAGGGCGGTATATTCAGCTACGTTGTTTGTAGTTCTGCCTAAAAAAAAGGCTTTTGCTTCAATTTTTTTGCCGGCCTGGGTTTTAGCGACAAAGCCTGCGGCGGCCGGGCCGGGATTGCCTCTGCTGCCTCCATCTGTGTGAACGATTATTTTCTCAGGCAATTGTAATACTCCCTATGGTGTATCTTAAAAATGATTCGGATACGTATCTGATGCAGGGGGAAATTTGTGGTTTTGATTTCTAAACTTCCTGCTCATCACTAACAACAAGTATCCGCGTGCAGTTTGGGCATCGTATAATATCGTCTTTGGTCATGAGCATATTGACCGATTCCGCCGGGACACCCATAAAACATCCGCCACAACTATAGGCCCCCTTATTTCCTTCCTGCTGATCGACTCCTACAACGGCCTGACCGTCGTATGTCTCGGCTACACGATTAAATATCTCCAATTTTTTGGTCGGTATTGACTTTGCAACCTGGTCCCATTCCTTCTGGATTTCGTTTATTTGTATCTGGTATTTACCTGCTAATACTTCACTTTCTTTTCGGGTCTGCTCGAGAGTTTGTTTTTGCTCGTCTATCTGTTTTTGAATTTCCTGGCATTCTGATTCGTCCGACTCGATATCTTTTAGCAGTTCAAGGGTCTGAGTTTCGACCTTGGAATTATCGGCTTTCATTGTATTGAGATGTGTAAGCAGGGCGGCGTATTCCTTATTTGTTTTTGCGCTGTTGAGGGATGCTCTTAACTTGGTTATTGTCTCATCGTTGCTTTTAAGTTCTAATTCCAGCCGGTCGCACTGGACCTTGCTTAATTGTACTTCTTCTTTTTTTGCTTCGAGGGCGTTTTGAAGGCTTCTGATCAGATTTTCCTGAATTATTACATTCCTTCTACACCTTGTAAGTTTTGCCTTTTCGACTCGGAGACGATTTTCGATGCTTTGAAGTTTCATCAACCCATTTAGTACAGGTCCCATTTATGCTCCTTTACGCCAGGTAAAAAACTTCTAAACCTTGTATTATCCATTGTTATATTATAATCTGCAATAAAAAATTTATCTTTTTTATTTTCAACGAGTCGATTGTATAATCGCGTTATTATGCAGGAATTGTTAAAAGAACTCATTCAGGCCGAATCGACCGAAGCAAAGGGCGAATTAGCGGCGGCAAAGGTACTCTCGGCGGAATTTGACCGCTGTGGAATAAACTCCGAGATAGATACATGGAATAATAACAGGGCGAATATCATCGCGCATGTTAAATCCGGCGGGAATAAGCCGGCATTGCTGTTCGCCTGCCATCTTGATGTAGTCGGTCCCGGCGAAGCTAACTGGACACATCCGCCGTTTACCGCAGTCGAGAGTGATGGTAAAATCTACGGCAGAGGCTCTACGGATATGAAAGGCGGAACTGCCGCTGTCGTTACCGCTATCGGCAATATTATCGGTTCAGGCAGACGGTTGCAGGGCGATATCGTTTTTACGGCCGTAGCAGGTGAAGAAGTCGATAGCTGCGGTGCCGAGAGATTCATCGCCGCCCGGAAAGAACTTCCGGATTTCTCTGGGGTAATTATTCCGGAACCGACGGATTTTTCAGTTGTGACCGCTCACCGCGGGATGTTGTGGCTTGAAATTTCAACCAAAGGAAAATCCGCTCACGGCTCGGCACCTCAGCTGGGTATAAACGCAATTACTTCGATGCGGCATTTCCTGAATGAGCTGGATAATTACGATATTGCCGTAAAACACCATGAGCTTTTAGGCCGGTGCTCTATGAGTGTTAATACGATTTCCGGGGGTAAAACACTGAACGTTGTCCCGGATAAATGCAGTATCGGGATAGATATCAGGACTATTCCCGGTCAGAGCCATCAGGATATTATCGCCGATCTGGAAAAAATTTTTGCCAAACTCAAATCCGAAAATCCGAAATTCGAAGCGTCTCTCTCCGTGATTCGGCAGGTTCAGTCATTAGAGACAGATAATGGTTGCGACTTTGTCAGGGATTTTTGCTCTTGCCTGGGTATTAACGAAACCACGGCGGTCGGCTTTACTACGGATGGGCCGTGTTTTACATCATTAGAAGCGCCTGTGATTATTTTCGGTCCCGGCAAGCCTGGGCTTTGTCATAAGCCAGATGAGTATATTGAAATTGCAGATGTCGAAAAAGCCGTAGAGTATTATGAAAATTTGATAATCAGTTTTTTAGAGTGATTAAATTTTCATTTTGTATCGATAATAAAATTACCGAAAAGTTTCTTAAATTTTTTTGTTGACAAAAAAACTCTCGAAATGTATTATCAAGTTTCTGTTTGTGAGATAGGAACTAATAATGTCTGAAATTAGGGAAAACAAGCATAAGCAATTGACGAGCCACAAGGTGGCCACGGTGCTTTTGCGCACATGCCTTCCGGCCGGAATAACCAGGATGTATGCTCCTGGTATTTTCGTATACCGGCCAAAGGAAGCTGCTCCCTAATAAGGACTTAAGAAAATATTTCATTGATAAAAAAGCCTTTCAGGGAGTAGAAAACCTGAAAGGCTTTTTTTGTTTGGGTATTACCAGCAAAGCAGGTTGCTTTGCGAGGACACTGAAGGTATGTGGTATTATGAAAGTCAGAGAAATGGATATCGAATTATATAGACAGTACTCCAATACACTTGGAGTAAGGCGTGAGCCCGAATGGCAGTATGACGAGACAAAATCATGCGGCGTCAATTATAACAGTCTGTGGCAGGCCCGGATTTACGACAGACGTCACCGTGGGTTCAGGGATTACAACAAGGAAGCGGAAGAAATTATAGCCCTTCTTGGTTTAGATACCGACGGCACAGTGCTCGATATGGGTTGTGGAACAGGAGCTTTTGCGATCCACGCCGCCGGGTATTTCAGGAAGATTTACGCGGTCGATATATCGAATGCAATGTTAAAATGTGCCCGAAGGAAAGCCAGAAAAGAAAAACTTTCCAATATTGAATTCCGTCAGGGCGGTTTCCTGAGCTATGTTCATGATGCCGAACCTTTGGACGCAATTGTTTCGATTGCTGCGTTACATCATCTGCCCGATTTCTGGAAGATAATAGCCCTTAAGAGACTTGCCCGTATGGTTAAAACAGGCGGAAAATTATATATAAATGATGTCGTTTTTTCATTTGAGCCGGACCGTTATAAATATTCTATTAAGGCTTTTATACAGATGATGGTTGATCGTACCGGTCCGGAATTTAAATGGGAGCTTGAAACGCATTTTCGTCAGGAGTACAGCACTTTCGGCTGGGTCATGGAAGGACTGCTCGAAAAGGCGGGCTTTGTAATAGAGAAGGCTGAATACAGGGAAGGATTTTTTGCGACTTATTTATGTCAAAGGAAAACAGAATAATCATGCAGCGTTTACTTGATAAAAGAGAATATAAAGGGGCGGCTTTGATACTGATATCGACGGTGTTCTTTTGCCTGATGTCGTCTCTGGTCAGGTATGCCTCCGATATCGACCCGTACACGATGACATTGTTTCGTTTCGTCGTCGGACTTGGTATATTGGGCACAGCGGCACTTTTCGGGAAAATCAGATTGAAGTTCGTCAGCGGCACACTGTTGTTTCTGCGCGGGCTGTTCGGCGGCGCAGCTATCCTGATCTGTTTCTTCTCGATAACAAAACTCGGCGTCGGTAAGGGGACGGTTCTCATATATGCGTTTCCGATATTCGGCAGCATTTTTGGTTCGATATTTTTGAAGGAAAAGATAGGCCTGGCCCGGTTAGTCGCGATTTTATCGGCCTTTTGCGGTATATATCTTCTGGCCGCCGACAACGGCAATGGTTCATCCTCGATCGGTATTTTAGGCAAATACGAGCTTCTGGCAATTTTCGGTGCAATGCTCGGAGGTTTGGCCCTTGTATTGGTTAAAAAGCTGCATGATACTGACTCTTCGTATGCTATATACTTTGCACAATGTATCATCGGTCTGTGGATTGTAATCATGCCGGCCAATACCGCATCCTGTTCGTTGGGATTTTACCAGGTCCTTTTGTTATTGGCGATTGGCGTAACCGCTACAGCGGGACAACTGCTCTCAACCGAGGCATATCGCTATGTTGAGGTTCCAACGGGTTCTCTTTTGGGAATGCTTGTGCCGGTGTTAAACTGTATAGTCGGGATTACAGTTTTTGGAGAATCTTTCTCGATTTATTCGATAGTCGGCTCGGCAATGGTAATTGGTTCGTGTGTAACAGTACTACTGAAGTATAACGGGAATCGGGCAAAATGTGCGAGTATGGTAAAGTAACAATCAGGGAATTTAAGAGCGGCGATTTGGCCGAAGTCAGAGACTTGGTTTGTGAAACGATAGATGTTTGTTATTCCAATGTTTATTGTGCCGAAGCGGTGAAGTTCTTCAAAGACTGGCACCATAACGAAAAGATTCTACAGAACGCCGGAGATGGATTCACAATCGTTTTAGAACAAAACGGCCGGATTGTCGGAACCGGCACCATAGTTACTGACGAGATAATGAGAGTTTTCGTAAATCCTTCATCACAGAAATATGGATTCGGAAAACTTATAATGCAGAAACTCGAAGAAAAAGCTCTCTCGGCAGGCAAAAATATCGTCAAACTGGATGCGTCACTGCCTTCGAAGAAGTTTTATGATTTATTGGGATATGCCACGTTGAAACATACTTTTTTGGAAGTCGAAAATAACAAGAGACTTGATTACTATAAAATGCAAAAAACATTAACGAAAAAAACACGGGGATTTAATCTGAAAGGAGAGTAGTAAATATGGCTGTGAAAGTGACGGTAGTAGGTGTTGGTCTGGTTGGCGAAATGATCGTGAGCTGTCTGAAAGAGCGGAAGTTTCCTTGTGAATGGCCGCCACGGGTAGTGGCTACCCACGAGAGGCCCAAGACTCTGGCTGGAGAAAAAATGCTTGTGCAGGAAACAAACGCCGATGCTTTTGATGGTACGGACCTGGTTCTTTTCGCAGGTAAAGAGGGCGCCAGGGGTGCGAGTGTTACCTGGCGCCAGACGGCTGAGAAGGCTGGTGCAATCTGCATTGACAATGGACGTGACTTTCGTCTTGCCCCGGATGTTCCGCTTGTCGTCCCGGAGGTTAATGCAGATGCTATTACTAATGACACTCGTTTTATCGCCAGCCCGAACTGTTCGACAATCCAACTGGTTGTCGCCCTGGCACCGCTGCATCGTGTCGCACGCATTAGACGGATAATTGCCGCAACATATCAGTCAACCAGCGGCTGGGGCCTAAAGGGGCCGGAGGAACTTAGAACACAAACGCCAGCAGCGCTAAAATCTTTGGATAATATTCCGTTCGACCCAATGGTATTTGCCAGGCCGATTGCCTTCAACTGCATTCCGCATATCGAGCCTTTCCTCGATGCCGATTACACGCGGGAAGAGTTGAAGCTTGTATCCGAGACGCGTAAAATTCTTGGCGATTCGTCCATCCGTATCTCAGCGACGGCGGTGCGTGTACCGGTCTTTGTTGGTCACGGTGAGGCTATCTGGATTGAGACTGAGAAAAAGTTGTCTCCTGACGATGCCCGCGAATTGCTGCGCAGCGCTGATGGTATTGTGCTTATGGATGATTTGGTGGGTAAGAACCAGCGAGGCGATGAAAATGAGCGAAGCTATCCTACGCCACTCGACGTTCTTAAATATCGTGATGAAGTTCTCGTCGGCCGGGTACGTGAGGACTCCAGCAGTGAAGGCGGCCTGACCTTGTGGTGTGTCTCGGATAACCTCCGCAAAGGTGCGGCGTTGAATGTTGTGCAGATTGCCGAGGAATTGATAAGGCGCAGGTTGTTGAAAGCATAACTTAGCATAAGACTACCTTCATAAAAAAAGTTTAATTGTTAAGCACAACCTTAAATAATAGGAGTGACCATGAATGAATTTAAATCAATCATCCAGGAGTTATTAAATCTGATTAAAGAATGGGAACCAAAGCTATCTGCTCTTCCCGATGATGTTATTACTGAACGGCGAAACAGTCAAAATCGCACCATCAAGCAAATTGTCGGGCACATGGTGGATTCGGCATCTAATAACACGCATCGCATAATACACCTGCAGTATCAGCAGAGCCCTTTGATTTTTCCGGATTATGCAAACCTTGGGAATAATGACAGGTGGATTGCCATTCAGAACTATCAGGATGAAGAGTGGAACAACCTGGTTCAATTATGGAAATATAGCAATATCCACGTTACTCATGTGATTCGAAATATAAATATTGAAAAATTGGACAATGTTTGGATATCCGCTTTGAACGATAAAATATCACTCAAGGCCATGGTCGTTGATTTCCCGCGGCATTTCAAGCTGCATTGTGGTGAAATAAATGATTTAATAAACAAACAGTAAATACGCTCAACGCAATTCCTGGCCAATCTTACTGTTTCAGAGGATTATATGAACTTTACAATAGAAAAAATGAAAGATAAAGATTGGCCCCAGGTAGCTGATATCTATCGGGAAGGTATTGCCACCGGTGACGCGACATTTGAGACGGACGTTCCAGAATGGGAAAAATGGGATAAAGGCCATTTAAGCGGATGCAGACTTGTTGCCCGGACCGGAAACCAGGTTATAGGATGGGCGGCTTTGAGTCCTGTTTCCGGCAGATGTATTTATTCCGGTGTGGCTGAGGTTAGCCTGTATATTAAATCATCGGCAAGAGGAAAAGGCGCAGGCAAAGCTTTACTTAAAGCGGTTATAGAAGAATCTGAACGTATCGGTATCTGGACCTTGCAGAGCGGCACTTTTCCTGAGAATAATGTGAGTATCAATCTCCAGAAGGCATGCGGTTTTCGTGAAGTAGGTACACGTGAAAAAATCGGCTGTATGTACGGCAGGTGGCGAGACGTTGTTCTCATGGAGCGAAGAAGCAGGATTGTTGGAATATAACAGCAAAGGACAGGTTTAACAATGATTATAAGAGATGCAAAAAAAACTGACGAAGGTGTTTTAGCGGCTCTTATTCGTGATTCGTTTTACGATGTAGCTGAAAAGTTCTCTCTTACGGCCGAAAGCTGCCCCAAATTTCCGGCGTTCAATGCAAAAGAACGAGTCGCGAGCGATTTTGAAAAAGGCCTTAAGTTTTACATCCTGGAAGAAAACGGCCGGGCCTGCGGCTGTGTGGCCCTTGAGAAGGCCGGTCCGGATTTATGCTATCTCGGAAGACTCGCAGTTCTGCCCGAACACAGAAACAAAGGCTTCGGTCAGGCTTTAGTAAACCATTTATTCGAGCAGGCAGGAAGGATTGGTATCCGGCGGGTGGAGATAGGGATAATCTCTAAACACAGAAAGCTGAAGAATTGGTACAGGAAATTCGGCTTTGCCCAGAAAGGCACGAGGAAATTCGACCATTTACCGTTCACTGTCGCATTTATGTACAGAGAATTAAATAAAGAGCAGGAATGATGAAAAACCTATATGCAAAAAGAATGAGTACGATTCCGAAGTCTTTCATTCGAGAGATTTTGGAAGTGACCGAGAATCCCGAAGTAATCTCGTTTGCGGGAGGATTGCCGAATCCGCGATTTTTCCCCGTCGAGGAGATTGCCGTGGCCTCATCGGACGTGCTGGCCGGAGCCGACATTTCAGCTCTGCAGTACAGCACAACCGAAGGCTATCAGCCTTTGCGGGAGTATATCGCACAAAGATATCGGGATAAGAAGAAACTGGATATTTCCGCCGATGAGATTTTAATCACGAATGGGTCACAGCAGGGATTGGACCTGATAGGTAAGGTTTTCATCGGAAAGGATGACAGGGTTGTAATTGAAAAGCCCGCGTATCTTGGCGCGATCCAGGCATTTGCGGTTTACGAGCCGTTGTTTTGTCCGGTGCCTCTTTTGGAAGATGGAATAGATATTGACCAATTGAAGAATGTGCTTGGTGAGCATCGTATCAAGCTGTTCCATACAGTTATCAACTTCCAGAATCCATCCGGTATAAGCTACTCGCAGTATAAACGGCAGGAATTGGCTAAAGTGTTTGAGTTGCACGATGCGATTGTAGTCGAGGATGATCCATACGGAGAGCTGCGTTTTGCAGGAATAGCGCCGCAGTCTATGTGGAGTTTACTTGGTGGCAGGGTGGTGCTGTTGGGCTCGTTCTCGAAGACGATTGCTCCGGGGCTGCGGCTCGGCTGGATATGCGCCGGGCGTGAAATCATGGACAAGCTCGTGGTGGCCAAACAGGCCAGTGACCTGCATTCGAATTCTCTGTGTCAGAGGATTGTGTATCAGTACCTGATGAGTAATAATGTGGACAGACATATCGAGACGATAATAACAGCTTACAAAAAACAGAGGGATGTAATGGTAGCCGCTATCGAAGAAGACTTTCCGGCGGAAGTCCGTTTCACCAGGCCCGAAGGTGGGATGTTCCTCTGGGTGACTTTGCCGGAGCGGTTATCTGCTTTGGAGCTGTTCGAGCATGCTGTCAAAGAAAAGGTGGCCTTCGTTCCGGGGACACCGTTTTTTGTGGATGGCGACGGCAGGAACAATATGAGGTTGAATTTCTCGAATTCGGACCAAGACAGAATCTGGGAAGGAATACGGCGTCTTGGACGAATCATGAAGAATCTTATGGCCGACGGATAAAATAGTTTATGACTTTCTAAGGTTGTGCTGGAAGTCAGGGGAAAACATGGAAATGGATGGCGGCCTTGCGACTGTATCTGCGAGGTTCGCCCTTGAGGTGATGGAAACTGCATTCAAAGAAAGGCAGGTATAAATATGATTGATGCGAATTTTATTAAAAAGACGGCAGTCGAGTTTGGCGCCGATTTGTGCGGCATTGCACCGGTAGAGCGTTTTCGTGAAGCACCGAAAGGTTTCAGGCCGAAGGATATCTACGTGGATACGAAATCCGTAGCTGTTATTGCAAAGAGATTCCCCGAAGGTGCGTTCCAGTCGGGCAGTCCGATTCCATATACAGTGACAAATAATATTATACTCAACGATGTCGTCCGAGTTACCTGTAATATCAGCAATCGACTTGAGCGTGATGGTGACGTAATCGCGGTTCCGGTACCCGGCGATCCTTACGAATACTGGGACGAAGAAAAGCGAGAAGGCAGGGGAATCCTTTCGCTGCGCCATGCCGGTTACATGGCCGGATTGGGAGTTCTTGGCAGGAACACGCTGCTGACAAATTCAACTTTCGGCAATCGAATAGTATTGGGTGCAATTTTGCTGAATATAACAGTAGAGCCGGACGATTTGGCGGGCTATGATTTCTGTCCGACCGATTGTCAAATTTGTATTGAGAACTGTCCGGCGGGAGCTCTCGACGTTGGAACTGTAAATCAAAAACTCTGCAGGGCTGTTTCGCAGGGATGCACAAAAAAAGGCGACTATTTATATCTGTGCAATAACTGTCGTAAACTCTGCCCGAACGGCAGGGGATTCGAGAACGGAAACTAATGGAGATGAATATGAAAAAACACATCTTTTATATCGTTGATGTATTCGCCGAGGAGAAATATGCAGGCAATCAGCTTGCGGTTGTCCGCGATGCAGCGGCTCTGTCGGATGAGCAAATGCAGCAGATCACCCAAGAGATGCACTATTCGGAGACAACGTTTATTCTGGGTGAAGTGCCGCGAGATGGCGGCTATGATGTTCGGATATTAACACCGGCAGCGGAGGTGCCTTTTGCCGGGCATCCGACCCTGGGAACCGCATACATCATACAAAATGAAATTATTAAAGAACCGGTTAACGAGGTAGTTTTGAATTTGAAAGTGGGCCGGATTCCTGTCACTTTCAAAAAAACCGGCGAAGGAGAAAATATTCTCTGGATGAAACAGATAGAGCCTGTCTTTGGCGAGGTTTTTGACGCGGATGATATTGCGCAGGTTTTGACAGTTGAAAAAGGCGACATTGACGAAAGATTTCCAATCCAGGACGTCTCTACAGGTGTGCCTTTCATAATAGTGCCGCTTAAAACTTTGGATGCCGTAAAACGGACTAAAGTAAATAAGGATGAATACTTTAAGTTCGTTGAAAACAAAAATGCTAAAGTAATCCTTATATTCTGCCCGCAGACGTATCATAAGCAGAATGACCTGAATGTACGTGTTTTTTGCGATTACGTTGGAATACCGGAGGACCCCGCTACAGGAAGCGGAAACGGTTGTTTGGCCGGATACCTGGTTAAGAACAGGTTCTTTGGGACAAGTGCGATTGATGTGCGTGTCGAACAGGGCTATGAGATAGGCAGGCCGTCGTTGCTATACTTAAAGGCACAGGGTGAAAATGGAAAGATAGATGTGTCTGTCGGTGGAAAAGTCATTATGGTTGCCAAAGGACGATTATATTGATATTATGATAACAGCGGGACCGGATTAAGTTTTAACGGGGCTTATTCGAATGAAAGTATGCAGCCTGTTTTCATTTACATTTTTTTTGTTATCCTGTTTCATGCTGGCGGGCTGTGCTTCGGTTCAAAAACATTATGTGCCTTCATCGGACGGCGTTGTTATAAGCTGCGACGTTCAGGGTAAAGGCAAGCCGACCCTCGTGTTTGTTCATGGCTGGTGCTGTGATAAAAGATACTGGAGTTATCAGGTGCCTTATTTCGCAGGCCGGCATAAAGTCGTTGCCATCGACCTTGCAGGACACGGGGCCTCCGGCCTGGGTCGAAGAAGATGGTCTATGAAGGCTTTCGGCGCCGATGTAGCGGCGGTCATCGAAATGCTCAAGCTTAATCAGGTCATTCTCATAGGTCATTCGATGGGCGGCAATGTGATCATAGAAGCTGCGCGCCTGGTACCCGACCGCGTTATCGGTTTGGTCGGTGTCGATACTTTTCATAATTTCGAGACCGAATATCCGCGGGATCAAATCGAGGAATTTGTTGACGGTTTTATGGAGAATTTTAAGGAAAATACGGACCAGTTCGTTCGGGATATGTTCCCACCCGGTTCGGATCCCAACATAGTTGAAAGAGTTGCGGAGGATATGTCTTCGGCTCCTCCGTGGGTTGGAATCGGTTCATTGCAGGAATATTTTTTCTACGATGTAAAAGAGGCACTGAAAGATATTCGGGTGCCGATATTCTGTATAAACACGGACCTGATTCCGACCAATGTTGAAGCCGGCAGGCGTCACGCCGTATCTTTCGATGTGAAACTTATGCCGGGATTAAGTCATTTTATGATGATTGAGGACCCTGAAACATTTAACAAACTTCTGGATGAAACAATTAGTGAAATAAACCTTGGAAGACAATACTCCGGGGATGTTAATCAGGAAGTACCTGAGAAAACGAACGGTATCAGTGAAGAATAATTTAAGTTATAAAGTTGGGAACTAAGGTATGAATTCGAAAATTCAAAATGCAGTCGAAAAATTTGAAAGAGGTTTTAATTGCTCGCAGGCGGTTTTAAGCAGTTACTGTGAACAGTTTGGCCTTGATTGTCAAACAGCTTTGAAAATCGCTACGGGATTCGGCGGCGGAATGCACATCAATGGAACCTGCGGAGCTGTTACAGGCGCTGTTATGGTGTTAGGCTTAAAGTACGGAAGTACCGATGAAGACAAACAGGCAAAAGAAAAGGCATATGGAAAAGTCGTGCAGTTTGCAAATCGATTCATCGCTCGAAATGATTCGGTTAAGTGCCATGACTTGCTTGGCTGTGATATTACCACATTGGAAGGTCTGAACAGTGCACGAGATAAAGGCCTTTTTTCCTCTGTTTGTCCCGGATTGGTGCAGGATGCCGCCGAGATTCTCGAAGAAATGTTAAACAGGAACGGCTAAAAGGATAAGGGTGTATGTTGGAGATATTAAAGGTAGAAAACGGCAGAAATCTTGAGCAGGTGCGAATTCTTTGGTTCGAGTTTGCCGAGCTTTTGAAGAGTCGTTTACATGAATACTTGGCAGCGCCTTCCTTTCAGGAATACATGGAAAATTATGAGCATGAAGTAACGCATCACTTGCCCGGCCGTTTCGGCCCGCCCGCCGGTTGCATGCTGCTTGCCGAATATAATAGTGAAACGGCCGGTTGTGTCGGACTGATGGATTTGGGTGATGACATTTGTGAGATGAGAAGGCTCTTTGTAAGGCCCCAATTTCGCAGATTAGGCATCGGAAATGCCCTGGCGGAAGCTGTCATTGAGCGGGGCCGTTCTTTGAGATATGCTGCGATGCGACTGAATACAAATAAAAAAATGACCGGGGCGGTTGAGTTGTATCGTTCTCTCGGATTCAGGGACATCGAGCCTTATGAACAATTCGATATTGATTGCATGTATTTCCTTGAGTTAAAGTTGGGATGAAAATTGCACCGTCTGACGTCTGTCAGTTATGAGATTGATTGTGCAAAAGAGGTAATCCGGCGAATTAGAACGTCGAATTTGGAAATGGAACCGGAGTTTGAGTAGTTAGCTATGGATATACATTTTAAGAAATATCACGGCTTAGGGAACGATTATCTTGTTATCGACCCGAATATTTACGACGTTAATTTAACGCCGGATGCTGTTCGTTTAATTTGCGACAGGCACTTCGGCGTTGGAGCCGATGGTATTTTGTACGGCCCGGTAAGTAGTGAGAACGATTTGAGTGTGAGGATTTTCAATCCCGACGGCAGCGAAGCGGAAAAAAGCGGTAACGGACTGAGAATATTCGCCAAATATCTGTTTGAAAAAGAATACGTCAGTAATAAGAATTTTAATATTAAAACATTGGGCGGAATTGTTGGGGTGCAAATAAAAGATGAATCGGCGAATCTGATAAAAATCGATATGGGGACAATCTCTTTCCTTAGTACTGATATACCGGTAAAAGGCAGGGAAAGAGAAGTAGTTGACGAAGAGCTTGAAATCAATGGAAGTAAGTATAAAGTGACATGCCTGTCTATCGGCAATCCCCATTGCGTAATCCCGATGCGGGAAATCAGCGAACAGAAAGCAAGGGAATTGGGTCCTTACGTTGAAAATCATGATATGTTTCCAAATCGGATCAATATGCAACTTCTTAAAGTCATCGATAAAAAAAATATCGAGATAAGAATTTGGGAAAGGGGGGCCGGATATACATTAGCTTCCGGCAGTAGTTCCTGCGCTGCGGCGGTGGCCGCTTACAAATTAGGCATGGTGGATGATATAATTAACGTGAAAATGCCGGGCGGCAGACTGTTGGTGGAAATCGGCCCGGATAAGCACATCCATCTGACCGGACCTGTCAAAAAAGTTTTCGAGGGATGCTTTCATACGGATTTGGCTGATAGACTTTTAATGTAACTGTCTCGGCAATTAGAGAAGCGGGAGATCATTGTTTAGAATTCGAATTGGTCTTTGAAGATGGTTTTGAAATCGTAAACATTGTTGAAATCATCGATCGAATCTGTCGGCTGAGCGCTCATCCAATTGTGGTCTATCATAAGCCAAACGATTTCGCCGAAGTCCCGTGTTGTTTTAATGCCCCAGTTATTAAGAACAAGCAGCGATAACCTCCCCCATTTTTCGAGAGCAAGTTGTTTGAGTCCGCCGCACAGAGTCTGGCCGCTGACATGTTTAGGTTCGGCAGCGAATTTTTTTGCCGTATAGGTAAGCCCTTCGGAAACAAATCCGATTGCCTGGACACAATACCGGCCGTCTTCTTTGGCTATCTTTTCGAGGTTCTTTCTCATTTAACGAACCCGGTTTTTATATAGGTATAAATAAAAACGAAATCGATGAAATCGTCCCGGGGGACTTTCTAATCTTTATATTAACTGTTCGATATTTATTATAGCATTATACAAGTTTTTGTAAATAATTATGTATGCTGAAATGAACAGATGGCGTAAAAAACCAAAAATATTTTGAAGAAATTTCTATGTTTGCGGGTCTTTATATTATGAATATCGTTACGTATTAAATCAGGAAATTGGTTAATGCCTTATGATAACTATTAAAGAATAAGCTTGAAATGCGGCACTTTACGACTAAACTGCATCGTGAAATAACCGCATTTTTTACGAATGTTGTTTTACATGTTTTGTAAAGATTCAATCTGTTTTCTCAAATTAATCGAAAGGCGAGGAAGATGCAAGGTCAGGAAATAGCCCCGGTATTTGGGATCATTTTCTTTTTGTTTATCATTTTTACAGGACTGCTGGTGACCATATTAATGGCATGGGTCTATTGCAGGATTTTTTCAAAGGCGGGATATTGCTGGGCGCTCGGCCTGTTAATGTTTGTTCCGATTGCAAATATTATTATGCCCTTTGTTCTTGCTTTCGGCGACTGGCCGGTACACAGGGAATTGCGACTGCTCAAAGGGCAGCAACAATCCTGATTATTATAAGTTGTTGTGGTTAAAGGATTAAATCATAAAAATCATAATGTTTGATATCCTGGTCCAAGGATATTTTCCCAAAAAAATGTGAGTAATTTTTTCATCCGGCGCATATTACTTAATGAAAACCGATGCCGGAACAAGGAAACTTGAAAAAGTGCCTGAGAAGTTGGAACAAAAAAGGTGGATCAGATTCGCTCAGGGCGACGCCGAGGTATGGCGAGAGTTTCTCGACCGCCAGATTCCGGGGATTTATGGTTTGTTTATGAAAAGCTGGCCGAATCCATCCCTTGCCGAGGAGCTGGTCCAGAAAACGGTTTTCGATGCCGTACGGGGACGCAGTGGTTATGACCCGGCCAGGGGCGGCCCCGAGGAATGGATTCACGGTATAGCACGTAATAACATACGTCTTGAGCTGAGAAAGCGTGCGTCTCGACCAAATACTAATGGTGATATAAGCCGATATTTTGAAGCTATTGATACAAAGCTGTTGCCCGATGAGGTGCTCGAAAAAGAAGAAACAGCGGAAATTATCCGGTCGGCACTTGGAAAACTTCAAAGCAGGGAAGAAGCCGTGCTCAGAGCCATGTATATAGAAGGTCTGCCGGTTTGTAATATTGCCCGGCGGATGGATATAACCGAGAAAGCCGTTTACAGTCTGTTATATCGGGCGAAAATTTCCCTTCGTCAGGAGCTCAAAAACATGATACTTCAGAATGAGTTGGAACAGGGACTATGAAAAGGCAGGACAAAGATTTTTTTGATAGTGATTCCGGCACACAATTGGATAAAAATATATCGCGACTGGTGATGCTCGCCGACGATTCGGATAAACCCGGCAGGGCGTTTACCGAGACATTAATAAACAACGCTCTTGGTGAGCTCGGGCGATCGGATGCAGGCGGCAAACGAGAGCAAACGAATATGATTGTGACAATCAGTCAGTTGGAAAAGGCGGCCGCCATGGTCGCGGTGGTTTGTGGTGCGGGTTTTGGAATTTTAGTTACTGTCCTTGCACATGCTAATACGTTATTAACCGGGATAGTTTTGATAGCAATGTTCGTTAACTGGCTCATATATTATGGAGGACTTATATTATGAACGACCAGCAATCAGCCGGCATAAGTGTAATCAATCCGATAACTCCGGCCTTTGACAGGGTAAAGTTGATGCTTTTTAGACCTTTTGATTTGGGCAGATGGTTTATCATCGGCATTTGCGCATGGTTGGCCTCTCTGGGTTCGGGAGGCGGAGGAGGCCCGCGATTCAATTTCCCCTTCGATGACCGCTCGAATGCCCGGGAGGCTATAAATGAGACTAAGGAATTCGTCATTGAAAACTTATACTGGATTGTTCCACTTGTTGTGTTTCTCGTATTGTTTGGTATAGTTCTCTGGCTTGTCTTGACATGGTTGAGCAGCCGCGGTAAATTTATGTTCCTTCACTGTGTTTCCGGCAACAAGGCGGAAGTAAAAAATCCATGGCGAAAATTCCGTGAGCACGCCAATAGTCTGTTTGTGTTTCGTATCGTTCTGAGTCTGGTTGGTTTTATTATAATAATCCTGCCGATCATTTTTACAATCATACTTATTGCGACGATGGTCTCGGCCGGTGCGCCGGCTTTGGGGCCGATACTCGGCATCGTTTTACTCGTTCTGTGTATTATTGTTATTTCGATTTGCTTGGGTCTTATCGGCGCATTCACGACGGATTTCGTTGTACCGATTATGTTCCTGAGAACAACGAGCGTCAGAGCAGCGTGGCGGGAATTTCTGGAAATCCTCTCGGCAAACAAGGCCCGTTTTCTGTTGTATTTACTGTTTCAAATTGTGATTGGCATTGCAATTTCGGCGATTGTTTTTATGGGTATGTGTTTTACATGCTGCTGCTTGGCTTGTCTTTTGGCGATTCCGGTTATCGGCACTGTGGTATTTTTACCCGTGCTTGTCTTCAAGCGTGCATATTCATTATATTATTTGCGGCAATACGGGCCGCAGTTCGACGTATTCGACCTTGAAAGCCCGCAGCCGGCGTTGCCCGTGAACTCTTATTAACTCAAACTGACCGTTCTTTAGAATATGATTGTTATAACTAATGATTCTGTAATAATATAACACAGTGTGTCATTCCCGCGCAAGCGGGAATCCAGGTCATTGAAATCATTTCTGGATACCTGTTTTCACAGGTATGACAAGTCAAATCGGTCAGTTTGAGTTATTGAAACAGGCTGCTGTGACAATGTATTAAAGACGATTCTGAAATATTTATATTGAGGCTTATCTCATGTCGTCCTGTCTTGTGCCGTAGTAGCTTGTCACTACATACTCGAATTTCTGCTGCGACCTTGGTTTTAAGTCGAGCGTGAATTTGATTGTGTCCAGATCTACTTTATCGTGGTCGGTACTTGTTTCTACCCGCCAGTATGGGCTCGGGAAGTTCCGTTTTATCTCGATTCTTACCTGTATATCGCGGGTATTTCTTACCTCGATCTCGAACGTGCGAATTTCATCCCAGCCGATGATATTGCCGTTATTATCAAACCTGTAGTTGTCCGTTTTGAAATCCGTCACCTTCGGCTCGACGACGATATTGGCTACCTGCCCGAGATTGAGTTCCACTTCCTCGTTTACGGGAATATATTTAAAATCGGACTGGCCTGTGTAGGACAGATGCTCCTGCCCGCCGGCGCTTCGATATACCTTTAGCAATCCTCCGGGGATGGGTGTGTCACCGAGCTCGTGTTTCTGGTCGTTCTTAAAACTAAGGAAACGAACCACGCGATTGCCGTAACGTTCCTCTTCGTATTTGTAGAGATTGACGACCGGCACCGCATCCACATCGAAGCTCTGCAATCGCTTTGACCAGCCGTTGGGTATGGTCTCGGTTCCTTCGATTGTATAGAGGAAATATTCACTCAGGCCTTCTTTGATAATTTCTTTCGGTGCGGGTGCTTCGGCGGCCATTACCATTGATTTTCTTAATCTTGAGTCCTCCTCAAGACGTTGAAAATCTTGTATACTCGGCATGGTTGCAGGCCGTACTGCTCCCGGTCTGCCGTATGGGTACTCTCGCCGGGCAAGCTCGGCAATCTCATCGAGGATGTGAACCTTACCGACTATAAGGCGTGTCTGGGCGTTTTCGTAGTCCTCGCCGCTGTTGTTCGTGACACGGACATAAGCCTGCAATCGCATCGTTTCTTCGTTCTCGGTGAGTGTTCCCATATAAAACGCCCGCCAGGAAAGGCCGCTGGTTAAGTATGTGATCTCGACGGGCACTTTCCCCGAAACGCCGCTATCGATGTCCCACAGGCCCATGTTCCGCACCCTCGGCGGGTAAGTCAAATTGGCGATGTCAATCTTGTCGGCGCCGGCTTTGGGCAGCATCTCAAGACTGGTCGGGTCGATGAGCGTATTTTCCCAGGAAAATTGCAGGCTGTTTTTTCCCTCTTTTAATGTCAGTGCTCTGCTTTCGCGAACCAATGTCATATCCGCGGAATTGTAAATTGTCAGTTGGACCGTATCCCGTGTGGGCAAAGTCACCAGGTCCACCTTGGCCTGTGCGATACCGACCGATGCAGCGATTATTAGAAAAGAGAATATTATGCGTTTCATTTTTATGCTCCTTTTGCTTGAGTAGTTCAGGTTCGTTATCTTCCAATCACTTGCGGCTGAATTCTTACGTTCGGGCGGACGTTCCGCTGGTGGTAGTGCATCTTCAGCTCTTTTGTCGCCGGGCCTGATTTGGTGCGGGCCGGTAAGGTTATCTCGAATTCGAGTGTATTGGCGTCTTTTTTCTTGTAATCCTTATCGAGATTCAGTCGCTTGCCGTCCATGGTGCAATTTTCCATGTCCCACTGTCCGGGGATGTGCTGTATCATTGTCAGCACCGCCGGGCTGTCCTTGAAATTCTCGATCTTGGCGGTAATTTCCTCATCGGTATCGTACATAACCATTTGCCGGCTGTCGTTTCTGCGTACGTTAATTCGTGTGTCTGTT
>Ga0315548_1000450_pt1 | contig 38213 bp, 36 predicted proteins | sample SalMarSW160110MG_2_FD_202540 | JGI IMG/M metagenome (GOLD analysis project Ga0315548, IMG submission 202540) | Salt marsh sediment microbial communities from the Plum Island Ecosystem LTER, Massachusetts, United States - Salt Marsh Sediment SW1601-110 ... | reverse complement strand
GATTTAAAGAATTAATGAATAAAATGGAATATAGCACAGCATAAAATAGAAAAACTACTATTATGAGCAAGAGTGCTTATGGAAGAATTAAATTTGAACCCCAATTGGGTTTTGGCACAGCCTCGGCCAACCGCTTTCCGCTAAGCTCAACTCCACACACCATTTTTTCAAATATAGAGCCTGTAGAACTTATAATTCCTTTTTTCATTTCTATATCAACTACATATCCTATATGTGCAAATTTATTATTTCTCCGGTTAGCCGAGCGCGGTTTTTTGACCTGGTATCCAGCATCTGTTACTTAATCATACTATTGACTATGTAGCAAATTTCAGTATAATCCTTTTATGAGAAAATTTATTATTTTACTAATTTTATTTTGTATTTCATGTGTTACCACCGGTCCCGGCGGGAAAACCGATCTCATACTTATTTCAACTGAGGAAGAAGTAGAAATCGGGCAGCAGGTTGCATCGGAAGTCGAAGCCGAAAACAGATTATTAAGAAACTCGACGATACAAAATTATGTTAACGGTGTTGGACAAAGAATCGCAAATGTGTGTGACAGAAGAGATGTCGAGTATAAATTCAAAGTTATCGATAAAGATGAAATAAATGCTTTTGCCTGCCCGGGAGGTTTTATTTACATTTATACCGGATTGCTTGATATACTCGATAATGAAGCCCAACTGGCCGGGGTCCTAGCGCACGAAGTCAGTCACATCGTAGCAAGACACTCTGTTAAAAAATTGCAAAATATCTATGGTTATTCTATACTTGTTCAAATTGCTCTGGGTGATAAAGCGGAAGGAGTTGCCGGCGATATTGTCAATGTGGCTGCAGGCCTTATACTTCAAGGATATAGCCGGGATAATGAATTTGAAGCGGATAGATACGGAATATTGTATGCAAAAAACGCGGGTTATAATCCCAAAGGAATGACCCAGGTTTTTGAGAAATTTAAAAAAATGGAAGGGGATCCACCCCCGGCAATATTAACACTTTTTTCTTCCCATCCCCCTGCAGCCGAACGGATCCGCGAGGGTGAATCGCAAATTAGCAGAATCGGAGGAACAGATCTCCCCTATCACGAAGATAGATACAAAAATATTAAATCACAATTGTAGTATCAGCCACAAAGGCACTAAGACACAAAATTTTTATTTTTATTTTTCCACTTAACCACTCAACCATTTAACCAATTCACCATTTTGAAGAATCTCTTTATTGGCTACAGATAAACTCAGATCGACACTGATTATTTAATGTTTTCTTAGTTTTTTTGTGTGTGCTTTATGATTTAAAAAGTTTTTCGGTGTGGGCATGGTATTCTAACAACTGGTTTCTATATTTTCACCTTGACAATGGTTCAAAATACATCTATTTTTGAAACAAATAGTTAATTTTTGCGTCAAACATTATGAAAGGAAAAATTAATAATTTGGAAATAGATATTAAGAAATTAAAGGAGAAATCGGAGGATGAATTTGAAAAATTTTTTAAAAGTTACCTCAACAGAATATATACAGTCGTTTACAGAGTCATCAAAAATCCGGCTACTGCGGAAGATCTTACCCAAGAAGTAATGATGAAAGTATACAATAATATTCACAAATTTAAAGAACAATCACAACTTTCTTCCTGGGTTTACAGAATTGCATATAATCATGCCGTTTCACATTTACGCAGTCATAAACATACGGAATCGATAGAAGATTATGAAACAAAAATAGAGGATGGTTCCCCGGGACATCTTGCCCATCTCGAAAGAGAAGAAGTATCCAATTATATAAAGGAAAAACTCATGGAATTATCCGAGGAGTACAGGGTAGCTTTAACTTTATACCATTTTAAAGAAATACCCTATCAAGAAATTGCCTATATAATGGGCATTAATATCGGAACTGTAAAAACATATATTCATAGAGGAAGAAATGAGTTAAAAGTTTTATTAGAAGAGGTTATTGGGGAGGAAAAATGAAAAGAGATGTAAATTTAGAAAAAATATTAGATTATATAGCCATTGAAGAAGCTCCTGTTGAGCTTATTTACAAATGGAAAGCAGAAGTCGGGCTGCAGAAAGAAAAGCAGAGATTCTATGTATTATTACTACGCCCCTCTATCGTTATCCCACTCGTACTTGCTGGATTCTGGTATTACTTTGCTTTATTTAAGGGGGAGCTATTTAAATACTATTTAGTAGATAGACTTCATTCTCTCCTCCAGGAAATAAGCCCTATGTTCGCCTCTTCTACATCTTCTATCGCATCTTCAAATTATTACATCATTGGCGCTGGCATTTTTTCTGTACTTCTTGCGGCTATTTCTTTATTCTGGTTTTACCAGGGAAAGAAATTCAATTATGCGGTAGTAAGAAATAGGTAAATTTGATAGGGGGTAGTAAGTAGATAGCAGTCAAAAAAACAATAAAATCATTTTTGTGATTTGTTGTTAATAAAGAAGTTAGTAGTTGTAAGTTGTAAGTTAGAATAAAATAAAAAAATATTTCGTGTGTTTAGTGTATTTCGTGGTTAAATAAATTGTTTCCTTTTTTGTGTTCTTTGTGGCAAAATTTATTTCTTTTTCTCAGGGTAGTAAACAACCCCCGAATTAGTCAAAACAGATATAAATTTGTCATTCCCTTCTGCTCTCTTACCTCCTGTAATAGAAATTACAGTATCCTGTAAAACAAGAGAATCTTTAAATAATAGACACAAATTTTTCTTGTATATAAAGAGATCTTCTATCCCGGGAATGAACCTTTTTCTGTTAAATTTCCCATCTCTTTTAAAAACATAAAGTGTATCATTGCCATAGAGATACAAAGAATCATCGGAGAGAACACATCGTTTCATTTCTCTTTTTGCTACCACCATTTTGGTACCGGTAATTATCTGAATCAGATGTGACTTTTCTCCTGCTATAAGTACTCTTTTTTCATCAGCATCGATGTCATTTCCTCCGACATCAATTTTTCCGAGGAGTTCACCCCATAAAGAGTACTTTTGACTTATAAACTCAGAAGCGGAAGTTATCCAAACAGAGAAAGATGATGATGAAATAGATAGAGGGGCAAACATCGAATCAAGAGAAAAATGGACCAAACCACTTGTATCTTCAACAATTCTATCCTTTGAAGAAAGAAATATAACTCGACTTCTTGAATCTATAGTAAGGTCTGAATGAGTAGAACTAAAGATAATAATCAAAGAAAGAGTTGCCGTTATACCATGCATTTATCCAAGTTTTTCTCCTGCTTTAATATGGTAGCCGTTTATAAAAGATTTCGCATCGATCTTATTTCTACTCTGTAGTTGAACTTCTTTAATTTCTACAGCGCATTCTCCACATTTTACAGTTATGCTTTCTTTCGCATTCAAAATTTCTCCCGGATCTACCATACGATTGAGATCTGCGATTTGCGCTGCTCTAAGTACCTTTAATTTCTTATCCCTAAAGTAGCAGAATGCTCCCGGGTGGTATGAGAGGCCTCTGATTTTGCCTACTATCTCGGAAGATGTTTTACTCCAATCGATTCTACATTCTTCCTTTGTTATTTTAGACGCGTAACTCGCTTTACTATTATCCTGAGAAAGACTCTTAATTTCCTTGCCTTCTTCTATATCCATAAGGACCGACAAAATAGGCTGGGCAGCCTCTCTAAACAAACGCTCTTCCAATTCTGTACGCACTTCTAAAGGTAAAATTGGAACCTCTTTAACGCGTATTATATCTCCGGTATCCACTCCCGCACTCATCAGAAAAATCGTAATGCCCGTTTTTTTCTCTCCATTAATTAAAGCCCGAGCTACCGGGCTGGCTCCTCTGTATTTTGGCAGAATAGAAGGATGAATATTAAGGGGATATTTAGCAATCTTTAGAATATTATCTCTTAATATCGCTCCATAAGAAGCGAGTACGAAAGTATCGACCCCGGTTTCTTTTATTCTTTCCTCAATAAAAGTAGAATTCGGGTTATCTTCTTCTATAATATTCAAAGATAATTCTCTTGCCGCCTTCCCGAGAGGTGTAGCAGATTCGCTCTTACCTCTTCCTTTCTTTTTAGGCGCTTTTGTAATAACAAGCGGAACTTCGACTCCTCCAGATATAAGGGCATCGAGGACTATAGCGGAAAGCTTAGAACTGCCAAAAAATATTACCTTCATTCATTCTCTTTTCTTAAGACCTTCCTTATCATACCCTTTTCGATTTCTATTTCCGTCTTTTCGTCTACTTTTAACTTAACAGTCGAATCTTTAATCTGAGTTACCTTTCCGTGAATACCGCCCGAGGTAATCACCTTTTCACCTTTTTGTAAAGATCCTATCATCTCCTTATGTTTTTTCTGCTGCACTTGAGTGGGTCTAAAAAGAAGAAAATATATAATTGCAAACATTATTACTATAAACAACAATGACGAAGACCCGCCTTCACCACAGGCCCCTGGAGAAGTTCCCCCTCCTCCCAGAGCTCCGGAAGCTAATTCGCAACCCTGTGCAATCAAGAAATGAATAACACTAAACATCAAAACCTCCTTCGAATTTACTTAAAAATTTCTCCCGCCATTTGTAAAAAGTCCCAATTTCGATCTCTTCCCTGACTTTTCTCATTATCTCCATGTAGAATGATATATTATGCAGTGTTGCAAGGTATTTCGCAAGGAGTTCATCGGTATTAAATAAATGCCTAAGATAAGCCTTAGAATAATTTAAACATGCACGGCACTTACAGTCTTCTGATATGGGATTCGGATCATCTTTATATTCTGAATTTTTCAGATTAATCTTACCTTCCCATGTATACAAACCGGCCGTCCTCGCATTTCTTGTCGGTATAACGCAGTCAAAAAGATCTACACCTTCTCCAACAGCGTACAAAATATCTTCAATTTTTCCCAACCCCATTGTATACCTCGGCTTTTCTTCCGGTAATAAAGGACTTGTCGATTCGATCACCTCTCTTGTTTGACTTGGATCCTCTCCAACCACTAAACCACCCAGAGCATAGCCGTCAAAATCCAGTTCTTTCAATTCACTTACAGCGGCTTCCCTCAAATCAGTATAAGTGGATCCCTGTACAATACCAAAAAGAAGCCCGGGAGACCCGCGGTTTTTAAAATACTCAAGAGCTCTCTTTGCCCATCTATTTGTTCTCTCCATTGCCTCACGAGCGTAACCCCTTCCTATGGGATAACCAACACACTCATCGAGAGGCATAAGGATATCGGAACCCAGATTTACTTCTATATCGATAACTTTTTCCGGCGTAAACCTAAGAGGGGCGCCATCTACATGAGAAGAAAAAAGAATTCCATCTTCACTTATTTTCCTTTTAGTTGAAAGAGAATAAACCTGAAATCCTCCTGAATCGGTTGCAATAGGGCCGTCCCACCCGGTAAATTTATGTAAGCCTCCTAATTTTCTGATAAGTTCTTCTCCCGGTCTGATATGCAAATGGTAAGTATTCGAAATGAATATCTGGACACCTAACTTTTTCATATCCCAGGAGGGAAGAGTCTTAACATCGCCCAGAGTTGCAACAGGCATAAAAGCCGGCGTTTTTACAACACCGTTTCTTGTTGTAATAATACCCGTTCGAGCGCGTTTGTCTTTTGCCTTTATCTTAAAAGGGATAATATTCATAAGCAATTTAGGAAAGCGGGCAACGGGATTTGAACCCGCGACCCCGAGCTTGGGAAGCTCGTACTCTACCAACTGAGCTATGCCCGCTTACTGAAAGATATTAGGCTCATAAGAAAGAAAGTCAAGGGGAACTGATAAATACCTACAGATTATTCGCATCGATGTTGAATTGAGAAATGGTAAAATGGATAAATAGTCAAAACAAATAAAAATAATCTAGCGTGTTTCGTGTTTCGAGTTAAGAAAATAAGAAAGGGGGTGGGGAGGTCGATTTAACCATTCAACAATTTTACTATTTGACTCTTCCCTGACTTCTTATTTATTTTTTTCCTTTCATTACTTTCCCGACAACTTTACAAAGCTCTTCATATTGATAGGGTTTTCTGACCACCTCATTAAAACCGTGTTTTTTATACTCCGACATTACCGGGTCTTCGGAATAACCGCTTGAAACTATAGCTTTAACTTTAGGATTTATTCCCCTTAATTCTTTTAGAGTATTTTCTCCCCCCATTCCTCCGGGAATTGTCAAATCCAGTATGATAAGATCAAAGGGTTTGCCTTTTTTCATTTCTTCTTTATATAAAACAACAGCTTCTGTCCCATCGGCAACCCCTTCAACTTCATATCCAAATAATTTCAAAGCCTTTACAGCCGCATTTCTAACAAAGGACTTATCATCCATTATAAGGATCTTACCTTTACCTTTGGCTATCTGTCTCTCTTCTTCTTTGGGAGCGACTTTCCCTTTATCTGCAGCCGGAAGATAAACGAAGAACGAGGTTCCCTTTTCCAGTTCCGATTGAACGGTAATACATCCTTCATGTCTTTTAACTATAGAAAAAACAGTTGAAAGTCCAAGACCACTTCCTTTTTGTTTTGTAGTAAAAAAAGGATCAAATATTTTAGATATTATATCCTTAGGTATTCCGACTCCTTCATCCCTTATTTCTATCTTTACATACTTTCCTTCTTTTAGATCTAAACTATTACCTTCTTCTATTTTAATATTTTCCCCTTTTATCTTTACCAGTCCACCCAGAGGCATCGCTTGGTCTGCATTTAAGATTAAGTTATTAAAAACCTGTGATAGTTGGCCTCTATCGGCTTTAACATTCCACATATCTTCAGCAAAATCAAAATCACATCTAACGTTGGAACCACTCAATACGAAATTTGCCGAATTTTGCACCAAGTCTTTTACATCCACATTAATCTTTACCGGCTTTCCACCTTTCGAGAAAGTTAGAAGCTGCTGGGTAAGACTCCTGGCGCTTTGGGCTGCCTGCTCCGATTCTTCTAATATTTCATAAGCACTATCCTGAGGCTTAAGATGCAACTTCGCAAGAGATATATTACCAAGTATACCGGTAAGAAAATTATTAAAATCATGAGCAATTCCACCTGCCAGAACGCCGAGTGACTCAAGTCTATCTGCCTTTTCCCTCTCCTTTTCCATATCCTTATACTCGGTAATATCTCTAATAATACCCATAAAGGATTCCAATCCCTGATAAATTATCTTTTTAATAGCAAATTCGCAGAAACGCAGATCTCCATTTTTAGCGACTATATTTGCCTCATAAACATCAGGCATTTCCTCTCCTTTTTCTCTCCTGCGTTCCATTTCTCTAACTATGTTGCGGTCATCTTCGCTAACTATTTCCCAGATTTCCATTTTATATAGCTCATTCTTACTATACCTAACTATATTACAGAGTTGATCATTGATGAAGAGAAATCTGTCGGCTCTAAAAATACAAATACCTTCTCTGCTGTTTTCCACAATAATACGATATTTCTCCTCCGATTCTTTTAATGTTTCCTCCGCTTCTATCTCTTTTGTGACTTCCTTTACTACTCCCACAATTCCGTAGATCTTTCCTTCGGTATTTTTAAGTGGCAGATAAATTTCTGAGGTAAAACCCTTTGTCCCATCTTTAAGCTTATATGGGATTCTATCTCTTTGTACGACCTCGCCACTCATGGCTTGCTTCATCATATCATCAATTTTAGTCTCTCTTATATGAGGAAATACTTCCCAGGGTTTTTTCTTCCCCCTTAATATCACATCCCTTGAAACCTTAGATATTTTCTCCATGGAATTGTTCCAATAGGTATAATTGAAGTTCTGATCCAAAACCAGAATTCCATCCCTCATCGATTCAAGGGCATTCGAAAGAAGTTGCTCTTCCTTTCGAAGTTCTTCTTCCGTTTTTTTGAGCTTTGTAATATCTCGTGATATTCCAATAATACCTACAACATTGCCGTCTTCATCGTACCGTGGAACCTTAGTGTACGAAATCCACTGAGAGGTACCATCAGAACTTACATGTCTTTCCTCCTGGTCTAATAAGGGCTTTTCTTTATTCATTATGTTCTGTTCTTCGTCAAAGTATTTCTCTGCGATTTCTTCTTTTTGGAAGGAAAAATCACTTCCACCTATAATTTCATCTCTCGAAAGATTATATTTCTCAGCTTGTGATTTACTCACTTCCACAAAACGACAATCCCTGTCTTTAAAAAATACATTATCCGGGGTAAGCTCCAAAAATGAGTCTAATAAATTTTCTCTAAAAACAAGCTCCTCTCTTGCCTTTCTTTCCTCTGATACATCCACCAGAGAAGCCATATAACCATATATATTTACATCTTCATCGAAAAGCGGCATTACCTTTACATGACAGAAAAATACTCCCCCATCCTTTTTTATGCTTAAATGTTCTCCGGAATATATTTTTCCTTTCGAAATTTCATAAAAAATATTTCTGCTGATTTCTTCAGAATCTGCCTCCGCTATTAAAAATTCAAGTGATTTCCCTTTAAGTTCGGAAAAAGTATAACCGAATAATTCTTTTGTTGTTTTATTAGCATAATTGATACGCATTTCTTTATCCATACGCATAATTGAATCCGCCGACTGCTCTATAAGGTCGTTCAATCTGTATACTTCTCTCTCGGCATTTTTCATTTCGGTCATATCTCTTATCAAAACAACAGCTGTTTCTTTATCGACTTTAGCAAAACGTGCTTCCCAATCTCTTAAGGAACCTTTAATGGCAAGCTGATATTCAAAACTCACAGTTTCACCAGTTTTAATCGCTTCTTTAATACTTCTTATACTACGCTCGGCTAAACTCTTTGGAAGTGTATCATACATATTCTTATTTAAAAATTCATCAGGTTTTGCATAAAGTATATCTTCACTCCTGGAATAGTAAGAAAGGAACGTTCCATCTTTTTTGACCTGAAACAACAAATCGGGTAAAGCGGAAAGTATCGCCCTATTTTCCGCTTCACTTTCCTTTAATTGCTCCTCTATTGCCTTGCTCTGTGTTACATCTCTTGAAATACCTAAGGTTCCGATTATTTTACCGGTTTCATCGTACCTTGGGATCTTGGTCGTAGAAACCCAGGTTATTCTTCCGTCAGGGTGTGTTTCTTTCTCGATTTTTGCTTTGATTGGTTTACCGGTTTTAATTATTTCCTGTTCGTCATGAAAGGCCGGTTCCGCATGTTCCTTTGTAAAATAATCAAAATCTGTTTTCCCTATCATTTCTTCGGGGCTGCTGGCTCCTATCCATTTACTCAAAGATCTACTCACAGCAACAAAACGACTTTTTTTATCCTTAAAGTAAATATTATCCGGCGTATTATCGAGAAGAGAAGAAAGCAGGTTGCTTTTGAAGACAACTTCTTCCCCGAGCTGTTCAACACGTCTTTTTAGTTTTTCTTCTAATTTTTTCTTCTCCGTAATATCTCTCGAAATACCAAAGGTCCCTATTACTTTTCCTTTTTCATCATAAAGAGGAAGCTTTGTCGTCGAAGTCCAACCCTCTACTCCATCAGGAGTCGTATGTTTTTCTTCCTTATTTATGATCGGTTTCCCTGTTTTCATAATTCTTTTTTCTTCTTCATAGCGAATCTTTGCTTCATCCGCCTTATAAAAATCAAAATCCGTTTTACCCAATAAATCATCCACGCTCTCAACATTAGACCAATCAGCCAGTGATTTACTCACTTTTACAAAACGACTCTTTTTATCTTTAAAGTAAATTAATTCAGGCATATTATCGAGAAGAGAAGCAAGCAGGCTGCTTTTCAAAACGACTTCTTCTCCGAGCTGGTCAAGACGTCTTTTTAGTTTTTCTTCTAATTTTTTCTTCTCCGTAACATCTCTTGAAATACCTAAAGTCCCGATTATATTTCCATCTTTATCATACCTCGGAATTTTAGTCGTCGAGACCCAGGTTATCCTTCCGTCAGGGTGTGTTTCTTTCTCAATCTTTGCCTTGATTGGCTTACCGGTTTTAATTATTTCCTGTTCATCATGAAAAGCAGGTTCTGCATGTTCCTTTGTGAAATAATCAAAATCTGTTCTTCCTATCATTTCTTCGGGGCTGCTGGCTCCTATCCATTTACTCAAAGATTTACTCGCAGCGATAAAACGACTTTTTTTATCCTTAAAGTAAATATTATCAGGCGTATTATCGAGAAGAGAAGAAAGCAGTTCACTTTTGAAGACAACTTCTTCCCCGAGCTGTTCAACACGTCTTTTTAGTTTTTCTTCTAATTTTTTCTTCTCCGTAATATCTCTCGAAATACCTAAAGTACCAATTATATTTCCCTTTTCGTCATAACGAGGAACTTTTGTTACCAAAGCCCATTCTTCTTTCCCATCTGGTCTTGTTACCTTTTGTTCTTTTTCAATAATCAGTTTTTCTTCTGCAATTATTTGCTTTTCGTCCTTGAGCATCTCCTCTGCCTCATCTTTGGGGAAGAAGTCAAAGTCTGTTTTTCCAATAAAGAAATCTTCTTCTTTACCGGCCTTTAGAGCCTTAGCTTTGTTAACTCTGATAAATCGAGATTTTTTATCCTTAAAGTAAATTAAATCAGGTATATTATCGAGTAAAGAGGTAAGCAGGTTGCTTTTTAAAATGACTCCCCCTCCGAATTCTGCCATTCTCTCATTCAGCTTCTTTTCTAATTCTTTAGTTTCGGTTATATCTCTCGAAATACCTAAAATTCCAATGACATCACCCTTTTCGTCGTACCACGGAACTTTAGTCGTTGAAACCCAGGCCGCTCTTCCGTCAAGATAAGTTTCCTCTATAATTTTTCCAGTAACAGGTTTCTTGGTTTTTATCATTTCCTGTTCTTCCCGGTAGGCTTGTTCGGCGTGGGGCTTTGTAAAAAAATCGAAGTCCGTTTTGCCAATCACCTCATCTATGTTTTTAACTCCTAACTTTTTGACAAACGCTCTGCTCACTTGAACAAAACGGCTTTTCTTGTCTTTGAAATAAATATGATCCGGCGTCTTATGTAAAAGGGAAGAAAGAAGGTTGCTTTTGAAAACTAATCCTTTTTGTAATCCATCAATTTTTTCTTCAAGTTTACAATCAAATTTCTTCCTCTCAGTTATATCATCAAAAAGCACCAAAGAACCTATATATTTTCTTTTCTTGTTCTTCTTATCATACTTTGGAGAAGACATAACATAAAGGATTTTATTGTTCCCTTTCCTTTTTAAAATTTCAAATTGGGATAAGTGCTCTTCCCCCTTAATCCATTTTTTTATTTTTTTAAATACCGCGGGGCTGACAAACCCTTTTAAATTCTTTCCTACTAACCTACCTTTTTTTACGCCAAAAATAGCATCACAAGCGGGATTTGAAAGAAGAAAAGTGCCTTCCGGATCCAAAAAACATACCGGCGTATTTATTTCCTCAACTACAGCAGAATAATCATTCAAAAAGACACCTTTGTTTTTCTTCTTTGATTTTTTATCAGTCATTTTTATTTGACCTTCCAATGGTAAAAGAAATTATAGCATTTATAGTTCTCAAGATTTGCGTAAACATAACATTTACATATACGAACAATTAACTCTCCATATAATCAACTTACGCCTAAAGTAAAGTTTGTCAAGGGTCATTGTCACCTACCATCGCCATTTTTAGTAATAGAAGGCACGCCGCGGAAAAGCCAATAACGTATACACAAATTACACAAAGCCACATCCCACCCACCTTTGTAATTTTGCTGCTTAAATCCATCAAACCCACCGAAAAGTTTAGAGAAGGATATATAGTAAAAAATGAGCTCTTTATATGTTTTGCGGTCAACTAGAGCTTCGGTTTTTAAGTTTCGGCTTTCTTTTTAAGAATAACAATCAAAAAATCAGTATGTATCCGTGTTAATTCGTGGCTAATTATTTAGCAACGCAGGGTGTGGCCTAACTTGACATATCCAAACTCAATAATTATATTGCCTTATGAGAAAATTAAAGGAGAACATTGTTGAATAAAACAGCAGAAAGGTCGGGACTTTTATCAATTATATTGATTCCTATTTCCTTACCTTTTGCTATAACTGCGCTGTTATTCTCTATCGTTTTATTTATCAAAGAAAAAAAAGGCTCTTTTTTTATTTTAAATAATAAATTGCTTTCCATTATTATTTTAAGCGTTATATTCAGCGTTTTTCTCTCAGTTGTGTTTTCCATTAATAAAAGCTCGTCGTTCCTTTCTTTTTTTGTTTTCATTCTATATTTTCTTGTACTATTCCTGGTTAAAGAATTAAACAAAGAAAAAGTCATAAAAGCACTAATCATTGGGAGCCTCATAGGTTGCTTATTCGCAGCTTCGCAGATTGTTCTTAACTTCATTCCTAATATTAAATTAGAAATTTTCGGAAAAATTCCCTTATCAATTAGCGGTATGGCAATCGGTCTCCAAAAAACCAATTCTCTTCCGAGGTTTCTTGTAATGGTTTTTCCTATATCAATTGGGTTTCTAAAACAGGAGAAGCAAACCGAATGGAGATTTCTGAGTGCTTTTTTTCTGCTTATCGCAACAATTGTGCTGATACCTACAAAGCCGTTCGGGGCTATTTTAACTTTTTTAATATTGTTTTCGATTTTTTTATTTCTCAAAAACTGGAAGTTAGGTTTTGGGGTTTGTTTGTTTACATTAATACTTGTTTTTCTTAAATCTGATATTTTAGGCGAAGTTATGGAAGGCCTCACCGGTTATTCCAGTATCAAAATAAGAATCGATACATGGTTCAAGTTTGTTCTGCCAAAAATGCTGGAAAAAAATTTTTTTACCGGTTTTGGCATAGGATGCTACAGGCAAGCCGCTATAACATTCGCAAAGAATATGAATGTTATGAAGAATCACCCTCATTCACTTTATTTTTACGTCTTGGCAGAAACCGGTATTATTGGATTTATCTCTATTTTTTCTTTGATATTTACCACTTTATTTCTTTCCTTCAAAAAAAGAGCGAAAAACTATCTTTATATGGGTATATTTTTCGCAATTCTAGGTTTCCTGCTGGAAGGTTTAATCACCTCATACCTCGAATATATTCCGATTGGAATGATCGTTTTTTCTGTTTTGGGACTGGCTATTTCAAAAGATAAAAACACAGAAGAAATAAATTATGGAAAAGACAAAATTAGCTAGGAAACTTGGCCTCATCGATGTCTTTTGTATAGCCTCGGGCGCGATGATAAGCTCCGGGATTTTTATCTTACCGGGACTCGCTCACGGTAAAGCCGGGCCGGCTGTAATTGTGTCTTATTTTCTGGCAGGACTTCTTGCCCTAACCGGGGTTCTTTCTCAAGCGGAACTTGTTTCCGCTATGCCAAAAGCCGGCGGAACATACTTTTATATAACACGCAGCATGGGACCGGCAGTAGGAACGGTTGACGGTCTTTTGACATGGTTTTCTCTATCTTTAAAAAGCTCCTTTGCTCTAGTTGGGATGGCTGCTTTTACAAGTATACTGTTTGAATTTAACATACAACTTGTTGCTATAAGTCTTTGTATAATATTTGTAGCAATAAATATAGTGGGAATCAAACAAGCGGGTAGGGTTCAAATCGCTCTGGTTGTTTCTCTGTTGGGACTCATGATTCTTTATGTAATCTTAGGAATCCCGAACATACAGGTTGAATATTTTAAAGATTTCGCTTCCAAAGGAATTCCAGCGGTTTTTTCCACCGCGGGTTTTGTTTTTGTCTCTTTTGGAGGTGTTCTAAAAATAGCAAGTATTGCAGAGGAAGTGAAAGAACCGGAAAGGGTAATACCGTTGGGGATGATACTTTCTCTTGTAACGGTTGGAACCCTTTATATTCTCGTTATTTTTGTTACTTCAGGTGTACTTGGTGCTTCACGTTTAGATAATTCTCTAACACCGATTTCTGACGGAGCGCTAAATTTTATGGGACAGTGGGGAAGGATTCTGCTGAGCATTGCCGCTATCCTTGCTTTTGTCTCTACTGCAAACTCTGGTATTATGGCAGCCTCAAGATATCCGCTTGCTTTGAGCCGTGACGGTCTACTGCCGAATATATTTAAAAAAGTAAACAGAAAATTCCAAACGCCACACATGGCTATTCTCGTTACAGGAACCGTCATAATTTTTTCTCTCTTCTTTACATTGGACTTACTCGTAGAAGCCGCTTCGACTGTCTTAATAATGACTTACTTTTTTTCCTGTACGGCTATTATAATTATGCGCCATAGTGGAGTCCAAAATTATAGACCAAGCTTTAAGAGCCCTCTTTATCCTTTTGTACAAATAGCCGGTATCCTTGGCTGCGGGTTTTTGCTTTTCGAAATGGGAATGGAGGTCTTAATAATTGTTTTGATTCTTGTATCATTAGCCATTATTACTTACTTAATTTATGGTAAAGTAAGAATGAAAGAGGAATATGCTTTATTATACCTGATTGAAAGAATTACCGCCAAAGAATTAACCACACACTCACTTGAAGAAGAGCTTAAAGGAATAATAAGAGAAAGAGACAAAATCGAAAAAGACCGTTTCGACGAATTGATTGAGAAATGCCATATAATTGATATTGAAGGCAAAACAGAGTTAAACGAATTTTTCAAGCTAACCGCAAAAAAACTTTCACAGCCTCTGGATATACCTGAAGAGAAACTTTACGAGCTTCTCTTGAAAAGAGAAAAAGAAAGTACAACTTCCATAAATCCGGATATCGCCATACCGCACATAATAATCGAAGGTGAAAAACACTTTGATATTTTACTTGCGAGATGTAAAGAAGGTATAAAATTCGGAGAGGAAATTCCCGGAATTAAGGCAGTGTTCGTACTGGTAGGAACGAGAGACGAAAGAAATTTCCACCTTAGAGCTCTCGCCTCCATAGCACAAATTATAAGCGCAAAAGATTTTATGACGAGATGGATGAGGGCAAAAAATATAGAAAACTTGAGAGATACAATTCTTCTGGGAGAACGGAAGAGACAAACATAAACCCCGCAACCCGCTGACCGCCCTCCGCTTTCCGCAAAATATTTCAAAAGAAAAATAGAGGAGATATTGGGTATAAGCGGTTAGCCGAGGCTGTGCCAAAAGTCCAAATTTAACGGATTTCTAAAAAATAAGCCTTTGAAAAACAAGAACTTAGTTTTCTGCAAATTGCGAAAAAGAAGGTTTTGGCACAGCCTCAGCCGTAAGCGGTAAGCTATTGGCGGTGTTATCATTGACAAGAATCTTCTTTATTATATTCTTTATAGATAGTTGTAAATATAGCTTTTTGAAGGATACTTTTAATATGAAATCTGTAATCGTTATACCGACATATTGGGCCAGAGTAAAACCCCGTAAAGAGGACTTGGTTTACGACCATCCTACACCGCTTGATGGTAATGGTACTCTTGGCCGATTACTTGAAAGTCTTAAAATTCTAAAGGGAAGTAACTTCGATGTAATTGTCATAAGCTGTACTACAAATCCATCTATAGGGAAAGAAGTAAAAGATAAGGTTGATAAAATAATCGAACCTTTCAGAAAAAATTATAAAATCCTACATTTTTCTCATCCGGATTTATTAAAATTTTATAAACTGGCAGAGGAAAAAAGTGCAACTGAATATATTCCATACCTTAACTTAGAGGGATATTCTAACATTAGAAATATGTGCTTAATACTTCCACACATTTTAAAAGCCGATGTTTCTATTTTGATCGATGACGATGAAGTTTTTGAGGACCCTGATTTTATTAAAAAAGCTCTGGAGTTTGTAGGCAAAGATGAAATATTCGCAGTAGCGGGTTTTTATCTTCAGGCACATGGTGTTTACAAATTTAACGAAAGAAAAGAATGGTGGAAAACATTCTGGGATAATACCGGAGCAATGAACAGAGCATTTAAAATAATTGATAATCCTCCCCGGTTAAAAGATACTCCTTTTGTGTTTGGGGGAAATATGGTAATTCATAAGAATATGTTTACGCGGGTTTTATTCGATCCATATATTTCCCGTGGTGAAGATATAGATTTTCTATGTAATGCTAAATCAAAAGGATTTAAATTTTTACTTGATAGAGAGCTTAGCATAAAACACCTCCCCCCAAAAGGACAAAATCCATTATGGCTCAAGATGAGAGAAGATATTAAGCGATTTATATATATGATGACAAAATTAAAAAAAAGGGGTTATCCTATAGAGAAAACCATGCCCTATCCTGGATATTTTTTAACAGGCAGTTTATATTTTAAAATAATCCTTACAAATATTCTTTTATTTTTCCGTACTCTTTTTAATGGAAAAATAAAAGAAACTCCGCATTTTCTAAAAAATATAATTCTTATATTTAAATACAGAAAGAATGCATCTTCTAATTACCCTAAATTTGAAAAAATGGAAAATAACTGGCGAGATTTTATGAACTGGATCGACGAAAACAGAAACGCGATTAAAACAATTATAGGTTAGTGAATGTGTCGGTAATAACATTTCTTCTTCAGACTGTTTTCATATCTTTTTCGGGAGTTATGGCTCCGGGACCTATAACTGCTGTAACAATCGGTAAGGGCAGTAAAAATCCTCACGCCGGAGCGCTAATTTCTTTAGGACACGGTATAGTGGAATTCCCCCTTATTTTCCTTATTTTTTTTGGTTTCGATTCTCTGATTAACATACATTATGTCCGTGAGGGCATAGGAATTGCGGGAGGCTTATTTTTATTATGGATGGGTATAGATATATTACGTACCCTAAAAATTTCCAAATTAAAAGATAAGATGGAAAAACGTGCTCCGATAGCCGCCGGCGTTTTTCTCAGTCTGGGTAACCCTTACTTCATAATCTGGTGGGCAACTCTGGGAGCTGCTTTAATTACGCGTTCGGCTGAATTCGGTTTTTTCTGGTTTGGCGTTTTTGCCATTGTACATTGGCTTTGTGACTTTATATGGTTATACTTCCTCTCAATAATGTCTTATAAAGGCGGCGTTTTTTTTGGCAAAAAATTCCAAAAAGGGATTTTTTTAATTTGTGGTGTTTTTCTCTTTTTCCTTGGCGGAAAGTTTATATGGGATGGGTTAATAGGTTTTATGATTTAGATTCAACCACTACCTGTTAAAACAGTTGTCTTTTTAATTGGAAAATATCTGTATAGTCGTTAAAATCAAAGGTTCTGATTTTCATCATTTGGCTTATTCCCTGTGTCGGTATAATTATAAATCAAACTTTTTATTTTATTTGCTTTTTCTATCCTACCTAATTCAATATATGCTTTATATTCATATTCTAATGGCAAGACAGGTATTTGCATATTATTAAAATTTACATATTCTTTTAAATCATTTAAATTTGGTGGAGCAAGCCATTTTTCATTCGCTTTCTTTTCTAAATCACCCATTATTTCAACATCTATGTTATTTATTTTAAACTTCCCAAAATGTGATTTAATCTTTTCTGAAGTTTTTAATTTAACTTTTTTTATTACATACTTAATAAAAATCTTTTCAAATTCATAAGCCCCATAAGAGTCTGTTTGAATATCAATATCTCTAATATTAGTATCTAATCCTCTGATTGCGAATGAGAAACTTCCAGTAATAACCCAATTTATTTTTTTGTTTTTTAATTTATCGTAGATAATTTTAACTACATCTAATATTTCGGATTTGATTTCCATTTTATTGCTAAAAAGAGTACACGGGGTAACAGACGATTAAGTAGTAATAAAAAACACAATTAAAGCCCTGTATTCTCTGTGTCTCCGTGTCTCTGTGTGAGAATAAATTTTTACATTTTTCAGATATCCAGGTTTTCCACAAACTGCGCGTTGGCTAAAATGAAATCCTTCCTGGGTTCAACCGCATTCCCCATCAATATATCGAACATCCGGTCTGCTTCTATTGCATCCTCAATCGATACTCTTTTTAAAATCCTGTTTTCCGGATTCATCGTTGTTTCCCAGAGCTGTGACGGATTCATTTCGCCTAAGCCTTTAAATCTTTGCACTCTGGCTTTATCGCTCCCAATTACTTCTATTTCTTTTTCTTTTTCTCTTTCCGTGTATGCCCATTTTTTCTTCCTTCCATCGCTTACCTGGTAAAGAGGAGGCTGGGCTATATAAAGATTTCCGTTTTCTATGACTTCTTTTGCATATCTAAAGAAATAGGTCAGAAGTAACGTTCTTATGTGCGCACCATCTATATCGGCATCTGTCATTATAACAACTTTATGATACCTGAGTTTATTATAATCAAAATCTTCTTTACCGATACCAACACCTAAGGAAGAAATTAGTGTACTTATCGTAGCATTAGCGAGCACCTTATTTAATCGCGTTTTCTCCACATTTAACAATTTACCTCTTAAAGGAAGAACTGCCTGAAAAGTTCTGTCTCTACCCTGTTTCGCCGAACCTCCTGCCGAATCTCCTTCAACGATAAAAATTTCAGAGGCTTGGGGGTCTCTCGAAGAACAGTCGGCAAGTTTGCCGGGAAGGTTGGCTGAATCCAGGGCACTCTTTCTTCGGGTAATGTCTCTGGCTTTCTGAGCAGCCACTCTGGATCTCGCTGCAACAATTGATTGGTTTATTATCTTTTTTGCCGCTTGCGGGTTCCTTTCCAGATATTCGAAAACGCCGTCGCCAACCACAGACGAAACAAGTCCTTCCACTTCCCTGTCACCCAATCTTGTCTTTGTCTGTCCCTCAAATTGAGGTTGCGGAAGTTTTACCGAAACAACAGCAGTCAGACCTTCCCTTATATCGTTTCCCATCAATTTTGGATCTTTTGGAGAAATAATCTTCTGGTTCTTTGCGTACTGGTTTATACTTCTTGTAAGAGCGCTTTTAAATCCCGAAAGATGAGTTCCTCCCTCGATCGTCCTGATATTGTTTGCATATGTAAATATATTCTCGGTGTAGGAATCGTTGAACTGAAGCGCAACTTCTATAACACAAGAATTGACAGCCTTATTTATATATATTGGATGACGATGTATAGGATTTTTATTCTTGTCGAGATATTCTATAAATTCTTTTATCCCACCTCTATACTGAAAACTTTCAACTTTACCTTCCGGTTTAAAGTTGAGCTCGATCTTAAGTCCTTTATTAAGGAATGCCAATTCCCTTAAGCGTTCATCCAGATATTCCCTGCTAAACTTAATTTTATCAAAAATTTCAGGATCGGGATAAAAAGATACTTTTGTTCCTGTTGTTTTTCTCATGGCTCCTTTTTTTAACTCGGTGACAGTTTTCCCCCTTTCGTAGTCTTGAGTCCACAAATAACCGTCTCTTGCTACTTCAACTTTCATCCAGGAACTAAGTGCGTTAACGACCGAAACTCCTATACCGTGAAGCCCCCCTGATACTTTATATATATTGGAATCGAATTTTCCTCCCGCGTGGAGAGTCGTCATTACTACTTCCACAGCAGGTTTGTTTTCTTCTTTATGTAAATCAATTGGAATGCCACGACCATTATCGATTATTACAACCAAATTGTCTTCCTCGATAGTAACATTAATTCGGTCACAGTATCCAGACATTGCTTCGTCGATTGAATTGTCGACGACCTCAAATATCAGATGATGAAGACCTCTTTTACTAGTGTCTCCTATGTACATTGCCGGTCTTTTTCTAACTCCTTCCAAATCTTTCAAGACTTTTATACTCGAAGCCGTGTATTCGTTCTTTTCCATTAACCCTCCCTGAGATAGAATCGAATTTCTTTTATCACTTTCTTTCCTGCTCTTTGGTTTAGCGCTGCTATCAACTCATCTTTAAAAAAAGTGAGCTCATTTAACCATGCAGAAGAATTTACCTCTAAACTCAACTTTTTGTCCTTAAAACCTATAGGCGTTGCGTGTTTGGCAATTACATGCGGACAGATTTCATCCCACTGGTTTAAGACTTCTATCTTAAGAAGACTTTCCCCGAGCGGTTTAGAATGTATGTATTTTTTCAGCACATTTGCTAATAAATGGGGTTCCATCTCTTTCCTCTATTATATATCTACTACAATCTTTACCATATTCAATATCTTCTTTAGTAGTTGTAATTAAAACTTGTTTTGCCCTCTTTAAGAATTCGGTCAAAGAATCGGAATTTCTTTTATCCAAACCGCCTAACATTTCATCTATAAGCAGTATTGGTTCTTCTTCTCTTATATCCGTCAGGATTCTGGAAATTCCCATTTTCAAAGATGCTATGAGCAATTTTTTTATTCCAAAAGAAGATGACTCCTTTGCCGGATGATTCTCAATCTCAATGGCGATTTCATCTCTGTGGGGACCCAATAAAGTGTAGCCTGCTTCGATTTCTTGTTGTCTTTTTCTATTAAAATCTGCCTCGATATTATCGTAATCAGCTCCCGGAATATATCTTATCGCAACTGCTTTCCCCGTAAGATCCCTAAATATTTCCTGGGTATAAAAAGAGAGTTTCTTTACAAAAAAACTTCTTGCCTCCACTATGGGATAAATTGTTTTAATCAACTGCTTTTCCCATAATTCGAAATTGCCAAAACGTTTCCTCTTCTTAGCATCAAGAAGAAGTTTATTTCTCTGTTTTTTTGCCCTTCTATATTCATATAAATAATTGAGGTATTTTCTGTCACATAGAGAAATACTTATATTCATAAAATAACGCCTGCTTTCGGGTCCTCCATTTATTATTTCTATGTCTTCGTTAGTTAACGTCACAACAGGAATTATTCCGAAAGCTTCTTTTATACTATTTTGCATCAAATCGTCGATAAAAATCTCTTTCTTTTCCAAGTATTTAACCTTAACTTCTGTATCCCCATATGTTCCGGAAAGAGTAAAAAAATCTTTGCCAAAACTAATAAGATTTTCCATTCTTTGGGTCCTGAAGGAACTAAAAGTAGAAAGAAAATAAACCATTTCTATTAAATTGGTTTTTCCAACACTATTATCCCCAACAATCAAATTTCTTCCTTTCTGGAACTCCAAATTCAAGGACCCAAAATTTCGATAATTCTTGCAATATATGCTTTTAAGAAACATTTCTTATACATGAATATATACAAAAACCCTGATTAGTCAAGGGACAATATAGTTAGCATATTGCAATTTTAGATACGGTATTTTAGGTAAAAGTGCTCTACAATCCTAATTTATTCTACCTAAAAACGCAATTTAAATATCAAAAATTAAAAAGCAAAATTTTCAACAAAGAAGTCAGAAGGTGCGAAGTAAGAATACGGAATCCCACTACCTCACCCTACTAATTGGACGCAGATGAACGCAGATTTAACAAGGATCTTTAATTCGCTGTTTTTCTTAATGAATTTTGAAGTTTTATATGTAATTTTTCATTTTGATATTTGATTTTTTAATTATCTTACGGCGCTTGACAAAAGTATGTTTTTTTTTATTTTATAGGCGTTATGGATTTAAATATCAATGTTGTAAATCTTCCTAAAGATGGGAGTAAGATAGATTTGGATATTAAAAAAGAAGACTTTTCTATTAATGAAATTACGGGTGACGTACACGTATACGCGTGGATACATAAGAGTGGTAACTCTTATAACGTAAAAGGCTTTGAGGAATATACTCTAATACTTAAATGTTCCAGATGCCTTGAGGATATTAAACAACTCGAGAAACGTAACTTCAATTTAGAATTTAAAGAAAAGGTAGATTACGCCACTTATGGTAAGTCAAGTAGGGAAACCGATGAAACCGAAAGCGAATATATTGTAGCAAATGATTGTATTAATTTAGGCCCATTTCTTCGTGATGAAATAATACTTTCGGTTCCCATGAAACCGCTATGCGGTGAAGAATGTATGGGGCTTTGTCCGATTTGCGGTATTAATCTTAATAAGAAAACTTGCGCACATAGCAAAAAAAGAGAAAAAAGTCTTACTTAATCAAACTCAAAGTAAAACTATTGGAGGATTTTATGCCAGTTCCAAAAAGGAGATCTTCGCGTACTCGCGGAAAAAAAAGAAGGACTCACTGGAAAATTAAAGAAAACAACTTGGTGGAATGTTCTCATTGTCATTCATTGACAAAACCACACAGAGTCTGCCCAAACTGCGGATATTATAAAGGTCGTCTGGTTTTAAAGGGTCTTGAAAAAACTTAATGAAGATCGCGGTTGATGTTATGGGGGGCGACTATGCTCCCCGTAAGATTATCGAGGGCACAAAACTAGCATATAAAGAGCTGGGAAATTTAATCGAAATTCAGCTCGTAGGCAACAAAGAAATAATCAAACGATTTGCTGTTTCTGATAAATTTTCAATTGTCGACACCTCACAAACCGTAAGCGCAGGGGAACCTCCATTGGAAGCGTACCGAAAGAAAAAGAATTCTTCCCTGGCAAAGGCAGTAGAGCTTCAGAAAAACGGTAAGGCCGATGTTACAATTTCAGCCGGGAATACTGGCGCTGCTGTAGCTTTTTCTATACTTTCGCTTGGCCGTCTAAAAGGCGTGGACAGACCCGCTCTGGCTACTTTTTTCCCAACGAGAAAAGGGAAAGTCCTGGTACTTGACGTTGGTGCAAATTCGGGAGTAAAACCTGAAAATCTCAGGGACTTCGGCGTTATGGGTTCTTTGTACCTCGAAAAAGTATTTAACCTTAATAACCCTTCGGTAGGCTTACTCTCAATGGGAAGAGAAGATACTAAAGGCGGAAAAAATATAAAAGAAGCCCACAATTTGCTTTCAGAAGCGAATATAAACTTTATAGGTAATGTAGAAGGATATGATATATTAAGCGGCGATGCGGACGTTGTGGTTTGCGACGGATTCGCGGGTAATGCGGTTTTAAAATTCGGAGAATCGATGGTCGATTTTGTTCTCTCTGAGATAAAAGAAGGAACGTCAAAAAATCTAATCGCTGCTCTGGGCGGTTTTCTAACACGCCCTGTATTCAAAAATTTGATGAAAAAAGTAAATTATGAAGAGTATGGAGGAGCTGTACTGTTGGGTATCAATGGTATTACAGTAATTTGCCACGGTAAATCCAACGAGATAGCCATTAAAAACGCAATACTTAAGGGTTATAAATTTTACGATTTAAAAGTTAATTCTTTGATACAGGAAAGTTTAAGTCAATGAAAACAGCACTTATCTTCCCGGGGCAGGGAATCCAGAGAGTGGGGATGGGAAAAGATTTGTATGAAAAATTCCCTATCGCAAAACACTTTTACGACGAAGCAGATAAACTGCTGGGGTTTTCTATAAAAGAGATTTCCTTTAACGGGCCCGAAGAAGTATTAACAGAGTCGAAAAATGCTCAGGTCGCAATACTTCTAAACTCATACGCGATTTTCAGTATTTTAAAGGATAAACTCGACTTTTCTTGTGTCGCCGGGCACAGTCTCGGTGAATATACAGCTCATTTGGTAGCCGGAACATTCAATTTCGCTGACGCTCTCCACGTAGTTCGTTTTAGAGGTGAGCTTATGAGTACCGTAAATAAAGGCGCAATGTGTGCAGTAATAGGACTACCATCCGAAAAAGTCATAGAAATAGTAAACTCATCAGAAGGTATGGTTAAACCCGCAAATTTCAATACACCCCTACAAACTGTTATTACGGGTGAAGTCGAAGCCGTTAAAAAAGCCGAAAAAAAACTAGAGGCTGAGGGAGCAAAGGTTATCCCCCTTGCGGTTTCAGGAGCTTTTCATTCTCCCTTAATGAAGAAAGTCACTATACCTTTTAAGAAAGTTCTTTCGAAAACCGAAATTAAAAATCCTCGAGTACCCGTTTATTCAAATGTTACCGGGGAAAAAGTTACAGAAACTTCCGATATATTGGACCTTTTGGGCGCTCATATAGAAAAACCCGTACGTTGGGTAGATACTCTTTTAAACATGCAAAGAGATGGGATAAAGCGTTTTATAGAGATTGGTTATAGCAGTATTTTAATTAAAATGGTAAAAAAGACACTTGACAAAGTCGAAACAATGAGTATTTCTTATCCAGAGGAAATACGGAGGTTTATTAGTGAATAAAAAAGTGGCTTTAATTACAGGAGGCGCAGCAGGTATCGGAAAAGGTATAACCTTAAAACTCGCTTCAAAGGGAATCAACTGTGTTATTTTTGACGTCCAGGATGGATCAGAATTGGCCGAAGAGGCTAAAAGCTTAGGAGTCGAGTCTTCCTTTATGAAAGTCGACATAACGGATTCTAAAGGTGTTACTTTAGCGGTCAAAGAGGTGAGTTCTTCGCTGGGTGATATAAATATACTGGTAAATAATGCCGGGATAACACGTGATAATTTACTTATGAGAATGAAAGAAGAAGATTGGGACAAAGTAATACAAATAAATTTAAAAGGCGTTTTTAATTGTACAAAAGCAGTTATCCGTGGAATGATGAGTTCTCGTTGGGGAAGAATTATTTCTGTTTCCTCAGTAGTCGGAATTATGGGAAATGCCGGACAGTCAAATTATGCCGCTTCGAAAGCCGGAATAATTGGTTTTACAAAATCGATTGCCAGAGAAGTTGGCTCAAGGAATATTACCGCAAATGCTATTGCACCCGGTTTCATAAAAACCGAAATGACAGATAAACTCCCCGAAACAGTTAAAGAAGATTATCTGTCAAAAATACCTCTAGGTAAATTCGGAGAGGTCGAAGATGTGTGTAATCTGGTTGGTTTTCTTGTTTCTGACGAAGCTTCTTATATCAGCGGACAGGTAATTCAAGTTGACGGAGGACTTCTAACTTAAAAAATAAATAATAGGAGGTTTTTTGTATGGCTTTAATGGATAAAGTAAAGAAAATTATAGTTGAACAATTAGGTGTTGATGAATCCGAGGTTACACCGAATGCGCATTTTATAGACGATCTCGGTGCCGATTCGCTTGATACCGTAGAGTTGATACTTTCCTTCGAGGAAGAATTCGATATCAGTATTCCCGACGAGGATGCCGAAAAATTAGAAACAGTTGGTAAAGCGGTTGAATATTTAAAGGCACATATAGAAGAAGAAGAGTAAGGTAATGCACCGTGTAGTTGTCACGGGAGTGGGAGTAGTCACTCCTGTCGGAATAGGTATCCAGGAATTCTGGAAAGCCCTTAAAAATGGTGAAAACGGGATCTCAAGAATCACCAAATTTGATCCTTCTCCCTTCAAGAGTCAGATTGCCGGAGAAGTTAAGGGTTTTGAGCCTTCAAAACGATTAGACGTCAAAGAAATACGAAGATTAGATCTGTTTATACTGTATGCTCTGTACTCTACTGCTGAAGCAATTGAAGATAGCGGCCTGGATCTTGAAAGCCTGGATATGGACAGAGTAGGTGTTATTTATGCTTCCGGTATAGGCGGAGAGAATACCTGGGAGGAGGAACATACTAAATTATTGGAAAAAGGTCCCGGAAAGGTAAGTCCTTTCTTTATTCCTGCTCTTATCATAAATATGGCTGCCGGAATGATTGCAATGAAATTCGGCTTCAGAGGCACAAATTATGGTGTTGTTTCTGCTTGTTCTTCTTCCGGGCATGCTGTTGGAGAGGCTTTCCGGAAGGTCCGTTCGGGAGAAATGGATATAATTGTTGCAGGAGGAAGCGAAGCCCCTTTAGGGCCTCTTGCTGTTGCCGGTTTCTGCGCAGCCAGGAGTCTATCTACAAGAAACGATGAACCTGAAAAAGCTTCCAGGCCTTTTGACAAAGGCAGAGATGGATTCGTTATGTCCGAGGGTTCGGGTACGCTTATTCTTGAGAATCTAGAAAGTGCCAGGAAAAGAGGTGCAACTATATACGGTGAAATAGTAGGATATGGGGCTTCGGATGACGCTTTTCATATTACCGCTCCGAATGAAACGGGAGAGCCTCAAGCCATGGCAATGAAAAGAGCCATGGAAGATGGTAATATAAAAGAAGAAGAAGTCGACTACATAAACGCTCATGGGACATCGACAATACTTAACGACAAGACTGAAACCAAGGTAATCAAACAAGTTTTCGGAGATAGAGCCTACGAAATAAACATTTCTTCAAGCAAATCCATGACCGGCCATCTTCTGGGCGCCACTTCGGCTGTAGAATCTATTATATGTGTTTTGAGTCTACGTGACGGAATTATTACTCCTACCACTAATTATGAAATACTCGATGAAGAATGTGACCTTAATTACACTCCGAATAAGGCTGTAAAAAAGGATATAAAGATTGCCCTTTCAAATTCATTCGGTTTTGGCGGGCACAATGTGACACTTGCTTTTAAAAAATATGAGGAGTCCGGTTGAATATAATAGTATGCATAAAACAGGTTCCTGACCCAGAACACGCTAAAATGGACGCGGAATCCGGCACTGTTGTGCGCGAGGGTGTAGAACTTATGGTTAATCCTTTTGACCTGTACGCCATAGAAGAGGGTCTGCGTTTAAAAGAAAAAATGGGAGGAGAAGTTGTAGCTATTTCCATGGGACCTCCGCAGGCTGAAGCAGCTTTAAGAGAAGTTATCGGTATGGGAGTAGACCGGGCTGTTTTACTGACTTCACGCGACTTTGCAGGAGCCGACACATGGGCAACTTCTTACACTCTTGCCAAAGCGTGCGAAAAAATAGGAAACTATGATATAATTATTTGCGGTAAGCAGGCAATAGATGGGGATACAGCTCAGGTTGGTCCTGGTATAGCAGCACAACTTTCTATACCTCAGATTACTTTTGTAAGAAAAATAGACGAAATTTCAGAAAAAAATATTAAGGCAGAAAGACTGGTCGAGGGCGGTTATGAAGTTATTTCTTCCCCATTGCCTCTCTTGATCACGGTGGTTAAAGAAATAAACGAACCACGGCTTCCCACCTTAAAAGGGAGACTGAACGCTAAAAAAGCCGAAATAGCTCACTGGGGTCCCGAAGATATCGGGGCCGATAAGGATAAAATCGGAATGAACGGATCTCCTACTAAGGTAGACGAAATTTTTACGCCGGATCTATCAAAAGACGGGAAAATTTTCAATATCGATCAGTTAGATGAAGCTGCGGAAGAAATTGTAAAGAAACAAAAAGAAATGGGGCTTATTTAATGGGTATAAGAGTAATTAAAGATAAATGCACCGGCTGTGGTATTTGTTTTAAAGTCTGTCAGTATGGCGCTATTAGTATGCCAGAAGAAGTCCATACACTGGCAAATGGGAAGGAAGTTAAGAAACTTGCTGTTATAGACCTCGGGAAATGTACTCTTTGCGGCGAATGTGTTAAACCATGTCCAACGAGCGCCATCGAATTAAAAGCCGAGACCCATAAATTTGAGGGCAAAGAAAATTATAAAGATGTGATGGTATTTGCCGAACAAAGGAGAGATGAACTTGAGGAAGCCGCACTCGAACTTGTAGGCAAAGGAAGAGAACTCGCCGGTAAACTCGGAGTAAACCTATATGCTCTTCTTCTGGGCAAAGACCTAAAAGGTAAGCCGGAAAAACTTATCGCGCATGGCGCTGATAAAGTAATCGTTGTTGCCGATGATTCTTTATTTAATTTTTTACCGGAACCTTATACTAATATTTTAATAGAAATAATTAAAAAATATAAACCTTCTATTTTTCTTGCCCCGTCAACAACGCAAGGGAGAGCGCTTCTTTCCAGAACCGCGGGGAAGATTTATACCGGTCTCACAGCCGATTGTACCGGTCTCGATGTCGATGCAGAAGGCAATTTACTTCAGACGAGACCAGCGTTCGGAGGTTCCATCAAAGCGAGAATTCTCACCCCCAATATGAGACCTCAAATGGCCACTGTGCGGCCTAAGGTTTTTAAAGTACTCGATGAAGATCTAAATAGAAAGGGAGAAGCTATAGAAGAAGAAATTTCATCTGAACTCCTTAGAAGTACAACCAAATTTGAGAAATGGATTGAAGACACCACTTCGGCAATTTCAATAGAGGATGCCGATATAATTATTTCCGGAGGCAGGGGCCTGGGATGTAGCGACAATTTTAAGATTTTATTTGAATTGGCTGAGATTTTAGGGGGAGCAGTAGGAGCATCGAGACCAACGGTCGATGAGGGTTGGATACCATATTCTCATCAGGTGGGACAAACAGGTAAAACAGTAGGACCTAAAATGTATATTGCCGTTGGTATAAGCGGTGCCATTCAACACCTGGAGGGTATGAGGAGTTCGGATTTTATCATCGCAATAAATAAGGATCCTGACGCTCCCATATTCAAAGTTGCGGATGTTGGGATCGTTGGAGATCTTTTCGAAGTTGTACCCGCATTGAAAGAAAAACTAAAAAGGGCAATAAATGGCTGAAAAAATAAAAGGCAGTTCTATCGTCGAGGAGTTAGAGAAGGCTTATATAGATTACTCTATGAGTGTAATCGTAGGCAGGGCTCTTCCCGATGTCCGTGACGGTCTAAAACCGGTTCATCAAAGAGTTCTATATGCGATGAGTAAACTCAGCTTATCCTCGGGTTCTTCATATAAAAAATCGGCCACCGTCGTAGGAGAAGTTCTCGGTAAGTATCACCCCCACGGCGATATGGCAGTTTACGACACAATCGTGCGTATGGCACAGGATTTTTCTCTGCGATATCCTTTAGTCGACGGACAGGGTAATTTTGGTTCAATCGATGGCGACAATGCAGCCGCGTACAGATATACGGAAGTACGATTATCCAAAATTGCGGAATTGATGCTTCGAGACATCGATAAAAATACAGTCGATTTTATACCCAACTTTGATGCCTCTCTTATGGAACCAACAGTTTTACCTTCAGCATTTCCCAATCTTCTTGTAAATGGTTCAAGCGGAATAGCTGTCGGGATGGCAACCAATATTCCTCCTCACCAGTTGGGAGAGATATGTGACGGTGTTATCGCACTTATTGAAAATCCTGAGCTGGAAATTAAGGATTTAAGGCAATGGATTAAAGGCCCGGATTTCCCTACACGAGGTATGATAGTAGGAGACAAAGGTCTAAAAGAAGCATACGAGACGGGTTCAGGCAAGATCGAAGTACGCGCAAAATTACATTTTGAACCTGAAAGCCACGGCAGGGAAAGGATAATTATAACGGAAATACCTTATCAGATTAACAAGTCAACTCTGCTTGAACAAATTGCCGAAATGATAAATAAGGGGAAAATCCAGGGTGTTTCCGATATGCGGGATGAATCTGACCAGAGCGGAATAAGAGTAGTTCTCACATTAAAGAAAACTGCAGATTCAAAAACGGTTTCCAAAAGACTTTTGAAATATACAGGCTTAAGACGAACATTCGGAATAATACTTCTTGCTATTGTGGACGGTGTTCCTAAGATGTTAAATCTAAAGGAACTTCTTCAGTTTTATATCGATCATAGAAGAGAAGTAGTTCGGAGGAAATGCGAATATGATCTTGATAAGGCAGAAAAGAGAGCTCACATTCTTGAAGGGCTTCTAAAGGCTCTTGACCATATCGATGAAATTATCAAAATTATTAAGAAATCAAAAGACAGAGAAGAGGCAGAGAAGAACCTGATTAAAGCCTTCGAATTCAGTGCGGAGCAGGCAAATGCAATACTTGATATGAGATTATCCAGGCTGACTTCCCTTGAGAAAAACAAGCTGGTTGATGAATACGAAGAAAAAATAAAGATTATAGAGAAGCTGAAAAGTATACTTTCTTCCGCAAAAAGATTGGATGCGGAAATAATTAAAGAGCTTAAAGAAGTAAAAGAGAAATTTAACGATAAGAGAAGAACGGAGATATTTAAGGGACCGAATGAAGATTTTTCGGAATCGGATATTGACCTTGTTAAAGAAGAAGATGTTGTGATTACCATCACCAAAAAAGGATACGTAAAGAGAATACCCTTATATACTTACAAACAGCAGGGACGCGGAGGTATAGGTATAATAGGGGCATCACTTGGAGATACCGATTACGTATCTTCTCTTCTTGTTGAATCGACTCATGACCAAATGCTGCTTTTTACGAATGAGGGAAAGTGTTATCCCCTTAAAATATACGAGATTCCGGAAGCCGGGAGAACGTCCAAAGGGGTATCTCTTGCAAGGATGTTAAATCTCGGGTCAAGCGAAATACCTAAGGCTGTTGTCGCTTTAAGAGAAATGAAAGAAAGCGATAATATTATTCTAGTTACGGAGAAAGGAATAATAAAGAAAGTAAAACTTCTGGATTTTGCCAATGCGCATTCGGGAGGAATAATAGCTCAAAGAATGAAAGAGGGAGATGAATTGTTTGCTGCCGAGAAGGTATTGGAAGGAAAGAAAATACTTATTGCTTCAAGCAACGGTCAGGTAATTAAATTCGATGAGAAGATTATAAGACAGATGGGGAGAACTGCTCAGGGCGTTATCGGCATGAATATTCCGGATAATGAAAGTATTGTCTCATGTGTAATAGCTGATGAGAAAATAAAAGACCTTATATTCATATCGGATGACGGGTATGGTAAAAGAGTCGGTGTATCGGAGTTCAGAGAGACTAATCGCGGGGGCAAAGGAGTTAGGGGTATGAAAATCACAAAAGGCAGGAAACTGCGGCGGATGGTTGGGATAAGCGGTGAAGAAGAATTGATGGCGATTTCCGAAGCGGGTAAGATTATAAGGCTAAATGCTAAGGATATCAGCAAGCAGCACCGTAATACCCGGGGAGTCAAGGTCGTATCAGTAAAGGGAGAAGATAAGGTAACGGATATTGCGATAGTTACCGATTAATGGAAATCTCACATATAGATTTCTACTCCGGAAGTAAAGGGGATGAATCTCCGAGAAAAATATATACATTTTCAGGAACAATAATAGTAGACAGGATAATAGAAACTAAGCTGGAAGAGAATTTACATTCTAAGAAGAGGACGAAAATTTTCGTTTTCCAAAGCAAGGAAAAGAATTTTTATCAACTCAACATTAAGCAGGAATCTTTCGAGTTAAAACAAATAAAAATAAGGGAGGATTAATTTTTTCATGAGTAAAGAGAAAAATAAAAATACAACTTCAATCATATCCCCTTACGGAGGCAAGTTAATAAATTTGATTGTAAAAGGAGAAAAAAGAAGTGAATTAATAAGGGAAGCTAATAAGTTGAGTTCCATACAATTATCTCCCCGATCGCTTTGTGACCTCGAGCTCCTCGCAACAGGCGGATTTTCTCCTCTCGACAGATTTATGGGCGAAGAAGATTATTACAGAGTTATAAAAGAAATGCGGCTAAAAGATGGGACTTTCTTTCCTATGACTATAACTCTTCCGGTATTTGATTTCTCAAATGATAATTTAGGAAAAGAAATCGCTCTTCGCGATGAAAGAAACGATTTAATAGGAACAATGAAAGTTGAAGAAATTTACAACAGTGATCCTGTCAATGAAGCAAAGTACGTTTATGGTTCCACCGATGCCCGTCACCCTCTGGTGGCGGAACTGCACAGTTGGGGAGATAAGTATATTTCCGGTCCACTTAAAGTCCTTAACCTGCCGAAACATTACGATTTCAAAGAACTACGTTTAACTCCGGCGGAAGTTAGAAAATTACTTTCTAAGACAGGACTCGCCAATGCCGTTGCTTTCCAGACAAGAAACCCCATGCACAGGGTTCATGAAGAACTAACTAAAATAGCTGCGAAAAAAATTAACGGTGCTTTATTAATTCATCCCGTAGTTGGGCTTACTAAACCCGGAGATGTCGACCATTATACACGTGTAAGAAGTTATAAAGAACTCTTCGAAAAATATTATGATAAGGAAAAAACAGTGCTAAGCTTATTGCCTCTCGCAATGAGAATGGCCGGTCCGAGGGAAGCCTTGTGGCATGCTATAATAAGAAGAAACCATGGAGCAAATTACTTTATTGTAGGCAGAGATCACGCAAGCCCGGGAAATGATTCCAAAGGAAAACCTTTTTACGGACCTTATGCAGCGCAGGAATTAATGAAAAAATACGGTGGAGAGATCGGGGTAAACATGGTTTCTTTCAATGAACTTGTTTATTTGCCCGAAGAAGACCGTTACGAAGAAAGAGACAAGGTAGAAAAAGGAGTAAAAATTGCTAAAATCTCAGGGTCGGAGGCAAGAGCTGCTATCGCAAGGGGAGAAAAACCTCCAAAGTGGTTCATGAGAGCCGAAGTCGCTGAAATTCTGCGTAAGAGACATCCGGCAAAACATGAACAGGGTTTTTGTGTATGGTTTACCGGGCTTTCCGGAGCAGGTAAATCTACGATTGCAAACGCCTTTGTTGAAATGATGGCGGAGTACGGAAAAGATGTTACAGTGCTCGACGGAGATGTCGTTCGCACTCATCTCTCCAAGGGACTGGGTTTTTCTAAAGAAGACAGAGATACAAATATTTTGCGTATCGGTTTTGTAGCCTCGGAAATTGTTCGCCATAACGGGGTAGTTGTATGTGCCGCGGTAAGTCCTTACAGGGATGCAAGAAACGAAGTGAGAAATATGGTCGGAGATGATAAATTTATCATGATCTTCGTAGATACCCCTCTCGAGGTTTGCGAAGAAAGGGACCCCAAAGGTCTTTACGCGAAAGCCTTAAGAGGAGAGATAAAGAACTTTACAGGTATAGATGATCCTTACGAAAGACCTGTGGATCCGGAAATAACTGCCGATACCGTAAACAAAAATCCCGAGGAAAACGCACTCGATATGATCAATTATCTCAAGAAAGAAGGATTTTTGATAAAATAAAAGTCAGAATTTAGAAGCCAGGAGCCGGAAGCCAGAATCCCAACCCTCCACCCTAAAAAAAACTGAACCACAAAGCTCACAAAGAGCACAGAGAAAAACAACAAAATTGATATTTTTGATTAAAACCCTCAACCCTCACAAAAACCAAAAGGAACAACAAATAGCACAAATCACACAAATAAAGAATATTTATTTTTACTATTCAACAATTTAACCATTCAACTTGGATTCGAAGAATCCAGGTAAAATAGTTGACAAACGACTAACTTTAGATTATTTTCAAACAAAAAGGGGTGAATAATGTCTAGAACTAAAAATATTATCCAAAACATAATAGTTAAATACTCTGAATTCTTAAAGCTAGGCTTAGTCCTTTCTTCTATGATCTTCATTTCACTTTCGCTAAAAGCAGCGCCTTCCGGTGGGCCCTATGGTCCTATTAGACAAAACTACGATTTGCCGGATGTCGCAGGTAAGATTTACTATGTGTCTCCAGACGGAAAGGCTGAAAACAAAGGGGAAACACTCACAGAACCCACAACACTCGAAAAAGCGATAGAAAAGGTTGTAACCGGAGATGCAATCGTGATGCGCGGGGGTACCTACAGGACAGGTAATTTATTATTAAACCAAGGAATTACTATACAAGCTTACGCGGATGAAAAACCTGTTTTAAAAGGGACCTTTGTGGCAAACCAGTGGCAGGATCTACACAACGGATTATGGAAAACATCCTGGACTCGTTTATTTCCCGCTAAACCTGATAGCTGGTGGTGGCGCGACTGGCATGGCAGGATAACACCGATGCACCGTTTCAACAACGATATGGTGTTTGTGGACGGCAAATTTTTACAATCAGCAGGATGGGAAGGAGAAGTCGACGAAAATTCGTATTTCATAAATTATGATACAAAAGAAGTCTACATCGGTATCAACCCAAAAGACCGGTTGGTTGAAATTACCGCTTTTGAAGGTGCAATTATAAGAACAACCGAAGAATGTCACGGTAAAACTTCAGACAAGAAAGGTCCGGTAATCAGGGGAATTACTTTTACCCAGTATGCGAGACGTGCAATTTTTGTCGACGGAACGTTCCCCGAAGGTCTATCCGATGAATCTAAACACGGAAAGGAGGTTGTAGGAACGACTTTAGAACACTGCGAAATTTCTAACTGTTCGCGGGTAGCAGCAAGACTAAGAGGAGATAGTTTAGTCCTGCGCCATTGTAAAATCAGCAATACCAGTACGGAAGGCATTTACATCGAAGCCTCTAACGATGTCCTTTTGGAAAAAAATATCTTTACGAAGAATAATATCGAAAGAATAGACGGCTATTTCCCCGCGGCAGTAAAGATTTTCAATCAGTCTTACCGTGTTACCTGCCGGGATAATCTTGTTATCGACCTACCCTATTCAAACGGCATCTGGTACGACGTGGGCAATGTAGACGGAGTTTTTGTTAATAACTGGGTTCAGGACGTGGGTATCAGAGATAGAGAATTCTCAAAAGAACGTTTCTGGCCGAGCGATAACGGATTCTTTTTTGAAATTTCAAAAGGTGTTACTTGCGCGGGAAACGTTTTTGTAAACTGTGACCAGGGAATTTTCATTCTCAACAGTTCGAATGCCAAAATATATAATAATACACTGGTAAATAGTACGGTTACAATTGGCCGGAATGAAAGAAGCGCGGAAGGAGACTATTTCGGATGGCATCCTAGTACCGGTCCTGATGTCGACGAACGGTACGGACACATATTTGTGAATAACTTGCTTACTGCTGATGAAAATTACGGCAGACCGCTCTTTGTTACTTTCCAGGCACCAGCACTGTGTAAAAAGCTCGATAAACCGCAGCTAAAGCAGCTCGATAATAACGTGTATGTTCGAACACCGAATAATAAATCTTATCCATTGCTCTTGTGGAGTCCTGCAAAAAATAAAGAATGTCAAAAAGAAATTGAATCTTTATCTGATTTACGAAAAATACATTCGGAATTTTCAGCCAACAGTCAGTATTTCAGCAATTACGATGGCCCTTTATTCGAGAGTTGGAAATTGGGAAAATTCGAGCTATTAAACGAATTCCCCGGTTCCAAGTCCGCGGCTAATTTGCCTGAAGAAATGAGAAATCTTATCGGAGTACCCGAAGGGGACATTCCATTTGTGGGAGCTTATCCGACGAATCCGTAAAAAAAATAATTTAACCGCAAAGACGCAAAGAACGCAGAGAAACAACAAAAAATTATATTTTGGTTGTTCAAGCCCCTACCCCCTACCAAAACTAAGAGGAACAACAAATCACACAAATAGCACAAATGATTCTTATCTTTTTATTTTTTCTGCGGTTAGCCGAGGCTGTGACAAAAGTCCAAAATTAACGAATTTGCAAAAAATAAGTTTTTGAAAAGCAATAACTTAATTTTCTGCGATTTGCAAAAAAGGGGGTTTTGGCACAGCCTCAGCCGTAAGCGGTATGCGGAGAGCCGTTTCTGACTCATGACACAAGACACACAACTCAGGACTCAGTTAATCTCTTCGCCTTCCAAAGTTTAACCCCGTTAATATTGGGTTGCTTATTATTTATCTAAAAAACAAAAGCAATTCCGAATATATTATAAAAATCGGAGCCTTTCTCAAGCTCCATGTATTTAATACGATATGAAATGCCCAATTTACGAGTGAAAAAGACATTAATCATAGCTGTTGCAGTAGAATAATAATCTTTGGTGTCAAAAGTGCCGTTATATTTAGCTTCTAAATCTATCATGTGAAAAAGTATAGCATTGAAATTTAATCCAGCCATAGCTAATAAGTCATCGTTATCAATATTTTCTTCTGTCGTTATTGCGGGAGCGGGACCAGGCGGATCCATGACCATAGTTAAGTCTCCTCTTACTCCTTGATATTCAGCTCCTATCCAGGGTAAAATGGATATGTTGAACATTCTATAATTGAATTGAAAACGATACCCGAATCGCACATATGGTATGAATAGATTATTAATCATTTCAAAATCTGTCAGAGGAGTTATATTACTATCCGCATCCATATTTATTTGTAGGTACTCAATACCACTACCAATTACGAATTTACCTCGTTCTTTGGCAAAGAAGTAATAATCAAATATAAAATGCCCTCCCCATAAGGAACTGTAATTGATATCGGATGCCTGATATACGAAAGCGTTCCATTGATAGTGATCGGGATTGACCCATTGAAAAAAAACACCCTTGAGAAAAGAATTATCTTTCAAATCGGGGTTTCTTTCATCATTCTTATAAATATCAGTAATCGGGCCTACATAGGGGCATACAATTCTGATGTCTTTGGCAAAGGCAGAAAAAGCAAAAACAAGAATCAGGATAATTCTAAACATCGGTAAACGATTATTTATCATTATAACTCCTTTTAATATGGTTTGTATTTTATTGATTCAATCATGCCAAACATAGTTTATATGTGTCTTCGTTACCCGTAAGAGTTTCATTTAAACTACTCTTTTTCATGATTGAATTGTAGAGATTTATGTGCGGTTGTCAAGATTGGAATCTTACCGCAAAGACGCAAAGAACGCAGAGAAAAAAGAAATTATTTTGTCTTAGCCAAATCCCAACCCTTAAATCCAAAATCCTAATTCTTGGCACATGACTCACGACCCAGTTAACTGATTCAAAAAATCAAACAGACAGGATTAAGAGGATTTTTTTGTTTTATTGTTCCCCTTGCTCTTTAAGTTCTTTAGCAAGATTTAGACTTTTGGTGTAAGTCTCAGCATTTTCGGGATCCAGCTCAATTGCCTTATCAAAGTCCTGAATTGCCCGATCGTATTCCCCTTTGTCTCTGTAAGCAATCCCTCGATTGTAGTACGCAAAAACATCCTTGGGATTCAGCTGGATAGCCTTATTAAAGTCCTGAATAGCGGGGATGTTTTCCCTCTTAGTGAGGTAAATATATCCTCGATTGCTATACGGAACAGCGAACCAAGGATTTAGATTTATCGTCTTATCAAAGTCCTGAATCGCCCGGTCGTATTCACCCTTAATGCCGTAAACCAATCCTCGACTATTATACGCCTCAGCGTACTTAGGGTTCACTTCAATCGCCTTGTTAAAGTATCGAACCGCCTGGTCGTATTTGCCCTCATTAAAATAGGCAATTCCTTGATTGTAGTACTCTTGAGCATCCTTGACTGTTAGTTGCTTTACATAGCAGCTTACCAGAAAAAAGATAGAAGCTAATATGATTATACCTGAGATTATGAATAACGTTATTTTCTTCGTTTTTTTCATAATTCCTCCCCAAATCATAATAAAAAGGGAGGAAATGTCAAGATTGAAATTGGACGGAGATTAAAAAGGATTAAGAGGATTTTTTGTAATGTACATTAAGTTTAACAGCTATCGCACGAAGCTTTTGGTCGTAAGTTAAAATAGGAGCTTCGCTTAATATCGCGGAAGAAAGAAGATGAACATCAACATACCCCAATCCTTTACCCATCAAATGTCGTAAATCGATAAATCGCATCACCTCTTCGTGTGTCGCTAATTTCACAGAAGGCAGAGCATCAAGTAATGTAAGTATTTCCGAACGTTTCTTCAAATTCCCACAGGCAAGCTCGCCAACAATAAAAGGATGACAGGCTACTGTACCGCTATCCAACAAGCTCTCCAGCAAAGAATCTCCATCTCGAAGATGAGAAACCCAAACAGAAGTATCGACAAGAACCATTTTCAATTCTTCTTCAAACTTCTTCTTGGTATTGCTTCAAGTTTTTTCTCCGTCCCTCCCAATTTTGCCAGTCTTTTACTACTCTCAAGAGCAATTAAAGCTTCAAGCCCTAAGTTAACCAAAGATGTTTTTTCTTTCACGCCGGTTAAACTGGCTGCCTTTTTTACAAGCTCATCCTTTATATTCAACGTAGTTCTCATTTCTTCCTCCTTTCTGTATGCTATATTATATGTATTAATATGCATGAAAGATGCATTTGTCAAGGGGGCAATTCTTACATGGAGCTACTTAGAACACAGAGTTCTCGCCGCCGTCGGTCAGCAGTCAGCTATTTTTTGTTTTTAACTAATGACTGATGACCAGTGACTAATGACTATATCCTTCTTTTCACATTTCAAGATCTGGAGCTTGTTGATACATCATCAGAAGTGTCAAATGGTTCGTGGTTTAATATTTCCAGGGCTTTAGTAGCATCTTCCTTTCTTACCTGAAGTTTTATCTGAGAAGTGCCAACAACGTGATTATATGAAGATTTGTCAAGCATTTCATCGAGCAGAAAACATTCTATACCTTCCGACTCAATTCTGGACGAGATTAAATACGCGTCCAGAAGCCGGTCAAATCTTCCAATTGTTATTAATTCTTTATTTTTTATATCATCCATAATTAATATTTAACAAAGTACTTTTTTTATAAAGCAAAAGAGCCATTTTTTAGATTCTATCAATGTTGTTTCTTACATTAGACCCAAATAAAACGCAAAAAGTTCGATTTTTTAGGCCGAAATCTTACTCATTGGACGTTTATAATGAGAAAAAGTCTTGAATATTCAGGGGGTGGTGATATTCTTCTGATAACTTGACTAAATGCAGAAGGTGGTTGGTAATCTGCTGGGAAAGTATAAATTTTATACTAAGCCCGTTG
>Ga0315548_1000448_pt1 | contig 38318 bp, 32 predicted proteins | sample SalMarSW160110MG_2_FD_202540 | JGI IMG/M metagenome (GOLD analysis project Ga0315548, IMG submission 202540) | Salt marsh sediment microbial communities from the Plum Island Ecosystem LTER, Massachusetts, United States - Salt Marsh Sediment SW1601-110 ... | reverse complement strand
CGATTTGAAGACAAATAAGTGGGATGGTCGTATTGCGACCCGGTTCCCGCCTGAGCCGAACGGCTATCTGCACATCGGCCACGCCAAGAGCATCTGTTTGAATTTCGGCATCGCAGAGGAGTTCGGCGGCCTGTGCAATCTGCGATTCGACGACACCAATCCAATAAAGGAAGAGCAGGAATACATCGACTCGATTATAGAAGACGTCCGCTGGCTCGGCTTCGACTGGCAGGACAGATTATATTATGCTTCGGACTACTTCAAGCAGATGCACCAGTACGCTGTTCAGCTCATAAAAGCCGGCAAGGCCTATGTCTGCGAATTAACCGCTGACCAGACGAGAGATTATCGCGGCACCCTGACTAAGCCGGGAAAAGACAGCCCATATCGCAGCCGCAGCGTAGAAGAAAATCTCGACCTGTTCGAGAGGATGAAAGCCGGCGAATTCCCGGATGGTTCGCGGACTTTGCGGGCAAAAATAGATATGGCACATCCGAACCTGAATATGCGTGACCCTGTTATGTATCGCATCCTGCACGCGGCCCATCCCCGAACCGGCGATAAGTGGTGCATCTACCCGATGTACGACTGGGCGCACGGCCTTGAAGATTCCATCGAAAAAATCACCCATTCGATTTGCACGCTCGAATTTGAAAATCACCGCCCTTTGTATGACTGGTTCCTTGACCAGTTAGGTGTCTTCCATTCCCAGCAGATAGAGTTCGCCCGCCTCAATCTTTCTTATACCGTAATGAGCAAGCGCAAGCTCCAGCAACTGGTGCAGAAAGGTCTTGTCAGCAGATGGGACGACCCGCGAATGCCGACTATTAGCGGCCTGCGAAGACGCGGCTATTCACCCTCAGCTATCCGAAACTTCTGCAGGGTCATCGGCGTCAACAAGTTCAACAGCACTATTGATATCGCGCTACTGGAGCACTGTCTCCGTGATGATTTGAACAAAACATCTGCACGCGTTATGGCTGTTCTCAAGCCGCTCAAAGTAATCATTGATAACTATCCTGAAAATAAGGTTGAAGAGCTTGAAGCTATAAATAATCCCGAGGACGCCGCTGCCGGCACCCGGAAAGTTCCTTTTTCGCAGGAGCTTTACATCGAGCGAGATGATTTTATGGAAGAGCCTCCGAAAAAGTTTTTCCGCCTTGCGCCAGGCCGGGAGGTTCGCCTAAGATATGCGTACTTTATTACCTGTAAGGACGTCGTTAAAGATGCAAACGGCGAGATTGTCGAGCTGCACTGCACCTATGACCCGGCTACGCGAGGCGGTGACGCTCCAGACGGCCGCAAGGTCAAATCTACGCTTCACTGGGTCTCTGCTCTGAACGCACTCAAAGCCGAGGTGCGCCTATACGATAATTTATTCACAAAGGAAAACCCGGACGATACAGAGGAAGACAAGGATTTCACCACCAACTTGAATCCCAACTCTCTGGAAGTTTTGACCGACTGTTTTGCAGAGCCATCTTTGAAAGATGCAAAACCATTAAATCTCTATCAGTTCGAACGGCTCGGCTATTTCTGCGTTGACCCCGACAGCTCGCCCCCAGCGGGCTCCCCCGGCAAACTTGTATTCAACCGCACGGTTACTTTACGCGATACTTGGGCAAAAATCCAAAAAACACAGGAGAAAGGATAAACAGACCAAGCGGAATCTTTTCATTTAAAGAAAATCATCTTCAAAGAAGCGAGGAGCAATACCGCCCCGAAAATCTTTCGTAAAGCATCATCCGGAATTTTCATTGCGAATTTAGCACCGAGAAGCCCCCCTACAAAGAAGCCCAGACATATAAGGCCTGCTATTTTCAAATCCACGAAGCCCTGCTTATAATAAATCCAGGCGGCAAGCAAACCTATCGGCGGCACCATCAAAGCAAGCGTTGTACCCTGAGCCGTATGTTGTGACAATCCGAACAAAAGAACCAGACAGGGAATAATGATTATCGCCCCACCTATACCGATTAAACCGCTGAAAGCACCGGTAACGAGACCCAAAAGCAAATACAAAAATATATTCATAATTGTCACCAACCTTGTCTCTGTCATTCCTGCGCAAGCAGGAATCCATTTTTTTTCGATTTATCTTATGCTTTCGCTTTTTTCAACCGAAAAGCTCTTTAAACTTCTCCTCTATAGTAGCGCTTTCACACAGCACCTGGCCAATCAAAACCGCCCTAACACCGACGTCCTTTAGCTTTTCGACATCGTCTCGTGTTTTTATTCCGCTCTCTGATACGAGCTCGTTTTTATTTTCGAGCAGTTCCGCCAATCGGCTGGTCGTGTTCAAATCCACCTTCATTGTCTTTAGGTTGCGGTTGTTTATCCCGATGACGCTGTAGCCCTTTTTGGGAAAACCAATCATACTGCGTACATTAAGAAGCGTATCGGCCTGGTGAACTTCCAGAAGGACGGTTAGCGTCAGCTCGGCTGCAGCTATCATCAAGTCCATCAGCTCGCCGGGCTTGAGCGTCTCGGCTATCAGCAGTATTGCATCGGCACCGGCAGCGCGCGATTCATACACCTGCCACTGGTCAATGACAAAATCTTTCCGCAGGATAGGTAAGTCCACCGCCTCTTTTATCTGCTCTATGTATTCGAGCCGGCCCTGGAAGTATTTTTCATCGGTAAGGACGCTGATTGCATCGGCCCCGCATTTTTCATAAGTTTGCGCGATTGCCACGGGGTCGAAATTCTCGCGAATAATCCCCGCGGACGGCGAGGCCTTTTTGACCTCTGCTATAATGTTTATGCCTCGGCTGTTCGGCTTGATGACCGCTTTATAGAAATTACGGCACTTGCGCATGGCGAGGGTCTTTTCTTTAAGCTGCTCAAGACCAAATTGCGACTTGCGAAGTGCAACTTCCTCTTTTTTGTCAGCAATAATTTTATCTAATATATCTGCCAATGTTATTTTACACCTATCGCTTTAAAAAACGTATAGTTAAATACGCCGTCGCTTTGAGCCGTCCTGTACAGGTCGCTTATACCTTTATTCCAGGATTGTTCATCTATCATCCCTTTCGTCACTGCTTCTTCTTTTACGCCCTCGACCATAGAAGTAAATGTTTTTTTGGTAAAGCCTTCTATAAGTTCAGGCTTACTTGCGTCAACATAAACGACTCTCGGACTTACCTTGATATTTCTAAAATCGGCTTTTCTGAGAAGCGGATACAACTGTCTTCCAATTAGCGAATTTCCACCTGCTTTCGCCTGCAGACCAATAAGACATTGTATCGCCAGCTTTGCATGGCCGCTATCAGGGTAAAAATACGCGGAGCCGTGGTCTCCTTCTATCACGGTAATACTGCCCTGCGGCTTCAGGACTTTTTTTAACTGTGCCAGAGCTTCCAAAGGCCTCTTAAGATGTTCAAGCAGAAAGCATACAAATACATGGTCAAATGTATCTTTGCCGAAAGGCAGATTAAAAACATCCGCCTGTTGAGTTTGCACATTTGATATATTTTCTTTTCTTATCAATTCTCTGGTCTGTTTTACAAAGCTCTCAGAGACGTCCAACGATATGAAGTTTGCCTTTGGGCTATTTCTGGCCAATATCACGGTCTGCGATCCCACTCCGCATCCAACCTCAAGGACGCTGCTCCTCGCAGGATACCTTGTATCACAATGGAGAATCTCGGTCAGCGTCTGTGCCTGGTCGGTTAATCGCTGTGTCTCTATTGCCGAATAGCCGTGTACATAATTATCGCTGCTCATAGCATACTTCCTGTCCTGATTATCAAGATGCTTATAACTTTTTATTAGTTACGCTCACATAGCCCATACGAAGCTCGTTGAGCGTATTTTCAAGGACTTTTTCTTCTGCTTCAGTTAAGTTGCCTTTGGTTTTTTCCTTCAGCGTCTCGAGCATATCGATTTGGTATTTTGCCAATTCCAAATCCGGCTCTCTCGGTTCCTGTCCTTTTATTTGCAGAAAACCTAATGCAAACAACGCCTGGGTGGTAAGCATACTTACCAGCGCTGCGAAATTACCCTCGGGCAAAGGCTCATGGCGTTTACCCTGCTCTTCGGGTTTTTTCTCAGATTCCTCTTTTGTGGCTAATATCTCTTTTTCCTTCTGCGCCTCTTTTTTCCAGTCCTCATCGACAATAATCTTTTTTTCTTCTTTTTTCTCTTCTTCAGCCATAATTACTCACCTCGTAAGTTTTTTATCTTTATTACTTTCTGTATTTTTTCGTATCTCTTTCGACGTCTTGCTTCTGCTGACGTTCGGTTATTGACCTTCGTTTATCGTATTTTCTCTTGCCCCTTGCAAGGGCCAGTTTTATTTTTGCAAATCCTCTGTCGTTGAAATAAATTTGCAGAGGCACGAGGGTAAAGCCCCGCTGCTCAAGCTTAGTCCTCATTTTTTGGATTTCGTGTTTATGCAGCAGCAGTTTTCTTTTTCTTTCCGGCTCGTGGCCGGCTGCCCCTGCCTGCTGGTATTGGGCGATTTTTGCACCGACCAGCCAACACTGCCCGTTTTCAATCCTCGCGTATGAGCCGGAAAGGTCACCTTGACCTGCCCGGAGCGATTTCACCTCTGTTCCTAACAGCCCCAGACCGCCCTCGAACTTCTCGATGAGCTCGAAATTTCGATAGGCCTTTTTATTAACTGTTTTGGGCTGCTGCTGGCCTTTGCTCTTACGCGATTTTGCTGCCATTTACGCTATAATATCGAGCAGACAGCTGTTTTGCAAGCCCCGTTAGAAGTAAGTTACCTAACGTCGTGCAGACTTCTAACGGGGCAAGTGTATTGCGATGTTGCCCAGGGAAACCGCGATGAGATAAAAATTTTTAGCCCCCAGACCTGTCCTGAGCGAAGTCGAAGGATTTATACTGGGAGTTTTGGTTCACCCCGCGTTTGACCACCGCCATTTATTACTTAATAAAGCGGATACACAATGGATAGCGATAGTGCTGACCATTATTTGCCTTGACCGCCGCAATCAGCAAAAAGACAAGGTCAACTATGACCACTGCCGCCAGCAGGAAAGCCCCAATACATATAAATGCCAGCACCGCAGAAATAAGTCCATAAATCGTCATGGAAATCTGGAAGTTCACCGCCTCTTTGCCCTGCTCATCTACGAAGGGAAAATCGTCTTTTTTTATCTGCCAGATAACTAATGGTGCAACGACGCTGCCGACGAAAGGTATTATACATCCTGCAAGTCCCGCTAGGTGACATATCATTGCCCACATACGGGCATCTTTACTGATTTCTTCGCTCTTTTGTTCCTGCTGAACTTCCTGGGGCTGTTGCGGCTGGTCACCACCTGAATTTTCTGATGTTTCTGGAGTTTCCTTTGTTTTTGCCATAATTTAGCTCCCTTTTATTTTGTTTCTTTAACCCGCCAAATCGACGCTTCTTTATTTACAAAGACCTGTTTATTTTCTCTTTCTTCGCTGTTTTCGTTCCTGAGAAAATCTTATTTGGCAATTCAAACTTTTTCACAGTTCTAATTTTGGTAGTAAAATATCGCCAAATTGTCTTGCTAATTCAACCATTTCATTCATCTCAGAGGTTGTGACCTGGAGCCAATCACCAGGATACCTTGTTTCGACTCCATAAACGGTTAGTTTGTCAGAAGCATCGGACAATCGAGAAAGTTCCGGGGCAAACGGTTCAGCCAACTGAATTAATCTTCGCAAATCATGTGTTTTTGGTGCTTCTACACCGTGCAAAGTAAGGATAGCTTTCAGCAGCTTCTCAACAAATTGCTGGCAGTGAAAACAAGCTACATCGGTTGGACACTGCTCGCTATTTCTTAAAATTTCTACTGTCGCCCGGTCACTCTGAGCTTTTTCCCGCCACTGTCGAACGGCCTCACGAGTTTCCTTGTTCATATAGAACTTTCCCGTATTTATCCGCGAAATAGACAATATTATTAACAACCGACCGCCAGCGTTTGTATTCCTCCGGCGTCTTCACAATAATATCAAACGAGGCAGGGGCATCAGCTAACAGATGACGGACAGCGCCGTAGCGCTCACGCGGGTGTAGAGAAGTCTCAGCAACTACCAGCAGGTCCACGTCCGAATCGCTCGTAACCTCACCTCGTGCATAAGAGCCAAACAGTATTACCCTTTCAGCACCAAACTCTCGCCCGACTAACCGGCCAAACTCTTCTATTTGTCTCATCGCCACCATTTACTACTTAACCCTCTTAGTCATTCCTCTGAAAACAGGAATCCAATCCTTCTTTCTGCTTTTAATATACCAATAATCACCACCACACAGCAACAACTAAATTGGGCAATGTCAATATTATGCAGGACACAACACAGTGTTGTTTCTTCTTAGCTCAAAGAATTATACGAGTTTTTTGCGAGATTGCCAATTGGCAACGGTCCTTCGCATAAGTTTTGCGTTGGCGTTTTTTCCGGTGAAGAGTTTGAACTGTGCTAAGGCCTGGTTGATAAACATCGATGGCCCGTCAATTCTTTTCAATCTCTTTTTCTTTGCCTGTTGTAGCAGTAGTGTCTCAGCCGGGTTATAAACCGTATCGAAAACCGCCATACCTTTTTTGAGATACTCTTGCGGCAAAAGCGTTGCATTAACATTTGGGTGCATTCCGATGCTCGTACAGTTTATAACCAGTTTCGCATCTAAATTTTGCAAATCATCCAGCCCGGCAAATTCACAATCAAACTCAGCAGCAAGCCGTTCGGCCTTCTGGATAGTTCTGTTATAAATTTTTATTTTTGCACCTGCGTCGCTAAGACCCGCCACTATCGCCCTTGCCACGCCGCCGGCGCCGATGACCGCGACCGGTAGCTTTTTCAAACCAGCTCTACTAACTTTTAGTGCGGAAGTAATTGAATCCAGTGCCGCAGCGTAATCGGTGTTGTAGCCGGCTGTTCTACCATCTTCTTTTATCACTAAAGTATTAACCGCACCGATTTTTTCTGCCAACGTCTCGACAGTCCTGAGCTTACCGTCGAAGGACGGCTCTATAAAGCCCAGTTTTCTCCTGACATAGTTTAAGGCGTTTTGTTTATGCGGAATTGTCACGCTAAAGCCGCGAAAGTTCAGCCATTTTCTGACAATGACGTTGTTCAAAAACAAATCGAATTCGCTTTGCCCCCCTTTTACCAATAGCGGCAGATAAAGTTTGTTCATATTTTTTTCTGCAAAACACGCATTATGAATCGCAGGGCTAAGTGAATGTCCCACCGGCTCGGCAATCACGCCGAAAAGTTCCGTATCGGAGCTTATCGAATCGAAGCGGTACAATTTTTTCAATTGCTCGATTGTCAATTGCCCCGGTGCAGTTGCAGTTTTCTCATCTATGCTGGCAAAAGTAACAAGGCTTCCCAATTTCTTTGCGATGATTCTGCTTATCAGCCCCGCCTCACCCATACAGAATACAATTCGCTCTCCGCTCGTTTGGTGCAGCAAATCGAATCCCTCGAAGCAGTCGTTGATATGATTAGCCGTATAGACGAGCTTTGGTATCGCTGCAGGATATACGGTTAATATACTGCGATACAATTTGCTGATATTTTCAAACTTCCTCTCGAAATCGTGGGCTGATAGAATCAGCCGGCTACTGGGTCTTTGCGATTGTGCCCTTCGCAATCTCTCCTGGTTTTCTACAAAGCGGAATTTTTCGTATTCGAAATCGATAAATTCGGCGCCTGCCTGTAGCGCGCCTGCTAATACTTCGGTTCGTAACCGGTCAGGATACTTTCTTGCTCCGCCTTGTTTCTCATCCCGGCAGGTGACAATGACAGGCACTTTTTCTCGGCCGGCCTTTTTCATCTCGACGACCAGCTCCTTAACCATATCGACGCTTAAGTTCTCGAGGTAATCACTCCGCAATTCGAGCATCTCAGCCCCTGCCGCCAGTGCTGCCTTGATTTGCTTCTTCGCTTCATCCGGATTTTCAGCCGCTATTGGAACCGCTATCTTCGTCACCATAATTCAAACATATAGCAGCCATCAGCCCCAAAAGCAAGAGCAAAAACACAACAGGTTACGGGCCGGATGACCTTGTAATACCCAACCATTACAACACACTCCAGATAAAGGTTTTTCTCGTTATTTTTGGTTGCTGTCTCATACCGTAGTTTTTATAATTTGCAGCTTGATTTAACCATTTTTCCCATATAAACTTATCCTGTTAGAAATAACTCTCTAAACGGCACTTATCCGCGATGGACAGACAAATTATAATAAATGCCGATGATTTTGGCCTGTGTGAAGGGGTAAACAGGGCTGTAGCAGAAGCCCATACAAAGGGCATTCTGACCAGTGCGACTATAATGACCAATATGCCATCCGCCGCTGAAGCAATCGAGATAGCAAGGCGACTGCCTAAACTCGGTGTAGGTGTTCATCTTAACCTGACCGACGGCCAGCCGGTCTCGAAGGATACTGATGTTCAACTCCTGGTGAATACTGACGGCCAATTCGCTTATTCACCTGCCAGGCTATCGTTCCATTCTCTTATTTCAACCCGGTTTAGAAACGCGGTAAAAACCGAATTGGCCGCCCAGATACGATGGGTAATCGAAAAAGGTTTACGGCCGACGCATCTGGATTCGCATAAGCATATTCATAGTTTCCCTGCTATATATCCGCTGGTCTGCGACCTGGCCGGAGAGTTTGAAATCCCTGCGATACGTTTTACATTCGAGCCGATGAGTTTTTCTACTATGCCGGGTTTGCTGCCGGACGGTGATGGGAAGAAAAGAGCAAGGTTGACTCGCATTATGGCCCGGATAAATCGACTGCAGAATTCCAGCTTTTTCAAAACCGATATGCTTCTCGGCGTCACACATACGGGCAGGATAGACACAGATTTTTTCAGAGCCGCTGCCTCGTACAATAAGGCGCCGATTGCCGAGATAATGACCCATCCTGGATTTATCGACGGTCTTGAAAAATTCAAAACAAGGCTGGTTCAGCAGCGAAAAATCGAACTTGATACGCTTTGCAGCGAAAAAACCAGGCAGTATTTGATAAATGCAGGAATAAAATTAGTGCATTATGGACAACTGTAAAAATCAGACTAATGTTGACCCCGTTAAAAGTTCGCGGATAAGGGGGACTGGTGGGTCTTTAGTGGAGACTTTTAACGGGGTTGACTGCTCGGTTGTAGTGCCGCTTTACAACGAAGCTAATTCTGCAAATGAGCTTTATGAACGGCTGACAAAAACTATGAGCAAAACCGCTCAGGGTTATGAGCTGATTTTCGTGGACGACGGCAGCAGCGACAATACTTTACGGATATTAAAAGACATCGCCCGCAACGACGACAAAGTGGTGGTTATTGAGCTTCGCCGCAACTTCGGCCAGACCTCTGCTTTGGCCGCCGGTTTCGATACCGCAAAAGGTCGAATAATAATCTCAATGGACGGTGACCTCCAGCATTGCCCCGAAGACATACCGAATTTTCTCGAAAAGATTGAGCAAGGTTACGATGTTGTCAGCGGATGGCGCAAACACAGAGTGGATAATCTCCTCACCAGAAGAATTCCCTCGAAAACGGCTAATTGGCTTGTCTCAAAAATAAGTGGAGTGGATATTCATGACTTCGGCACCACATTCAAAGCTTACAAACGTGAAGTGATTGAACAGCTGGACCTGTATGGTGAAATGCACAGATTCATCCCGGCCCTGCTGTCTCATCGAGGTGCTAAAATCATTGAGATACCTATTAAGAATATTGTCCGCCCAAAGGGCTCAAGCAATTATGGAATATCCAGAACTTTCAGGGTGGTATTCGATTTAATAACAATCAGTTTTTTGCTCGGATACATTACAAGACCGCTGCACTTTTTTGGCCGAGCGGCTTTATACTGCATTCTTGCAGCCGTGTTAATGGCCTGCTATATGCTATATGACAAATTCGTATATAATGTGCCTATTATGGTTGCGCACGCTCCATTGGCAGGATTGGCGGCTTTACTTTTCTTGGTTGGCTTTATATTTATTGCCACCGGACTATTAGGTGAGATGATAAGCAGGGTTTATTTTGAGTCCACAAACAAAAAGATATACTCGGTGCGAAAAGTGTATCATAAGCACAACTTGTCCGCCGTAGCCTCGGCGAAGGCGGATTTGACGGCGGAGTGTGAAAATGAATAAGAAAAGGAAGTCCTTAAATAAACTTATAATTATTTTACTGATAATTGGTGCAGCCATACATTTGCTGTACCATCATTTCCACATTAATGATTTCCGCGTTATAGAACCGGACGTACTTTACACCAGCGGTCAGCCGCGAGGGATGGATTATCCACGGCTCCTCTACAAATATCACATCACAACAATTGTCAGTGTTCGTCCGCCTTCGGAACACAAAGACCACAACTGGCACACTGAAGAAATAACCTGGACAAGGAACAACGGGGTCAAATATATCGAAATGCCTATCGAAAAAAACAGCTATTTCCCGGATGAACAAACTCAGGACAATTTTATCGCTATAGTGACAAATAAGGACAATCTCCCCGTCCTTCTGCACGGCGGCCGCAACGATGAAAGAGTAGCTATGCTGGTCGCTGTCTGGCTGCGAAGAAGTCAGGGATACCCGGCCGAAAACACTGCTGAAATAATTAAAAAAATTATCGAAGACCGGAAATTAACCGAAGGTGAGATTACTTTTATAAACCATTTGGCCAGGTAGCTTGCCCGCCGTAGCACGAATATGCGAAGGCGGGAATTGTTCTATCTATTGATGGCATCGCTGCATTTTACTATCGGTGCCGTTATGTGGAACAAAGCTCCGGAGGCATCTTCTTTTACCCCCTCCTTTCTCTCTCTGTAGAACACCTTTCTAAACCGATTATCCTTGTCCAGTTTCTTTACACGTCCGGAGATGGCAACAATCCATTCACCCTGCTGATAGTGTTCATGGAGCGTCGATACATCTTTTATTACTGGTACAACTTTGCCGAAATACTGAACGAACCTGGTGGATATATCCTCGTAAGCTACCAGCTTGTCCGATTGTGGTACTATTTGCACAGTCTTCTGTGCAAAATCACGTGCTTCACGGCTAACATCCAAAACATCTGAAAAGGTTAAGGTAAAAATCATAACCCAGCCAACGATACCGGCAAAACACATTCCACAGGCAACACCGGGCTTTCCTGTGGCAAAGAATACAGAAACAATAAGCGTCATTATTATCGCTTCTATGCTAAATATTATAGTGCCTGCCAAAAACTGCGACCCCAGCACCGCCACACAAATAAGACCGACTATAGTGCCCCCAATTATTATGACTATATAGCTTTGAAGGGTGCGTTTCACAAAATCAGGGCTGTATGCTTTGCGTGTAAAAGCCATATCTTCGAGCAAAATACCAATAAGTATCGCCATCGCCGGTATTAAAGGCAGGATGTAATGCTGACGTTTACACAGGTTAACTGTCAGGAATATAAAATCCAAAGCAAACCATATCCACAGAAATTTCATTACAGGCTGTTTTTTCTTCCAGACTTTATAAAAAGGCGCTGCAAGGGCCATTGGCAAAAATATAACCCACGGTGTCACATACTTAAACATCATGAGGAAGTAATGATAAAATGGGTAGCGACCCCTCGCATAAGTTCCGAATAAACGGTCGACAAACTCATGTTTCCATAAAATTAAATCCCAGTTCAGCTTATTGGCAATAATCAATGGCCAGGGTAGTACAATAACAAGAAAAATAACACTCCCAATGATAGGCATCAGCTTCGGCAGGACAGACCATTTTCGGCTGATAATAATGAAGAAAAATAATGGAATTAAAACAAGCGGCAGTGGAGCAGGTCCCTTGGCAAGATTTGCAAGCCCAAAACTTACCCAGAAGATAAGTGAGTACGCGACTTGTCGCCTGCGCTCGCTGCTGTTGACCCCGTTAAAAGTTCGTGGATAAGGGGGAATGGTGAGTCTTTGGTGGAGACTTTTAACGGGGTTGACCGCCGAGAAAAAACTTAAAAAGCACAAAGTGATGAAAAATGTCAAGACCATATCTGGCCTGGCCATATGCGAGTTGCGAATGAAAGCCAGAGATGTCGTCCAAACACCCGTGCAAAGCACAGCTATCCTGAATGAAAGCCATTGATTTACAAAATATAGGATGCTTATTGCCGTCAGAACTGCGAAGACGGCGCTTGGAAATCTTGCGGTGAACTCATCAACCCGCCCTGTTATTTTGGCAAAGCTTGCCACGAGCCAGTATGAAAGCGGTGTTTTATTCAGACGCGGCTGGCCATTCAGGGTAGGCACGACCCAGTCACCACTCGCAAGCATCTCGCGGGCCGCAACAGATACAAAACATTCATGACTGCCCAGGGCCCTGTCCGAAAGCATCCAGCAGGCATTTATGACACAGAGTATCAATAGGCCGCAGACAACAGTATATTTTGTTCTTTTGAGGTTATTCTGATTGTTTTCCATATAGTGAACTCACCACTAACTCTGAAAAAATCTCAAATTTCAAATTTGTCCTATGGACTCCTAACGGAGAAATCTCAAATTAATCCTCGCCTTTTGCGATAATGGTTGCGGCTTTCTGAGCATGGCTCTTATAAATCAAATGAATATTTCGTAAATATATGAGAGTATTCAGTGAAAAACCAAAGATAAAAATGGGATTTTTAATATGGATTGAATAACTTAGCAACATTAAGCTGCCAATAATGGATATGAACCAAAAGGCCGTCGGCACATGAGACCTTTTCTTATATTCGCTTACTATCCATTGAAGAATGAATCTGAAGCCGAATATTAGCTGGCCGAATAAACCTACTGTTGCCCAGAAGGGGTCCTGCACAATCTTTTCCATCACCGCATTTCTGAAAAATTCTATTACTGAGTAAAGCATATCTTTTCTCCAATCTTGCAGTTAAATTGTTTGTTACAATATAAACCAATTTCTGCTAAAGTCAAAAAATAATCGGTAGCGATTAACGAATGAAAGCACGCATATAGCTTCACCAACACTCGTTCCGGGTTCAAAAAAACAAGTGGGCATTTTTTTCTTGCCTTTTGGGCTACTTTAGGTAGATTATGACAAAATAAAAAACCATAATTCGAATAGCGGCTTAATTGGTAATTAGCGATTGTTAATTTACCCTTTAACCATTCTTAATTGGAGATTTGGCAATGATAGGCAAAAAGATACGTATAGAACGAATAATCGACCGCAATTCTCGCAGAACGGTAATCATTCCAATGGACCACGGCGTCACGGTCGGCCCTATTGAAGGATTGACGGATATGCGGGATGCCGTCAGCAAGGTCGTAGCCGGCGGGGCAAACGCTATCTTGATGCACAAAGGCGTCGTCCGCGCAGGTCATAGAGGAGCCGGCAGAGATGTAGGACTGATTATTCACCTTTCAGCAGGCACGTCACTAAGTCCCGACCCGAATGCAAAGGAACTCATTTGCACTGTTGAGGAGGCGATTACCCTCGGTGCCGATGCCGTCTCTGTCCACATAAATCTGGGCGCCCCAACAGACAAGGAGATGTTACGGCAGCTGGGCTATGTCAGCAGCCAGTGTGCAACGTGGCAGATGCCGCTGGTGGCGATGATGTACACCCGCGGCCAGAAAATAAAAGATGAGTTCGACGTCAATAATGTAAAGCACGCCGCAAGAGTTGGAGCAGAATTGGGCGCAGATATTGTCAAGGTGCCATACACCGGCAGCGTCGATAGTTTCACCGAAGTAGTCCAGGGCTGTCCCGTGCCGGTGGTGATTGCAGGTGGCCCAAAGATGGATAGCGATGAAGACATCTTCAAAATGGTCGAAGGTGCACTAAAAGCCGGCGCTGCTGGTCTGTCAATCGGCCGAAACGCCTTCCAGCACAAAAACCCGGAAAAAATAGTCGGTGCTCTTTGCAAAATGGTACACGAAGGTGTAAGTATCGAAGAAGCCGTCAAAATATTACAGGGCTGAAAAAATATCACCCGTGCAATAACTGAGGAATAATCTCAATGAAAAATTTTTGGGTAAATGTTGTGCCGTACAGTAAGGAGATTGCCATAGCTGCGCTGGAAAGCGGCGCTGAGGCAGTTGTCCTGCCGGATGGCAAAAGCGATACTGTGCGCGAATTCGGCAAAATCAAAACTGTCGAAAAAGATGGCGACCTAAAACCCGGCGTTGACGTTGAATTCATTGATATTGCCGGCAAAGCCGATGAAGACAAAGCTGCCGCTGTGCCTGAAAGCAAAATCGTTGTGCTGCGAATGCTCGACTGGACGATTATCCCAATCGAAAACCTGCTCGCAAGACGCGGAAAAAATATTATGGTCCAGGTTGAAAACTCAGAGCAGGCCAGGCTTATGACCGAAATCCTTGAAAAAGGTGTTGATGGCGTTGTGCTAAATACGAAAGATGTGAACGAAATCAAAAAGACCGCTGAAATAATCCAGGGCATAAGTGAAAAAGTCTCACTCGTAACAGCCACAATCACAGCAACCAAACAGCTTGGTATGGGTGACAGGGCCTGCATCGATACCTGTACTCAGATGACCCTCGGCGAAGGAATACTTGTCGGCAATACCGCTTCGGGTTTTTTCTTGGTGCATTCCGAATCCATCGATAATCCTTACGTCGCCTCGCGACCTTTCCGCGTAAATGCCGGAGCAGTCCACGCGTACACTTTAGCACCGGGTGGAAAAACAAAATATCTGGCAGATTTAAAAACCGGCGATGAAGTGTTGTTGGTTGACTGTAAAGGGAAAAGTCAAACCGCATATCTCGGCAGAAACAAGATTGAAAAAAGGCCTATGCTCCTCATCGAGGCCGAGGCCGAAGGTATGCCAATAAGTCTGGTTATGCAAAATGCCGAAACCATTCGATTAGTTGACCCACAAGGCAAAGCTGTTTCGATTACGAACCTAAAGCCGGGTGACAAAGTCCTCGCCCATATCGAAAAAGCAGGCAGACATTTCGGCATGAAAGTCGATGAAACGCTGATTGAAAGGTAAAGTTATGATTAACACCGGCGATGTAATCAGCATACTTCTGGCTGTGGTCCTTGGCAGTGCAATCGGTATAGAAAGGGAAATAAGCGGCAAGGCAGCCGGTCTGCGGACAAACGTCTTGATATGTCTTGGCGCATCCATCTTTACCTTAATTTCAGCCAAGATGGCGCTTCAGTATGACGCATCGGTGGTGAGAATAGCCGCACAGATTGTTACCGGCGTCGGTTTCATTGGTGCCGGTGCCATCATCCAGGACAGAGGTGGCATCTCCGGCTTAACCTCAGCGGCAGTAATATGGTTAGTCGCAAGTATCGGGATGGCTTGTGGCGCGCATTTTTATCGCCTGGCGGTTCTAACTACCCTCGTCGCAATTGCTGTCCTGATTGGTCTTGCAAAATTAGAAAAGCCCCTTCAGAGTTTGACCCCAAAACGCAAATCGAAAAACACCGATGATGGTCAAAGCAAATAAGCGTTGTGTTAAAAAATTATGGAAAAATAAAGGAACGTTCAGATGAAAAAAAGATACTATTGTTTGGCCATATTGTTGTTTTTAACGGCAATTGTTGATGCAGATGAAAAAATACTCCTGAAAACTAACGAGGACGTGCAGGCCCCCAGCGTTGTTGCAAAAGGTGCAGAGGTGAAAAAACTCGCTGGCAGCTTCGGGTTCACCGAAGGCCCGGCTGCTGACGCCCAGGGCAACATCTTCTTTTCCGATATCCCCAATAATAGAATCCACAAGTGGTCGCTGGATGGCAAGCTCTCGACTTTTCGTGAGAACTCCGGCGGAGCCAACGGCCTTTTCTTTAAGGATGGAAATCTGCTCGCCTGCGAAGGCGGCGGCAAACGTCTGGTCTCCATCGACCCAAATGGCAATGTAACGGTGCTGGCCGATAAATATCAGGAAAAACCGTTCAACAGTCTCAACGACCTCTGGCCCGACCCAAAAGGCGGTATTTACTTTACCGACCCTCGTTATGAAAATAGAGATGGTATGCAGCAGGGTGGCGAACATGTCTATTACCTTGCGCCTGACCGAAAAAAGGTCGTCCGAGTCATCGATGATATGGTCAGGCCTAACGGAGTAATAGGCACTCCCGACGGCAAGCTGCTTTATGTTGCCGACCACGGCGGAAGAAAAACATTTGTATATACAATCAATGAAGATGGCACACTGTCGAACAAAAAGCTCTTTGCCCCGAAGGGTTCTGACGGAATGACCATTGATAATGAAGGTAATATCTACCTGACGACAAGTGTGGTGGAGGTTTACAACTCAAATGGACGGAAGATTGAGACGATAGTGGTTCCCGAAATCCCGGCCAACGTTTGTTTTGGCGGCAAGGATAAAAAGACGCTCTTTATCACCGCCCGAACGTCACTTTACTCGCTGCAAATGAGAATCAACGGCGTATAATCGTTTATCTTTGTTTAGCCCCGACCCCTGTGGTCGGGGGTTGTTTAGCCGTCGCCGGCAAGCCTGCCCTGAGCGAAGTCGAAGGGGCGACGCCACATGTTATCTTCACGGCCAAAATACCGCCACTGCTACGATAAGCCAGATAACAATACCGATAGCAAATTTGGCGGTAATACCTAAAAACTCACCCAGGCCGGCACCAACTGCATGGCGGGCGGATTTTTTCAGTTCTTTGCCGCGGGCAAATTCTAACACGCATGCGCCTAATCCCGCTCCAACACACGCGCCGAGCAATGTTCCTAAAAACACAATTGGAATCAGGAAAGTGCCGAGAATAGCGCCCGTTACAGCACCTGCAAGTGCCGCAACTGAGCCCAGCCAGCTCGCACCCGACTTTCTCGCGCCGCGCATCCCGCCGAACAACTCGAATAGCTCACCGATGACTGCCAGCACCGCAATAGCAATCAGGGTATAAATTGAAAAAATGCCGTCATCCCACCGCCACCACGTAAACAGGCACGCCGATATGACGATAAGCCAGTTCCCCGGCAGCCCGAATAATCCCAGACCAAGCCAGCCGGTATTAATCAAAACCAGCAATATCGACCAAACATAAAGCATATACTAAATTGTAAAGTAAAGACCAATAGTGCAAAAGCCAAAAATTGTCATTGCGAGATTGTTTAGCCGTCGCCGGCATTTATCCGCCGACTTGTCCACCGTAGCCTTGGCGAAGGTGGAAGTTTTAACGAAGGTGGACGGCGACGATATCGAGCATCCTGACAACCTGTTCCTCTGATAACCACTTCCTGATTTCCTGATATTCTGATTACCTGCTTTCTGCATCACATTTTCAGTTTTTAGCCAGTTTTTTGAACATTTCCTCAATTCTGACGTAAAAATACAGTAGAAATATTAAAAATTTCTCTTAAAAATGACTTGACTGAATGTCGATACCGTAATAGAATCTATATAACGATACGGGTTAATTTTGTCTTTCTAGCCCATAGGAAAGGTTTTATAGGTTAGGGTTTGAAAAGATTTTTAATAACGTATGTTTTTTTGCTATAAACTGCTGACGGACAGGGAATGTGTCCGCTTTTTAAGCCGCTGGCAGTTTACAGCGGCTTTTTTTATTGCTCTTTTTTAACTTTATAGGTATAACCGAACGCTGTGGATTTTCGATTTACGATTTTCAATTTTCGATTCTCAAATCGGAAATCGGCAATCGGCGATCGACAATACCGTCGGGCTCGTAGCTCAGCTGGTTAGAGCGCACGCCTGATAAGCGTGAGGTCGGAAGTTCGACTCTTCCCGGGCCCATTCAGTAATTTCAAATTTGAGATTCCGCACGGTCCGGGGACGTAGCTCAACTGGGAGAGCGCCGGCTTTGCAAGCCGGAGGTTGCCGGTTCGAGCCCGGTCGTCTCCATTAAATCCGCCTTTAGCGGATTTAATGCCCTGCCCGCCTTTGGCGAGGTCTCGCTGAAGACGGAAGCAAGTCCCGATTTATCGGGACACGTCGAAGGGCAGTATCGCTCTTTTACAAGTTAATATACAGATGCGCGGGATTACAAAATCCCAAAAAGGTATGAGCGCTTACATAACCTGTTCAATCAAAGATTGATATGGTCAAGTTACTAAGGGTGTATGGGGAATGTCTAGGCGTCGAGAGGCGATGAAGGACGTGGTAGGCTGCGATAAGCCCGGGGCAGGAGCCGAACATCCGTTAATCCCGGGATCTCCGAATGGGTCAACCCGGCGGAACTGGGCAACCAGATTCCGTCATCTCCGGCTGAATGCATAGGCCGGATGAAGCGAACGCAGAGAACTGAAACATCTCAGTAACTGCAGGAAAAGAAATCAACCGAGACTCCGTTAGTAGCGGCGAGCGAAACCGGAACAGCCCAAACCCAGCACCTACTTTGCGCAGCAAAGTTAATTCCGAATATCTAAATTCGAAATACTAAACAAATTCAAATAACCAAATGATATAAATTCAAAACAAATTTTTTGAACATTTGAATTTTGGATTTTGAAATTGTTTAGAAATTAGGATTTTGGATTTCGGGTTTCTACTTTTCTGTTCAAAGTAGGTGCTGGGGGTTGTGGACGCTGAATAACGCAGATGGATTGTTAGTGGAACGGTCTGGAAAGTCCGACCAAAGAAGGTGATAGTCCTGTACTCGAAAACGAGAAATCTGTATCAGCGTTCCAGAGTAGCACGGAGCTCGTGGAACTCCGTGCGAAGCTGGGGGGTCCACCCTCCAAGGCTAAGTACTACTCGACGACCGATAGTGAAAAGTAGGGCGACCGAACGATGAAAAGTACCCCTATTAGGGCAGTTAAAAGTACCTGAAACCATACACCTACAAGCTGTAGAAGCCCTATGGCCAGCCTTCGGGCTGGTAACGGGTGACTGCGTGCCTTTTGCATAATGAGCCGGCGAGTTATTGTCTGTGGCAAGGTTAACCCCCTCAGGGGGGCAGCCGTAGCGAAAGCGAGTCTTAATAGGGCGATTTGAGTCGCAGGCGATAGACGCGAAACCAAGTGATCTACCCATGGCCAGGTTGAAGGGGATGTAAAAATCCCTGGAGGACCGAACGCACCAACGTTGAAAAGTTGGGCGATGAGCTGTGGGGAGGAGTAAAAGTCTAATCAAACTTGGAGATATCTCGTTCTCTCCGAAATAGCTTTAGGGCTAGCCTTGAGAAACTACTTTACGGGGGTAGAGCTACTGAATGGGGATTGAGGGGCCACCAGCCTACTTACCCCAACCAAACTCCGAATACCGTAAAGACTATCTCAGGAGTCAGTCTACGAGGGATAACCTTCGTGGTCAAAAGGGAAACAACCCAGACCGCCAGCTAAGGTCCCAGAGTCTTGCTAAGTTCTTAAGGAAGTTGAGCCACCGTGACAGCCAGGATGTTGGCTTAGAAGCAGCCACCATTTAAAAAGTGCGTAATAGCTTACTGGTCGAGTGGTTTGGCGCCGATAATGAACGGGAATAAGCAAGACACCGAAGCTGCGGGTCAGTGAATAAGTTCGCTTATTCACTGGTGGTAGGAGAGCGTTGCTGTCAGCACTGAAGCCGTACGGTAACGAGCGGTGGAGCGGCAGCAAGTGATTATGCCGGCATGAGTAACGATAAAACAGGTGAGAATCCTGTTCGCCGAAAGCCTAAGGTTTCCTGGGGAAGGTAAATCCGCCCAGGGTTAGTCGGAACCTTAGTCGAGGCCGAAAGGCGTAGACGATGGACAGCAGGTTAATATTCCTGCACTATGTACTGAAGGTTATAACTGTGGGGGTAACGCAGTGGCAAAAGCTGGAAGCTGATTAGTCGTGGCTATCCTGCCTGCGGCGCCGTCGGCAGGCAAATCCGCCGACATAAAGGCACCAAGGGACGGCGAGGGCCGATTTAAGATGCCTGAGCAGCCAAAGTCACTGCCGAGAAAAACCTCAAACAGGACAACAGTGCATATCCGTACTAAAACTGACACAGGTAGGCGAGGAGAATATCCTAAGGCGCTCGAGAGAACCGTCCTTAAGGAACTCGGCAAATTGACCCCGTAAGTTTGCGATAAGGGGTGCCTCCAGATACGTTTAGTTTCTAATTAAGCGTATGCTGAGGCCGCAGTAAAGTGGCTCTGGCGACTGTTTACCAAAAACACAGTTCTGTGCTAACTCGTAAAGAGGATGTATACAGAATGACGCGTGCTCGGTGCCGGAAGGTTAAGGAAGCCGGTCATTTCGATTCGTCGGGAGAAGCTGGCAACTAAAGCCCCGGTAAACGGCGGCCGTAACTATGACGGTCCTAAGGTAGCGAAGTTCCTTGTCGGGTAAGTTCCGACGTGCATGAACCGCGTAACGACTGGAGCACTGTCTCGAGGACGGACTCGGTGAAATTGTAGATGTGGTGAAGATACCACATACCCGCGGCAAGACGGAAAGACCCCGTGAACCTTAACTGTAGCCTGGTATTGATGCCTGTCATATCATGCGTAGAATAGGTGGGAGGCGTTGAAGCATCTCTTTCGGGAGGTGCAGAGCCAACCTTGAAATACCACCCTTGCTATGTTAGTCACCTAACATCGACCCGTGAAACCGGGCGACGAACAGTGCCAGGTGGGCAGTTTGACTGGGGCGGTCTCCTCCTAAAAAGTAACGGAGGAGTTCAAAGGTACACTCGGCGTGGTTGGCAACCACGTGTAGAGCATAAGGGTATAAGTGTGCTTAACTGCGAGACCTATTAGTCGAGCAGGTGCGAAAGCAGGACCTAGTGATCCGGTGATTCTATGTGGAAGGGTCATCGCTCAACAGATAAAAGGTACTCCGGGGATAACAGGCTTATCTCCCCCGAGCGTTCATAGCGGCGGGGAGGTTTGGCACCTCGATGTCGGCTCATCACATCCTGGGGCTGAAGGCGGTCCCAAGGGTTCGGCTGTTCGCCGATTAAAGTGGTACGCGAGCTGGGTTCAGACCGGCGCGAGCCAGGTCGGTCCCTATCTGCCGTGGGCGCAGGAATCTTGAGGAGATACTTCCCTAGTACGAGAGGATTGGGAAGTACCGACCGCTGGTGTACCGGTTGTCCCGCTAGGGGCACCGCCGGGTAGCTAAGTCGGGAAAGGATAACCGCTGAAAGCATCTAAGCGGGAAGCCCCCTCCAAGATGAGGATTCCATTGCTGCACTTCGGTGCGGCAAGAAGAGCCCTGATAGACTATCAGGTTGATAGGCCGGGTGTGTAAGCGCAGAAATGCGTTCAGCTAACCGGTACTAACGCTCGATTACTTGACCATATCAATCCTTGGTTGAATTGGGTCTTGAGTTCGTAGTTCATAGTTCATCGAAAATCAATGAACAACGAACAATGAACTCACAGTGCTCATACCTGCATCTGTATGTTTTCGTTTTGAAAAGTGAATAGAGCGGGCATTAAGCCCGAATCTAATAAGCTTCCTGGTGATTATATCCGCGGGGAAACGCCTGTTCCCATTCCGAACACAGAAGCTAAGCCCGCGTGAGCCGATGGTAGTCCTTCGGGGCGAGAGTAGGTCATCGCCAGGATTTTTTTTGTATTACGTAGTGCGTATCGCGTGCGGATTTATAAAGGCCGAGTGCTAATCCCGCTCGGCCTTTTCCATATGGAATAAATGGAGAATTATTCGAGGGATTTGAAAATGAGAAAAGGACTAAGGTATCACCATATAGGAATCCCAACCGATGTTCCACACGAGAATGAGGAATATCTTGAGAAGTTTAGGATGTATAGCTCTGGGTACGAAACAAGCCCATATGGAGTTGAGTGGATGCGTTTCGAACCAGATTCACCACTGCCCGAGCTTGTGAAAACTGTGCCGCATGTGGCCTTTGAAGTAGACGATCTGCACGCAGCTATTGACAGCAAGGATATCTTGATTGAACCAAACAGTCCGTCTGACGGAGTTACCGTGGCATTTATAGTCGACAATGGTGCTCCAATCGAGTTTTTGCAATTTCACAAACCGGAAGGAGAAATCTGGTAAACCGGTTTGGTTGATGGTAGCCCTATAGTGAAATCAAAAATCAAAATTATAGAGGCCGAGTGGGTAACTGCTCGGTCTCTTGGTTTTTGTTACAGAACCCCCAACATAAAGTTGTGGGCTAACCAAAAATTTGCTCCAATCCGGTCATCGTCTCACCTTCGCTGAGCAGCTGAGCATGAGCAACTGAGCTCGATTGACCAATTAACCAGTTACCAATTACAAAATCGAGTAGCGAGTAGCTCTTTGGTGCGAGCCAAGAGCTTTTCCGGCTGCTCGTCGGGTTCGACGTCAAGCCATTGGACATTTTGGAAGGTCTTGAACCAGGTCCGCTGACTCTTGGCAAATCGGCGAGTGTTTTTCTTTACAAGCTCAATCGCATCTTTTAGGGTGTACCTGCCGTTAAGATGTTCGATTATCTCGGCGTAGCCGATTGCACATCGGGCCTGGGTGCTTAGTGGTTTTTCTTCAGCCAAGAGGGATTTGACCTCATCAACCAGGCCTTGCTCAACCATCCTTTTTACCCTTGCGTTGATTCTTTTATTTTCTTCGGCCCTTTGTCTTCGCAGGCCAATTATCGTCCAGTCATACTTCGTCCCTCGTCCCTCGTCCCCCGTCCATTGCTTCTGAAAACTTGAGATACCTTTGCCGGTGACTCTATAAACCTCCAGAGCACGAATGATGCGTTTTACATCATTGGGGCTGATGCGCTCGGCGGCGTTCGGGTCGACTTTTAGCAATTGCTGATATAGGTGGTTCAGGCCTTCGGCTTCTGCTTGTGCTTTCAATTCGGCACGTATTTGCTCATCGGTTCCGGGGCCTTCGAAAAGGCCATAGAGCAGTGCCTTGATATACAGGGCTGTTCCACCGACTGCAATGATGGGTTTATTTTTGCTTTTTATCTGCTCGAGCGCTTCGTTGGCCAATTTTAGAAAGGCAGCTACACTGAACGATTCGCTTGGCTCAACAACGTCTATTAAATGATACTTGATGCGCTGGCGTACTTGTTTTGGCGGCTTGGCGGTGCCAATGTCCATTCGTTTATAGACCTTCATCGAGTCAATGCTGATTATTTCAGCACCAAGACTTTCGGCCAAATCGAAGGCCAATCGGCCTTTGCCGGATGCGGTAACACCAAGAATTAGAATCATTTTTAGATTTACCCCCTTAGAAAATCTATAGCGATGTTATAATACAATAAAAAAGAAAAATTCTAACAGGGTTTACTTTTTTGTTTTTACTGTTTACTATTTTCAATAATCGATAATTAAGGCCAAATTGTCAATAGTCAGCAGTCACGAGGTATTTGAAAATCGAAACTCAGTTCAACACTCAATTACGCGAGAAGGCACAACTGGTTAACGATGTGCTACAGCAGCTCTTAGCATCTCAGCCAATAAATAGCGAATTGAAAGAAGTCCTTCGTTACACGCTTGAGGCGCCGGGCAAGCGGATCCGGTCGGCGCTGGTGCTTTGGTGCTGTGAACTTGTCAGTCCGCCGAAGGCAGGGATAAATCGTAACTCTGAGATTGCGGCAGCGGCGATGGAGATGGTGCATACATATTCACTGGTACACGATGATTTACCGGCGATGGATAATGATAACCTTCGGCGAGGTCTGCCGACGTGCCATAAGGCCTTTAATGAGGCGACGGCCATTCTGGCAGGTGATGCCCTTTTGACCCTTGCGTTTGAGATTCTGGCCAAGGGGATTGATAAGCCGGCCATCGCTGTAAAGCTTATTGGCGAGCTGGCTGAGGCCGCAGGGCCTGGCGGTATGATTGCAGGACAATTTCTCGACACTCGATACTCGATGCTCGATGCTCGTAGGGCAGGAGATTCGGGAATCGAGAATCTAATATCGAGAATCGAGGCAATCCACACCAACAAGACGGCCAAGATGTTCCGATGTGCCGCTGCGATGGGAGCCATCTGCGGCGGTGCGAATGAGAACCAATATAACAGTTTGTGCGAATACGGTTTAAAGCTTGGCCTATGCTTTCAGATAGCTGACGATATTCTTGATGTGTGCGCTTCGAGTGAGCAGCTTGGTAAGACCGCTGGCAAGGATGCCAAAGTCGGAAAGACAACTTATCCGACGGTAGTAGGAATCGAGAAATCAAAGCAGTTAGCCAAAAAACTCGCTGATGAGGCGGTAGCAGTCCTTGAGCCGTTCGGCCCAAAAGCCGACACACTGCGACGGCTTGCAATAGCTCTGCTCGAAAGAACAAAGTAACTAACAAAAGAGTCTACCTGGTGATTTTGTTTCACCCGGCATTTTCTGTTGAAGCGGACAATATGGCCAAATCGCACGGTCTGGGGCATCTCTTTAGAAAAAGCTGCATATCAGTATTAAAAACCTTGACATAGAGAACAATCAGGCAGCTATCCCACAAGGCAAATGTGGTATAAACCGCCTCTTTATCCGATTTATCCACCAGAGACGAATTTACTTCAGCTCCGGCAATGGCTAAATTAAGGCAATAATTTAATTAAGAAAAAAAATAAGTTTGAGTCGATAAAATAATAGATAGTTTTGGGGGTTTTAATATGGAAGAAATGATTTTATCCCCTATAGGGCTGATGCTGTGCATTATCACTGCATCTGCCAAAAGGATTAGGGCAAATATATTATTAGGTTTTGAGCATCAATCGATAAAACAAGAGGGTTTTTATAAGAAACCTCATTTGCCAATTCAAGGCCGGTCGCCTCCGCTGTTCGCCTAAGTTTAAAAAAACTGTTGAACTGAAATATAATATTTGTCCGACCCGCTGCCCCCCACCCTTGTCTTCGACAAGAAGACGTGGGGGAGACGCAGGGGCAGGCGACAGTCAATATTTAGGTCGCAAACCAACAGGCCATAAGCAGGATCCTTATGGCCTTTTTTATTCATATACTCCGGCTCGATAGTGGATGCGTCTCGGCTGAGCGACTTGACCGGGCTCGTCGAAGTCTTGCCGAAGTCCGGATAGTTGATATTCGACGAGAATCAAGTGGTTAAACCCCGTTAGAAATAAAACACTAGAGGTCTCCACCTTACATTTGGCAGGATTTTCTAACGGGTTAAACCCCAAAAAATTTGTGCTTACTGTGCCATACCACTGTCACACCACAGGGAAAATCCCTATTTTTAATCAAGGTCTGCTACTTATTACTACGAGTTATTACAAAGGTTAAGTCAACTTTGTGGCTGCTTAGTCTCTACCAAGTGAAATTAATTTTGCTGGTTCAACAAACATTTTCCGACGTCCAGTATAAGTTCGCGACAGATGGTGGCATTCTTGGCGTTGTCCTCTCGATGTCCTCGCCCAGCCTCACCAAAGGCTCTCGGCTCTGCGAAGTGTTTGGCTGAAGCAGGCTCACTGACAGCGAGAGACGGGCGCATAAGCCTGGCTTCGTAAAAATGCTACATGGATTCAAAAATCATTCTGCCGTGTCGAACCGTTGCCTTGGGGGTCATTATGAAGATTGAGGATTTTTGAAGTACAAATTTAGGAACTTGCTACCTGTTGCTTTTCGCGATTCGGCCGATATAAAGTATGAGGAAAACAATGGCAGGAATACCCAAAAAGAAACAACCGGACTCCAAGCCTTTACTAACTTATGATTTAACGAAGGCTATTGCGGAATTAGGCCAGCGAATTAGCAATCTAAAAGAATTTGATGTGAAGACCTTAATAGGACGGTTAGATGCTAACGCCAAAGCACTGGAGGATAAAGTCAATGATACACTATCCGATATTTTCGGATACGACAGCGAGGAATACCGCAATTACGCAATATTGTCACTTGATACCCTCCCAATTGAAGTGGGTGGACAAAAGCAATCTTTGCCTGTGCTGCAGAAAGCATATCAAAACGGGATAAACGTTTGCGTGACAAGATTGAATTCTCTCAAAGAAACACTACAGCAGAATCGGCCGGATACCAAAGAGGACAACCGCCCTTCCAAACAGCCAATAAGCCAATGAATCCGTCACTGGGGCAGTTGCCCGAAAAACCCCGAAATCTGTGCAATCCGCAGCTAAATCTCTGTAGCGAAAAAATCCATTAAATCTACGTCCTTCTGCCAATCTCTCCGACACGCCTAAATTCTCCACAAAACGAAGTGAATCCTCCGACCCCGTTCACCCTATGCAGGATTATCTTGGTTATTGAGTTTAGTCACTCGACTGGTTAGAATATCATCGCCGAAAAAGACCAAAGACTATTTGCCAACCAAACACCCGGCTAAACGAAAATCCACAGAGAATGAAGCTTTCAAAAAAAGATTGGGCCAGCGTACCGGTAATTGTTCTTGTGGCAGCGAATATCCTGCCGTTGTGGGGTGTTTACTTTCTCAAATGGGATGCCTTTTACATAATTCTGTTATACTGGTCGGAAAACCTTGCTATTGGGTTCTACAACATCCTGAAAATTGCCACGGCAAAAGTCAAGCACCCTATAGAGCATTTAGGCAAATTATTCCTAATACCTTTTTTTGTGATTCATTACGGCGGCTTTATGGCAGTACATGGTTTGTTTGTGCTGGCCTTTGCCAAAAAAATTGAAGGGCCGCTTTTCAGCGGAAAGGCCTGGCCTTGTTTTCTAGTCTTTGTTCAGTTGCTAATCGGTGTTATAAGGCAGATGTTTTTGGCGATTCCACCACAGATGAAATTTGCAATTCTCGCCCTATTTATCAGTCACGGCGTTTCCTTTGTTTATAATTATCTACTCAAGGGAGAATACGCAACTGCCAAACCAAAGGAGCTGATGAATAGGCCCTACTCACGAGTGGTTGTGCTGCATATTGCGCTCATAGCAAGCGGATTTTTCGTAATGGTCCTCGGTTCTCCGATACCTTTGCTATTTGTGCTTGTAATCGGCAAAATAATTTTAGATGTGAAAATGCACATCCGCGAGCACAAAAAAGCAAAAGCCATTACTTGACTACAGGTGTAGAAGTTCAACTTCTCACCCGAAGTGTATAGCGATTGACGCTGCCCAGATAACCTTTCTCATCCAGTTTCTATGCTCTATTCCTTCAGGGAAGTTCAGATATGCGAATTCGCCTAAAAAACCTTTACAAACGTACCTTTTTACAGTAAGCTATTGTATTAAAAGAACTAAAAGATTTGTCAAAATTGGAATTTTACAAGTCAAGTATCCGCACATTTGATTGAGTTTACGGGTATTTGTTAACTGAAAGAATCTCTGATGGATGGACTATTAGAACAGATAAACAGTCCGGCGGATTTGAAGAAGTTGCCGGTTAATCGGCTCAATGAACTGGCGGATGAGATACGGCAGTTTATTCTTGACTCGGTCAGCAAAACCGGCGGACATTTGGCCAGCAATCTCGGCGCTGTGGAGCTTACGCTGGCATTACACTATGCCTTCGATTTCAAGCGCGATACGCTGCTGTGGGATGTCGGCCATCAATGCTACACACATAAAATCATTACCGGAAGAAAAAATAAGTTCGCTCGGCTTCGCCGAGCAGGCGGGATAAGCGGCTTCCCTAACCCAGCTGAAAGTGAGTACGACCGTTTCATCGTCGGCCATGCCGGAAGCTCAATAGCAACGGCAATTGGAGTGGCGCTCGGAGACCTGAAACAAAAAAAGAAAGATAAAATAGTCGCATTAGTCGGAGACGCGAGTATTGTTAACGGGACCAATTTTGAGGCACTAAATAATCTCGGCCTGGTAAAAAGACAATTGCTTATAGTGCTCAACGACAACTCGATGGCCATAGATGCAACCGTTGGAGCGGTGGCGAAGTATTTCTCTCGTGTCCGGCTGAGCCAGACCTATGAGGATTTGCGCAAGACCGCCAAAAATATTCTGGAGCACACACCGGTAATCGGCAAAAGCGTCGAAGATGCGATTGAGAGGATTAAAAAGGGTATTCGAATGGCACTGCCGGCCAGTCAGATGTTCGAGAGCTTAAATATACCGTACTTTGGTCCGGTAGATGGCCACAATGCAGAGTCTCTTGTGCAATTGTTTAAGGCGCTGGGGCAATTGGAGCACCCTGTGATTCTGCACGTTTATACGAGCAAGGGCAAGGGTTTTAGGCCAGCCAATTCACGACCAAGTAAATTTCATTCAACCGGTCCATTCAAAGTAAACGGAGATAGTATTGAGCAGTCAGCGTACACGAGCCCCGCTCATGGTAGGGGCGGGACGAGCAGGCGCAGCTTTACAAATGTGTTTGGCGAGCACCTGACAAAGCTGGCTGAAAAAGACGACAGGATTATTGCCATAACTTCGGCGATGTGCGATGGAACCGGCCTGATGGATTTTCGTGAAAAATTCAGTGACAGGTTTTATGATGTGGGCATTGCAGAAAGTGCAGCGGTGGATATTGCAGCAGGTCTGGCCCGCAGCGGCTTAAAACCCGTGGTCTGTATCTACTCCACCTTCCTGCAGCGAAGCTTTGACCAGATATTTCAGGAAGTAGCTTTGCAAAATCTGCCGGTTGTCTTCTGTGTTGACAGAGCCGGGGTCGTTGGCTCAGATGGCCCGACACATCATGGCTTGTTGGATATTGGATTTCTGCGGATGCTGCCAAATATGGTACTGACGGCCCCCGCGAACGAAGTTGAAATGAAATTGGCTTTGGAATTCGCTTTGGGCGCCGATTCACCGGTCGTTATAAGGTATCCGAAAGACCTTGTTCCGCCAAAGAAGTTTGTCAAGGCCGCTTGTGCTAAGCCGTTCAAGCTGGGCAAAAGCATATTTGTTAAAAAGACAAAAGGTTCACTTATTGCAATCGTTAGTTATGGCAGCGTCCTGGCTGAGTCATTGAAGGCAGCCGGCCTGTTAGCTAAGGAAGGCATTGCAATTGATGTGATTAATGCTCGCTTTGCTGCTCCTATCGATGAGGAAATTGTCTCTCTGTTGGACCAAGGCAAAGGTATAATCACAGTAGAGGACCACAATATTAGCTGTGGATTTGGTTCAGCAGTGCTTGAGTTAGCTGCGGAAAAAATGGCCCCCGTGCCTTCTTGCGAAGGCAAGAACGGTGGCCAACAACTGTCGGCCATCCGTGTGCTGGGTGCGCCGAGGAGATTAATCGGACACGATTCCAGAGAAACTCAACTTATGCAGGCCGGTATAAGTGCCGATAAAATAGCAGAGACGGCAAAAAAAATGATTCCTTCGAGTCTTTCGACTTTACTCAAGACAGGTTTGCTCAGGACAAGTATTGATAAATGATTATGGATAATTTGCGAGATGCGAGATACGAAACTGCCCAGATTGGTAATTTTTGGCGACCCAAAGAAAGAGCGGGTTGCTGAGGCCATTGAAGACTTTACGGACTTTGCTAAAAATAAAGCCGAGATATTGGCAAGCTGCAGTATCGAGGACTGTAAAGCCGAGATTCTACCTGTGGCAGAGCTAAAAAAGTGCGATTTTGCCATTGTTTTCGGCGGTGATGGCAGCATAATTTCGACAGGAAGAAATTTGAGACAGAGCAAGGTTCCTGTTATAGGAGTTAATCTCGGAAAGCTCGGTTTTCTGGCAGAATTTAGCGTTGGCGAGCTTGAAAAGTATTTTGATGATATAGTATCAGGTAAAGCGCCTATTGAAAAACGGATGATGCTGAGCTGTAAAGTCTTCAACAGCTCCGCTGGACATCCGGAAAAATTCGGCTCAGTAGCAATCAATGATGTCTTTATCACTGCCGGGCCTTTGCATAGGACAATAGAGCTAAAAGTAGTAGTGAATAACCAGATGGTGGCCAGTTTTGTAGGCGATGGTCTGATAATATCTACTCCAACAGGTTCAACGGCCTACAATTTATCTGCGAGTGGGCCTATTCTTGATAGCTCAGTGGAGGCGATGGTTATCACACCGATTTGCCCTCATTCGCTTAGCTTTCGCCCCATCGTTATCGATGCAAATAGCAAGGTGGAGATTTCGAGGGTCCGGATTGATGAAGGAACGATTATATCGGTAGATGGGCAGGATTCTTTGGAGCTCTCAAGCAATGATATTGTTAGGGTCGAGAGGGAAAGCGGCGATTTTCTGGTTGTAAATAACCCTCTGCGAACCCGCTGGGATACATTAGCAGCTAAACTAGGTTGGGCTGAAAAGCCGAAATATAAGACAGACCCCCGTTGGTAATCGTTGGGTAAAAAGTTGGCTGTCTCAAAGACATTAAGACTGGCCACGAAGATATAAAGAAAAAATGAACTAAAGTGCCTAAAGTGGGCTAAATCCGCCGTATGTCTGGCGGATAAATTAGAAAAAGAATCCATAACCCACAGTAGGATGCCCCATGTGGTATCCTATTTAGGCACTCCAAAGTTTAGGCGCTTTACAATTCTTACTGTCTTTGTGACAGAAGAATAAAAATTAGAGCCGATAAAATAAAATGTCCTTCGGGCTAAAGATTTTGATTGGGAGAAACCTGGAGGGCAGGAGGTTTTTAATTATGAGCCATTGCCAGATTATCTGTGATTACGAGGGTGGGCCTTGCAGGATGGGAATCCGAGTGCTTTGGGCGGCATTAATATTTGTTATTCTCTTATCGGCAACGACCTGGTCGCAGAGTCCATACATCAGTGGCCTTGCTGGCCCGACTTCAAGCCCTGTCAGTCAGAGTCAACAGAGTCTGTTTCTAAGTCCCAATCGTTATGACACCGGTGGCAACAGGCTGATTGAAGGTAATGTTCGCGGCGGCACTTACTTTCGTGGTAATGTACCCTATCAGTCAACCACGAGTTTTCGTGGGTCAGTTCCGTCAGCGGATACACTTTCTTCTTTTTTGAGATATTCTGCCGGTCAAGAGGATTTTAGCCGTGAGCCAGGTAAATACAGTCGAACCGTGCCATACTACAACCCGAGTCAGACGGTAACATTTACCACGCCCAGTCGGTCCGGCGTTTTCACGTCGGAGAATGCCTCAGAAGCTCTAAGCGTTAGTGGTCGCACTGAGGGTGAGTTGGTTCAGACAGCACAGCCGAGCACACGGGTTTTAGCCGGCGCTTCCACCTCTTTTTCTGACCTAAGGTCACGTCCGATGACGATGAGCATGGAGGAAATGGAGAGACTAATTTCGGCTGAAGTAGGCCCGCCTGGGCAGGAAGAAGTCGAGGGATTAACAACTGAAGTAGCAGGGCCAGGAGCGGAGCAGATAAGCGACAGAACCGCCGATTTGAGGATAAGACCGGTTGGCCAGGAGGAAACTCGACAGCGTTTTGAACTCGCTGGGCGCCCTTATGCGGAAGAGTCTGCGGCCGTGGAGGACAGGGCTAGGGCTATTATGCAGCTTGAACGTGAACAAATGCTTGCCAAACGCCAAGTAGAATCTGAAGACTTTGGCAAGACTTCAATGAGTTCAGACAAGTCGCTCAGCCGAACCACAGATGTGCCTGTTAGAGGCAGGCAAGTGTCGACTGGCATAGATGGCGAACAACAAGATTTGTTTGAAACTTATAAACAGGTAAAGCAGCAAATAGATAATTTGCAGGAAGCTCTTAAGCAATTAAGGGCTGGCAAAGATGCTGAAGCGGCCTCAGCTACAAAAAGCGTTTCAGAACTCAGGAAAACCGCTGGTGCTGAAGAGGAATCAGGCCAGTTTGATCTTCGATATCCTGATATTAAGACACAACTGGAGTCTTTTAGAAAAAATATCGAGCGTTTGTCATCAGATAAAAGACAAGCCCTTCGACCGCTCGACCGCACGGCCCTTCAGCTTCGCCCTGAACGAAAGGATGAATTTACCGCCGCTGATGTATCCGCACAAGCTAAACGCATTTTGGGCGGTAAGAGTCTTCCCGCTTTTTCGGAAGATAAGTTCAACGAGTATATGAAGGCTGCTGAGATATATCAAAAACAGGGCAGGCACTATAGAGCTATAAGCGCTTATACTCTGGCATCAATTTACAAGCCGGGCGAAGCGCTTGCACACGCCGGCAGGAGCCATGCGTTATTTGCCGCTGGTGAATATATGAGTAGCGCCCTGTATCTCTCCAGAGCGCTTGAGATTTCTCCCGAGTATGCAAAAGTTAAGGTCGACCTTTTGGCTATATTGGGAACCGATGACAAGGAAAAGCTTGACAGCCGAATAGCTGAGATTGAGCAGTGGTATAAAAGGAGCGACGAAGCTAATTTACAATTTTTACTTGGCTATATTTATTACCAGGCGGGTGAACTCGACAAGGCCAAAGAAGCGATCGATACAGCTCACAGTAGAATGCCAGATTCGCCGGCTGTTGATACACTGAGAGAGGTAATCGGGAAAAAATAAATCCACCGTAGGCGGATAAATCCCGCAGTGCCCTGGATGCATAATTGAAATTTGTTATCCGGCGTTCCTAGTTTTGAAAAAAACAGGATAAAGGTAATTTAGAAGGACCCTGCATGGAGGCAGCTCTACAAGAGGTATTTGCGGCGGGAGGTCTTTTATCGCAATCCTTAGTGAGTTTTGAGGACAGGCCCCAGCAATTGCAGATGGCCTGTGCGGTACAACAAGGGCTTTCGCAGGGCCGTCATTTGGTCGTCGAGGCAGGCACTGGCGTCGGCAAAAGCTTCGCATATCTTGTCCCTGCTATTGAGCTTGCCCGCCAGACGTACGGCGGACTGGTCAACAGAGCAAAAACAAAAGTTTTAATCAGCACCTTTACCATTACGCTGCAGGAGCAGCTAACCAATAAAGACATTCCATTTCTGGCTGATTGTCTGCCGTATAATTTCACGGCGGCATTGGCAAAGGGAAGAGGTAATTATATATGCAAACGCCGGCTGGAGTTTGCCCTGCAAAGGCAGAGCTTATTATTTGACAGAGCAGCTTCGCAGCTTGCGGTGATAAACGACTGGGTTAAGCATACAGAAGACGGCTCGCTGAGCGACCTCGGTTTTGTTCCGCGTCCGACGGTGTGGGATGCGGTCAGCAGCGAACACGGCAATTGTCGCAGCAGAAAGTGCAAATACTTTCGCGACTGCTTCTACTGGCGGGCACGACGGCAACTGGACAGCGCTGATATAATTGTGACCAACCATGCACTATTATTTAGCGACCTTGTGCTCAAAGAACAGGGTGCATCGGTGCTGCCGGATTACAGATACATCATCATCGATGAGGCGCAGAATATCGAGCATGTAGCGGAAGAGCATTTCGGAATCGATATCAGCAATCACAGAGTTCAATTTCTGCTTAACGGCCTTTACAATCCGAGAACTCATAAAGGACTTTTGGCTTTCACCAAGGTAGATAAGGTGATTGATATCCTCGGCAGAATAACTAAAGAGGCAAGCAGCTTCTTTAAGAAGGTAAGGAACTGGTATGAAAGCAATAAAAACGAAACCAACGGCAGATGTTATGCAACTTTTATCGATAACAATCTGTCGGGACATCTTAACAATCTGCGGTCGGAACTGAGTAAACTTGCGAAGAATACCGAAGATGTAGATGAGAAATTTGAGATTCTGCGTTTTGTAGACAGGTGCGCAGTTTTAGCTGAGGATATTGACGGTTTTTTGCTGCAGAAAGCAAAAAATTACGTCTATTGGGTGGAGGTTGATACGGAAAGAAAAACGACTATTCGCTTAAAAAGTGCGGCCATAAATGTCGGACAGGATGTGAAACGCTGTCTGTTGGATAAATATGAATCTGTGATTATGACCAGCGCAACGCTGAGCAGCGAAGCGATATCCGAAAAGGGCGGATTCGAGTTCTTTGCCAGCAGGATTGGGCTGTCGGGCTACGGCGGGCTTCGCCCCGACGAGGAGGATTTTGATGCCTTTAAGCTGGGTTCGCCTTTCGATTATGAGAGGCAGGTTACTATCTATATCGAAAAGAACCTGCCTGACCCGAATGAGCCGGAATTTATCGAAAAGGCAATAGATGCCTTGAAAAAATATATCCTTCAAACCAAAGGCAAAGCGTTTGTTCTTTTTACCAGCTACGAGATGCTTGATGAAATGGCTGAGAAGATGTCTGATTGGCTGACTGAAAATAAAATTGAGCTTTTGCAGCAAGGGGCGGGACTTGACAGGACTGTGCTTTTGGGACGTTTCAAAGAAGAGGACGCATCAGTTTTATTCGGGACGGATAGTTTCTGGCAGGGAGTAGATGTGCCGGGCGAAGCGTTGAGTAATGTTATTATTGTTCGGCTGCCATTTGCGGTGCCTGACAAGCCATTGATTGCAGGTAGAATCGAGCAGATAAGGCAACAGGGTGGAAATCCCTTTTATGATTATCAATTGCCGTCGGCGATACTAAAATTCAAGCAGGGCTTCGGCCGGCTGATTCGCGCCAAGAGCGATACCGGCATCGTGGTTATTCTGGACAGCCGAATCGTCAATAAGCCATACGGTCAGAGATTCCTGGATGCGATACCGAAATGTAAAACAAAAATCGTCGCCTGTGGCTCGTGACATGGGGACGGCGGGACGATGGAGGAGAGACGAAGGACGATGGAATATATGAGGACTGGAGTATCAGGTAATCAGGTAGCAGGACATCAGGGTATCGAGCATCCGGCATCGAGCGTCAAGTTTATATGCTTGCTTCAAGCTCGGCGAGAATGGTTTTTGCCTTTGCGATTTTATTGCCGACAGGCGAAAGCCAGTGAAGCTCCACATTTCTGTTGATAAAGTCTTCAACCTTTCTGCAGGCCAGAAGTACGGTGGCGTGATTTTTATTGCCCATAAATCTGCCAATCTCAGAGAACGACATCTTTGTGTGTTTTCTCGTCAGATACATACTAAAATGCCGGGCGAGGGCTATGGTTCTATCCTTCTTGGATGAATGTATATTGGCCGGTGTTAAGCCGAAATATGTAGCGACGGCTGATTCGATATCCGATATGTGCACAATGGGGTCAGTCCTGGCAAGGTGTTCAGCCAGAACCTCCTGGGCCATAGACAGATTAACCTTCTCATTTTGCAGAGCCGAATAAGCAACTAATTTCATCATTGCCCCTTCCAGCTCCCGTACGTTGGAGCGCAGATTTTCGGCAACATATCTTATTACATTTTCGGGGATTTGCTTTTGGGCCAGCCTCTTATGGGCTGCGCCAAAGTTTGCTCCCATCATAGCAGCAGCGTATTGCTGGCAGATTTCACAGCGGGTCTGGAAATCAGGGCTATTGATTTTGACGACCATGCCAGAGATGAAGCGGTTAATTAGCTTTTCGGACAGTTGCCCTATCATCTTTGGATGTGCGTCGGAGGCCAGCACGACCTGTTTGCCTGCAAGATTGATGGTGTTGAAGGTATGCAGAAATTCTTCCTGCGTTGATGGCTTGCTTGCCAAAAAGTGGATATCGTCGATAGCTAACAAGTCTGTTTGTCTCATTTTTTGTCGAAAGTGCTCGAGCTTTTTTATTTTCAAGGCCAATACAAACTGGTTAACGAAATCCTCGGCTGACAGATAAAGCCAATTGGCCTGAGGTCGCTTTTTGGAAACTGCCTTGCAAATTCCCTGCAGCAGGTGTGTTTTGCCGACGCCATATCCTCCGTGAATAAAGAGAGGATTGAAAGGGCTTCTTTGCTCATTTACAACTGCTTTTGCAGCATTGTAAGCAAGCTCATTTGAGCGGCCGACAACAAATGTATCCAGATTATATTTCAGCTTTCCGGATGCTCTATGCTGGATGCTCGATGCTCGTCGAGAACCGGGGATAGATGAACGAGCTGCGCGTCGTGCCTGTGAGTCCAGCTGCGTCCGTCTCTGGCTGCCTGAAAGCTCGGGGTCGATAGCGAATGTAATCTTTCGATGGGCTCCGGTAACTTCTTTGACCGCCTTACTGATTTCGTTTGCAAAGTGATTTTCAATCCAGCTTGCAATGAAAAGGTTTGGCACACCAACCTTTAGATAGCTGCCGGTAAGGGCAAGCCTGGTTGAGTTATTAAACCAGATACGAAACTTTTGTGGGCCTATATTCCTGGCGAGAGCTTCGTTAATAGCGCTTATCTGGTTTTCGGCAGAGCGGAGCTTATCATCCGTGAATGTACCCTGCATTGGTACAACTCCTGTTTACCTAAATCTAAGGTTGATTATGCTCTTATGATAACACGTTAAGTGTTAAGTATCAAACATTAACCGTGTCCTATCAAGACAAATTTGGCGGGTTTCTTTTCCACATAATCGAGGATGTTAACAGTATTGATTTTACGCACAAAAAAATTTTGTTGTTAACAGGTTTTGCACATCGCAAATCGGTTTTGTGGAAAAGTTGTGGATTGGTTTCATCAATCAATGTACATTTTTAGAAAAACCTATTTTGATTTGTGCTGTATTATCAATGGATTTCCGACATATATTTGGCTCCACATCGGTAGCATACAGTAAGCGGTTTTTTCCGCCGATAATTTCGGAAGCGGGAGGCCCTTTCGCTATTCCATAACTCTTCAATGGTTGAATTCTCCACATTGCCGATTATATAATCTGCAAAATCAACACAGAAATTTGCATTTCCATTCGGCTGGATGTCAATTAGCCCTTCTACGTTTGAACAGGCTACCGGCCCGACAGGCGTCAAGGTATCGCTGAACCAGGTGCGGTATTGGTCTTCTGTAAGTTTCATATAAGGATAATTCTGGATTTCATTAAGGTTCTGCAAGTATTTATTTAACTGATCTTTGAATATATTAAGATCAATACCGGAAGTTTCCCGGTGGAAACCAAACCAAGAAAAGGCATGACAATCGAGATTTTCTTTAAGTTCTTTTTCATATGCCTTTCCGTTTTCTTCGGGGACATAGTAATAGGGTACTATGCAGATTGTCTGGATACCGAGACTGCGGGCCACATTCGGCATAGCTCCAAGTCCCCTGTAAGAGTAAGGACTTATAGTAAAAGTGATAGACCGGCTGATTTTATTAGTACTGTTTTTTTCAAGTTCATTCAGAAGCTCTACCCCCTCTTTTATTTTCTTAAAACAACCCTTAACGCTTCGCACTGTGTCATGAATTTCTTCCGGACCGTCGATTGAAATAGTGATATGAATGTTTCCGATGCGTAAAACATCTGCAGCAAATTTTGAAAGCATTGTACCATTGGAATCTATGGAGATAAATATGCCTTTGTTGTGAATGTATTCTAAAAGAGTAATAATTCCAGGGAAAAGAAAAGGCTCTCCACCCCTCAGAAGAAGAGACTGGATATTGTGGCATGCAATTTCGTCCACTAGCCTTTTCCAGTCTGATAATGCCATTTTTTGTTTCAGAGCTGCACTTTTATTGAGCATGTAGCCTTCGTCACTCCACTGACCGCACATCTTACATCGAAGATTGCAGGTGTTTGTAATGGTAAAAGAAATAAATTCCGGGAAATCCATAAAATTACCCCTATAGCAATGTATTTTCATTATACCTTAATTTTGCTCACGCCCCCTTTTTTCCGTAAATTTTATTTTGCTGCAAGGTAACGCCAGCGTTCACGACGTTTCAACAGAACGTTTTCAGTTATTAAGGCGAGAAAAAATCAGGGCTTTCTCAGAATTATTGCTGTGTAACCGCCGTCGTGGTCTGCCGTATCGTCAGCGGCCGGCAGGATGAGCTGTTCGGATTCGAGTTCAAAACCGGTGTTTGTCTGCAAAAAATCTTTGATAAGCCGGCTATTTTCCTGTTTTTGAATGCTGCAGGTGCTGTAGCAGATTTTCCCGCTGGGTTTTATTATTGATGCCGCGGTTTTCAAAAGGTCGGCTTGTATTTCGGAGAGGGCCTGTATTGCCTTTGGTGTTATTCTGTAGCGGGCCTCGATGCGTTTTGCAAGCACGCCGGTATTCGAGCACGGCACGTCCAATAATACTGCGTCGAATTGAGAATCATTAAAGAGCTGTTTGTATTCTATGACTTTAATATTTTTTATGCTGAGGCGGGTAGTATTTTCTTCGACCTTTTTTAGCCGCTCGGTATTGATGTCGGTTGCTACAATCTCGGCCTTGTCGCCGGTTGCTTGGGCTAACTGCGTGGTTTTTGTGCCCGGAGCAGCGCAGAGGTCAAGGATTTTCCAGTCCGGTTTCGGTTTTAAGATATGTACTGGCAGATAAGCTGATATATCCTGAACAGTAAATTGGCCTTGCTCAAAGCCAGGAAGCTGAGTTATGTCTTTTGGACTTTTGATTTTTATCATTTCCGAATCGGGGACTACTTCGACGTCGATATTTGCTGTGTGAAGATTTTCGGCTAATTTTTGAGCCGTTATTTTTAGTGTGTTTGGCCTGATGTAGATGCTCGGCCTGCGGTTGGATGCAAAGCAGACTTGCCGGGTAATTTCTACACCATATTCATCGAGCCAGTCTTTGATAAGCCATTTTGGAAGTGAAAAAGCAGCACTTAGATAATCAGCCAGTGAAGTTTTTTGGTCCGGCAGGATGTCTGTATCAAATTCACAGCCGGTTGTGGGTGTTTGCGGAAGTGTTCTTAGTGAATTGGCTTTTGAAAGGTGGATTTGGCGACTGGTTATATGCCTTGTGATTTGCCGCAGGGCTGC
>Ga0315548_1000444_pt1 | contig 38472 bp, 35 predicted proteins | sample SalMarSW160110MG_2_FD_202540 | JGI IMG/M metagenome (GOLD analysis project Ga0315548, IMG submission 202540) | Salt marsh sediment microbial communities from the Plum Island Ecosystem LTER, Massachusetts, United States - Salt Marsh Sediment SW1601-110 ... | reverse complement strand
GTCGTTTTCATTTGTCTGGATTATCTCGGATATAAGAGGGATGAGCGAGCTTGAATCCGGCAGAATAATCGCGGTATTTTTCCCCTTTTCTTTAAAGTTGGATAAAAGTTCCTCCGCGGTTAAAATTTCCGAATGCGTATCGAAACATTGATGTATTTCGAGTTGAGGTTTCTGGAGGGTACTTTTATTATCTATATCGCTAAAAGTTACCCCCCAGTCCCGTTCCCATTTTTTATGGAAATAATAGGGTGATGTAGTAGGTACCATGCCTTTAATATCGTCGGACTGAATTATTATATCGGCTTTTCCCTGGCTAAAAAGATATTTCATCATGCGTTCTTCGGATTTATTAAGTGCGTAGAAGCCGGCAAATATAATTTTATCGAACTGAATTAGAGATGAAATCTCTTCGATATTTTCGGCTGTCCAGTGATAGACTTCTCCCCTGTAAGTCAAATCGTTTTGCTTCAGTAAATAATAAAATTTTTCTCTAATAGAAACGAAGTTTCTCCAGAAATCTCTGACCCACTCGAGAAAATTCTCATCATAATCAGTTAAGCCTTCAATATTCATCTGTTTTTCGGATTGAATTTCGAATTCTTCCATCGCGCCGAGAATCCGGCTTCCCCAGTGTATATAGGTGTTTATGGATTCGGTTATTTTTTTTAGGGGGCTTCTTTCTTCTATCTCGCTTTCCGCTATTGCCCTGTACATTAAATAAATAAGGTCAAAGTCAGCCTTGCCCTTCTTGGGGATTCTTTCTTCTCTTGTTAATCCAAAAAGATACTGTATCCAGCTCTCAATCGAGAAACGAGCAGGGGGTATAAACGCGCCCGTTATTTTTTTCTTTAAGGAATCGAGTAAGAAGTGCGAAGGTCTTATGCCGGGGAAAACGATCGATACAGAGGAAAGGTCGGATGTATCGAAATTATCGCAGAGATAATCGGTTAAGTACAGAATAAAATTTTCGGAGAAAGGGACTTTCAGCAGTTTACTCAATTTCGATTACCTCCGCAGAGTTCAGATTTACTATATAAGTCTTGATGGTTTTATCCGGAAAATACTCCGCTAAGACTCCCTTGTAACTGCCAAGCTGTTTCTTCCACTTTGATATAGGCTCTTCTCCCGATTTGAAATCGATAATAACAACTTCGTTGTTTTTAAAAATAATTCTATCGAGTCTGTATAGGTCGCCTCCTTCTGAAATTATTTCTTTTTCTCTCCACGCTTTAGCGCCGGGTGAAAACCATTCTTTTATTTCTTCTTTTTTAAATATATTTTCTATAACCGGTTTTACTTTTTCTTTTAAAATTTTCCGCTCGCCGGGGTACGCGAATTCATTTATCGATTGATTTATTATCGAGTCGAGTTCTTCGAGGTCGCCCGTATCTTTTATATAAAATAAAATCTTATGAAGAATTTCTCCTGTTTTTCGGGACGAAGAAATTTTCTCATTTCTAAAAACATCCATATCGCTTTTTCTAAACAAGAGTCTCGATGATGCTTTCTCGACGCTCTCTTTACCTTCAAGATCCATTTTTAAATATTTTAAAGGTATTTCTTCCTCTTTTCTTTTTTCCGGAGAGGGTTTATTCTGTGGTGCGCCTTTCGTAAATGAGTCTTCAGCCAAGTAATTTTGGAGAACCTCTTTCCAGAGGTCGGAATAATTCTGCGGTTTCTCGTCGCATGCGAAAATATGCAGTTCATATATGGCTCTGCTTAAGGCAACGTAAAAGTTATTTATTTCTTCGAAGGTTTCATTTTGTTCTTTTTCTATAAGTTTCGATTCGATTTCTTTTTTCAACGCGGCGTCGTTTTCGGGAAGAATATCTTTTTTTACCTTAATTATTCTTTTTATTCCTTTATATTCTATAACGACTTCATTTTTGTCTTTGTCGAAAGGAATGTAAATAAAGGGAATAATTACAACCGGGAACTCGAGACCTTTGGCGGAATGAATCGTCATTATTTTTATGGCTTCGGTTGATTCCGGTAAGAGTATAGAAGGCGGGTTTTCATAATCCTGTCTTTTCTGCCACTCACTTAACATACCCTCTATGGACGTTATGGATTGTTCTTCGAGATTATGAATAAATTCGAGGAAAGCTTCGAGAAAACTAATCGTACCGGTACAATTTTCGGGAATTTTGAAAGTACGAATTATGTCGCTTGCAAGATCGTAAACCGGTAAAAAACCAACGGAGGTGAAAAACGGTTCTATATAATTCAGCCAGATATCCGGGAATCTTTTTTTAAATTGTATGTAATAGGGAATCTCACTTGAACAGTTCTCCGCGAAATTTATTATAACATTATCATCCAGCCCTGTTTGTTTCCCGAAGAAGGGACTGGTAAGTAATCCCAAAAACGATGTGTTATCCGTGGGGTGTTTCAGGAATCCTAAAGCCGAAAGCAAACCTTTTATAACGGGATTACTCGTGAGATACAGAGTTTCACTTGAAACAACCGGATATCCTTTTTCGCAAAGGTACTCGGTTATTTCTTTGGCGTCGTTATTGCGGCGTACGAGGATCGCGATGTCCCCTTCGCCGTATCCTCTGGATAATATTTCTTTTATTGTTTTTTCCAGTTGGTCATTTATAGATGAGAAAATATCTTCTATATTTTTACTCTGGGGTTTAATTTTTTTAATCGATACAAGACCTTCGCACGGTAAGTTTGTTTTAAAATCCGGCATGCTCTGTTTAACAGTATCTGAATAAAAATCACCCTTTTGTCCCATCTTGCACTTGATTTCTTCGGGCAAATTAGAAAAGGTTTCTCCGACAAAATCGACTATCGCTCTCCTGCTTCGGTAATTTTTATCTATATACTCGGATTCTTTTTCGTTTTCTCCGACAGATGCGAATAAATTTGAAGGAGTGTCAAAAAGCTCTACATCTCCACCCCTCCACTGGTAAATTGCCTGTTTGGGGTCACCGACGTAGAAGAAGGAACCTCCCTCGGAGAGGGCATTATCGATTAAGGGAACAAGATTCTGCCACTGGTTTCTGCTCGTATCCTGAAATTCATCTACGAGATAGTGAATGAATTTTTCTCCTATTCTGTAAAACACGAAAGGTATGCTGAATTCTTCGAACAAGATTTTCAGTTCTTTATTGATATCTTCTATGAATCTGACTCTCTGTTTTTCTCTGATATTCTTTAAGATTCCCCTGTATATCCCGTAAATATCTATCTGGTAATTATGTTCCCTTATTAAACTGTGCTGGTAATAATCAAAGACGTACTTCTTTAGTTCTCTAAAAAGTCGGACAAAGGCTCCAGGGTCGCCTTTAAAGCTTTTTGTCAGGGCTCCTTCGGAGCCTTTTTTTATGTAAGAGCTTTCCAGTAGTTTATCTATGTTGCGGGTCCTACTAACTTTTTCGAGTGTGTCTAAAAAGCGGCTGTGAATACCGCTGTGAGTACTCGCAAATGTAAGGATTCCTTCCGCGAGGCTAATAGATTTATTAAAGCAAACTGCTATATCTTTATCGAGTTTGGCAAGATCCTCAGAGGCTTTTTCAAACGTAGGTTTTTCAAAAGAAACATTTTCATTCCCCTCATATTTTTCTAACCTGTCCATTCCTTTCCTTAAAAGCCCGTGAAAATCCCAGCTTATTTTGCCTCCCGTTTCTATTCTATTTATTAGGAAGTCACTTAGTTTCCTGCGGAGGTTTTTATCCTGTTCCACTGATTGAATGACCAGTGAAGTGGCAAAATCTTTATAGTAATTGGAATCCATAATAAGCTCTGCTTCAGGAGTGATGCCTAGTTCTATAGAGAATGCTTTGACGAGTGAGTTAACGAAAGAGTCTATTGTCCGCACCGCAAAATCGCTGTAGTTATCGAGGATGTGATCGATTAATTTTTGAGATTGTTTATCGTTGCGTTTTAAGGCTTCTTCTTTTAGAAGCTTTAGAATACGTTCTTTCATTTCCGTTGCGGCTTTATTCGTGAACGTTATGGCGAGAGTTGTTTTTAAATTTTGATTATCTTTTTTAAGTAAATCTTTATACCGTGTGGAAAGACGGTATGTTTTACCTCCTCCCGCTGAAGAAAGAAGACGTATTAATCTTTTGTTTTCACTCATTTGATTTAAGGATAGAATTCAGAGAAAAAAAGTCAAGAGCGTTTTTGAACCACAAAGACACTAAGACACAAAGGAAATGGGACGCAGATGAACGCAGATTTAAAAGGATTTTTTTGTTTTTTTAATCGAACCACGTAACTCTAAACCCGAAACACTAATTTACACAGAGCCACGAAGAGCACAAGAATTGTCACGAGTCACCAGTCATGTGTCACGAGTCGACCAGCACAACCCCCAAAAACAACTGAACTACAAAGTTTTTTTGACTAATGACTAAATGATTTACACAAATATCACGAATGTGATATAATATTACCGAGAACTTTTACTTATTTTTGAGAAAGTCTTACAATAATTTTTTTTCAGAGAATTATCAAACTTGTCTAGCCACTTTTTAATGTACTTCTCGTCATACGTGGGATTCTTTAAAAGGATTGTTTCTACATCTTCCAGATCTCTGGCTCTTCCTGCTATTATTTTGTGAATAACTACATCTTCAAGAGATGCGAAATTTACAAATGTATTCAGCATTTTAATAGGATTTGCTCTTTTTATAGCCTGTTTTTCGTATTTGGAAAAAGAAAATATGAAATCGATGCTAATTCCGGTTTTTTCATCCTCAACCGGCAGTACCATTGTTTTTTTTACAAAATCTTTCGGTTTTTCTGCAAGGATTCTTAAATTTAATTTTTTACTGAGACTTTCAATTTTCGACAGTTTTTCCGGGGGCGCACCCAGGGTTATATCGATATCTTTAGTAAGTCTCGGTTCACCGTAAAGCAGAACAGCCTGTCCTCCTATTACCATATACGGTATCCTACTTTTTTCTAATTGTTTTGAAACTTTAGAAAGCAGCTCTTTAAACACTATTTATGATTTTGGCTATTTTTTTTACTGTTTCTTTATCTTCAAGGGAATTCTTTCTCGGAAGCACTCCCAGCTCTAACGCTTCTTTATAAAGACCTTCAAAGATTTCAAAGTTCTTATTTATATCGACTTTACTCGTTTTCTTGATCTTCCTTTCAAATTCTTTAAGTATTTTCGGATTTTTTATCATCTTATATCCTCTTTTAAATTATAAACTTATTAAAAATTTTGTCAATGATTCTCGGGCAATTCTCACACAAAGACACAAAGTTTTTTATTTCTTTTTTTGACTAATGACTAATGGGCGTGTTGCCCAAAACCAATAGAATAAAATAACACAGTTCACATTGTTATTGCGAACTCTTCTTCACGCCTTTCCACCGTGACGCAATCTCCACGTATAGCTTGCAATTAAGCCCTTTAATTTTATCACAAGAGATTACTTCGCGAAAGTCGAGCAAGAGGACAAATTCGCAAAGACATTACTTTGGATAGCGAAAAGCCTTTCGGCAACACGCCCTAATGACCAGTGACTAACGACTGAATTATACACACGAACATCACAAATAAATGTTTCTTTACTTTTATATGTGAGTGTGTGATTCTTCGAATTATTCTTCCGGGGGTTCTTCCCCGTACAATGTTCTATTTACTTTTTTCACATCCTCCAGGATTCCTTTTACCCGCATAAGTACGGTAAGCTGTCCTAAGACCATAAATATTACCATGCATAATTCCATAATAGTATAATCTCTCCCCAGAATAAAAACAGAAGGGACGCCGGCTTTACTAAGTAAGTACTGTAATAGTGATGCTGCCATAAGTATAACCGATCTGTCAGTCTTACCGAGCGGACCCTGGTGCTGCCAGGAAACCCCTAAAGCTTTACCTAATATTCCCGCGTAGCTAATTAGCAGTACTGTAACTGTAGCTACCATTCCGATTCTGATGTCGCATAAGGACGAGAAAGATATTCCTACAAGAATGAAAAGGTCAGCATATCTATCAGGAAGAGCATAAATTATCTCATTTATAATTGTGAATTTAGCCCTCTTCATCGAGAGGAGTTCGATAAAAGTATTTAAAGTTATCCCCAGAAAAATCAAAAATATATTTACCAGCAAAAAAACAGGTGTATCGCCCGATTTATAATAGAAAAAGCCTGTTAGAATAGCGATGAAGAAAGCAATAAAACTCATTAAATCCGGATGGATGAAAATTATTTTATCTCCGAGATTGTTCAAAAGTCTAAGATAGGAATATCTTAAGCCGTATGACACGAAATTTTTTAATCTTCCGCTCATTATTTAGAAAATATACTAAAAAGTGCTTTCTATGTCAAGGCGTTAATAGGTCTTAGGTCTTTGGTCTTAGGTTTTAGAAAAAGAACAAAAAATCCTGTAAATCTGCGTTTATCTGCGTCCTATTACTTGGTGTAGGGTAGGGATTCTGACTTCTGTTTTAGGATACGATTTTTTCACTATTGACTTATGGCAAAATCCTGCTTATAGTTAGTATAATATTTAACAATCGAAACAAGGAGTGAATAAAATTTTATTAGAAGATTTAGATAGTTCAAAGTTTGATAAAATAAATCTGGAAGATTTCAAACTCATTTTAGAGGTTTTTCCTTTTCCGATCGATATTGTAGATATGAATTTTAATATTCTTTATATGAACAATGCCCTCAAGGAAAAAGTTGGAAGAGATGCCGTCGGCGAGGAGTGTTTTGAGGTGTATAATGATAGCAGTATTCAATGCCCTTTTTGTCCATTGAAAAAAGAGATTAAACCAGGAGAAGAAAATACAGTTGAAACGGAAGGAGCCTTTGGCGGAAAAACAGTAAAGATTAGGCATAAGGCAATTGAATTAAGAGGAGAAAAATATATTCTGGAAATTTTTGAAGATATTACAGATGCCATAACCGATGATCTTACAGGATGTTTTAACAGGCGAAAGCTAAAGGAGGACCTGAAAGAAGAACTCAGAAGAGCTGAACGGTACAATAATAATTTCTCAGTTTTGATGATAGATATCGATTGGTTTAAGGAATACAATGACTTTCATGGACATCAAAAAGGAGATAAAATACTTGTAAACCTTGTTCGGATCCTTTCCTATAATATAAGATTTATTGATAAATTATACCGTTACGGAGGAGAAGAATTTGTGGTTTTACTCCCGGAAACAAGTGAGGCGGAAGCAAAAGAAGTCGCGGAGAAACTCCGCAGTAAAATAGAAGAAAAGGAATTTGAAGGTGAAAAAAAGAGCCAGCCTACCAAGAACATAACTATTAGCGTCGGAATGGCAAGTTATCCTAAGAACGGGAAATCTTCAGGAGAACTTATATCCGCTGCCGATTCTGCTCTTTATAAGGCAAAAAGTTCCGGGAAAAATACAATTAAGGTTGCAAAAAAATAATATTTGATTATTCCAGCGCTATCCAGTCGGTTTTAACCCTGCTCCATTCCGAAATCGTGTGTCCTATATCTATAAAAAATTTCTTTATTTGTATCTCTTTATAACCCAACATATCTTCCAGAATAGGAGTCAATATACTGAGCGCGCTATCGGAGAGTACTGTCCTTTTTGAAATATGGCCAAGATACGGCGAAGATGAAACGGCTATCGGATATCCGCCGTAGGCATTAACATGCAGCATGACATGTAAATCCGACGAACCGTCTCCCACGTATATTATCCTGTCACGCGGAATCTTATTTTTTTCTCTTAAGAGATCCAGATTGGTTACCTTGCCCTGCCCCGCACCGGTTCTTTCTATACTCTGGACGTTACCCTTATCATCGTATATAAAAGTGGTTCCGATGATATTCTCAGGGGGGAGAATTCCTTTTAAAGCAGTTTTTATAATCTCAGCCGGGCAAGCGGATATGACATAACAGAAGAATTTGTTTTCTTCTATACCTTTTTCCAGGACTTTCATTAATTTGGAAACATCTCTTTTTAATTTTATATCTTTAGCCACGGCTTGAAAGAGTTTCTTTGAGACTTTCCCCTTGTAATCCGGGTCGGTGACAATTAGCTGGGCGAGCTCTCCGCCCAACTGGACTATATTCCTTCCCCTCACCCTGGCGAGTTTTTCCTCGAAGGATTCCTCGTTGATTCCTATTTTCTCACTTAGAATGACACCTGAATCATCGAAACTTAATGTTTTGTCGAAGTCGCATATGAACAGGTACCTTTTCTGTCTTTTGCTCATTTTTAAAAATCTCCTTTATTTTTACCCCTTATAGATAAGATACTACCCGCAAAAACGCAAGCTCTATTTTGAAGATTCTTTGAATCCAATTTGAATGGTTGAATGATATTAATTATAAATTATAAATTATGAATTTTGAATCGAGAAACAGTTTCCCCATTTCCCAATTTTCCTAATTTGTTCTCTGTGTCTTTATGGCTCAAAAACTCTCTTGACTTACCGGTAAAAAATCCGTATGATATATAAGGAAACAAAGGGGGATCATGGATCATAAAGATGATTCAATAGAAAAAATACTAAAAAGTATCGATCATAGACTAAACGCAATTGAGAAATTCCTAAAAAAACAAAAAGAAGAGGAGGCTTCGATTGAAGCGTTCTTAGAAGGCGGCAAAGACGAAAAAACGCCAGAGAAAGAACCTGTAGAAGAAAAAGTAGCTTATCTCATCGAAGAAGAACCCGAAGAGAGCAAAGAAGAGCAAGAAGCCTTTATATCTGCCCCCTCTAAAGAGACAATTATCCCGGAAGAAGTTCCTGCTGCTGCAGCCGACCAGGAAAGAGTCTGGTTCAATGTTTTACATAAAATTGGAATCTTTGCTCTTGCAATAGGTGTGGGTTTATTCATTAAATATTCGTTTCCGTATATCGGACTATGGGTTAGAATTGCAATAGGGCTACTCATAGGACTAGCCTTGCTCTACCTGGGAGAAAAGTTAATAAAAAAATATGAAAACTATGCGTTGGGAATTTCAAGCTGTGGAATTGTAATTCTCTATTTCTCTTTTTATGCCGCTTCTGCATTTTATAGTTTAATTCATCCTGCTGTAGCCTTTCTTATGATGTTGCTGGTTACAATCCTCGGAGTTTTACTGTCGCTAAGATATAACAACAGCATTATTTCATTTATCGCCGTTATAGGAGCCTTTCTTACCCCTTATGTTTTTAGGGGGGGAGAAATTACCCCTTTAGCTCTGGTTATACTTTTTGCGTATCTTGCTCTAATAAACGGATGGATTCTTACGGTAACAAAAATAAAGAACTGGAAATGGCTTAATATACTTACCTTTTCTTTAACGGCGACTATGCTGCTTACAACGATTAAATACGCCCCAAAAACCGGTTATCCGTGGGTGTTTTTAACGTTTTCCACCATATTCTTTGCGCTCTTCTTTTGTATCCCAAGAAAAGAGAACCCGGAATCCTACATTATACTCTTCTTCAATCCATTTCTCTATTATTTTGTTCTCTGGTTCGTAACATATAAAATAAATCCTTATATTGCCGGAACGCTAGCATTAGCCTTATCAGCTTTTTATTATTACGAAGGTTCGCTTTCCGAAAAAAATAATTCACTGGAACGGGCCTGGTCTTTTATGAGCTTATCGATTTTCTTCCTCACAATTGCGATTCCTGTATTCTTTAAATCAAATTGGTCTACCTTTGCCTGGGCCATGGAAGGGACTGTTATTCTTTCACTCGGAAGAAAGGAAAAGGTTCTAAAAATCCTTTCACTTGTACTTATCGGGATTGCAGTTTTTAAAATGTTTTTTATCGACTATTTTATACTTGAACTTGTTCCATTCCTTTCCAACTCAACAGTTACAATAGCGGCAGTTTTCCTTTGCGCAGAATTTCTCAAAGGTTCCAAGAAAAACGAAAATAAACCAATGTTTGAATTTTTAAATATCCTGGGTATGCTTCTTGTATTTTGGTTTACGCTTGCAGGAACATTTAAATTCTTTGACGAGTTTAGCCATCTCGAGGAAATGAGGTCTCTTGTAATTTCAGTTCTCTGGGGTGTATATGCACTTATCTTATTTGTAGTAGGCATAGCCAAAGAGAGCTCTCCTGCAAGAATTGCCGGATTCTTGATGGCATTTATTACGATAATGAAGGTTTTTTTTCATGACCTATCTTATCTTGAAACAACATACAGAATATTATCCTTTGTGGTTCTCGGGGTAATACTGCTTACAATTTCATTTATTTATCATAAAAAAGTTGGGAGAATGAGTAATGATTAGAAATAAATGCATCCTTTTAATCGCACTTACGGTACTTGTAATAAAAGCGGATTTCTCGCCGGCTTACTGGGAGTATAAAAAGCAGATTGAAGTAAACGATATCGAAGGGGTATCGAGAGTTAAAGTCGATGCCGAAATCTACAATCATTCTAAACTCGATCTGTCCGATGTGAGGATTATAAATTACGAAGGGGAGGAAACTCCATACCGAATAGAAACTCATGAGAGCAAAAAGGGAACCGTTTGTTTTGAACCGAAACTCTACAACATTTCCCATAAGCCGGATGCGTACACGGAGTTTTACCTTGCTATGGATGAAGAAAATCAAATTATAAACAAGTTACATATAGTAACAAGTGATAGGAATTTCAGGAGAAAAGTGGAAATCTGGGGAAGTGATGATGGTGTAGATTGGTTGAAAATTAGAGATGATGCAAATATTTTTAGTTTTTATACTGAAGACCACATAACTGCATTAACCGATATAAAATTTCCCGACACGAAAAGGAAATTCTTTAAGATTGTTATATGGAACAAAGGAGAAAAACCCCTTGTAATAGAACGATGCTGGCTTTACGAGGAAAGGATTTCTGAAGCTCCACCTAATGATATAACTTTTAAGATAATATCGAGAAGTGATAATTATGAGAAAAAAAGAACCGAGATTATACTCGATGTCGTTTATAAAAATATTCCGAAGAAGGAAATAAACCTCAAACTTGATTCAGACCAATATTACAGAAATGTTTGGGTTTTTGGTTCGGATGATGCGGAAAACTGGCAGCGTATCAACTCCGGAGTTATATACAGGTATAATAAAGAAAACAAAAATAATATTATAAACTTAATGGAATCCAGAAGCAGATATTTAAAGTTACTCATATACAATCAAGATGACCCTCCACTTAAAATTGAGTATATATCTATTAAAGGAGAGCAACAATTTATTTATTTCCCGGTAAAGAAGAACGAAAAATATTCCCTGTTCTACGGAAATTCCGACGCAAGAAAACCTATTTACGAATTCGAAAAACTGTTCCCATTTATGGAATCCGAAAAAAGATTTATGGTAGACCTGGATAAAGAAGAACTTAATAAGGATTTCAGCAGGATTAAAGAAGCAATCAAAGAAAACGAAATTGTTTTTATGTGGCCGATTGTTGCTTTTGTAGTTATATCACTTGGATTTTTAATAGTTAAATCATTAAAGGGGATAAATGAAAAAAGAGAAAAAAAGCGAAAGAGGAAAAAGGGCAAAAAAAACCAATAAGAACAAAGAAAAGGTAACTCGCGGGAAAAGCAGTAAGGCAGAAAAGGGAAAGAAAGCGAAAAAGAGTAAAAAGGCAAAAAAGATTATAAAAAGTGGAGATTTTGATTTTGGGAGTTCGAAAGATTTTGACAATGAAAAAAGATTAACTCTGGTTGAACGCCTTAAATTAATTCGCAATAGTATTGTATTTTTAATTGTAATTGCAGCCATTTTTGTTTTTCTAAAAGATAGTATAGTCACCTCCGAAGAGATAGATCTTATTGTTATCTTTTCATCGATTTTATTCACCTTAATAGCTTTCCTGCTGTTTGTTTATTTTATAAAACATATACTCGATTTGAAAAACGGTTCGGTTGAAGTCGTTAGAGGTACTGTTAGTAAAGGATCTGATGATGTCCTAATCCCGTCTAATTTGCCGATATGTACGATTGTATTAGACCGAAGGGTACATTATATTGGCATTCATCATTATTTTAGAATTAAGGAAGGCGATTTTGTCGTTTTGAGAAGAGCTCCGATTACCAGGTGTATAGTAGGTGTGCAAATAACTCATAAAGAAAAATAAAAAAATATATTAAGAAATTTTCGGATTGTTGCGTATGATAAGGATAAGAACTGCAAGTGAAAACGACCTATCTTCGATTGCCGAAATTTATAATGATGCCGTTTTAAATACAACTGCTACGTTTGACATTGAGCCGAAATCTTATCCCGAGCAGAAGGAGTGGTTCGAAAGACACACCGGTAAATATACGATTATCATCGCCGCGGAGAAAGATGTTGTGGTCGGTTGGGCTTCCTTAAGTCCATGGTCTGATAGGTGCGCATACTCAAATACCGCAGATATAGCTGTTTATATAAAAGAAGAATTTCGCGGGAAAGGAATAGGGGGTAAATTAGTCAAAGAATTATTGAAAAGAGGCTCTAAAAATGGACTTCATACTGCTATCGCGAAAATCTGTTCGGAAAACGAAACAAGTATGAATCTATTTAAGAAGAGAGGATTCAAACATATCGGTACTATGAAAGAGGTTGGCTATAAATTTGGCAAAAAGCTGGATGTCCATTTGATGCAGATAATATTTTAAGCGGGTAATTTTAAAAAGGGATCTCATGATCCGAAGAGATTACATGATGCGGCTTATAGAACAGTTTTCTGAAGCTTTAAGCAAACTCTTAAAATTAAAAGAGAGTAAAAATTACGGAGATGCACTCTCTCTAATCGGCCAAACATACGAGGAGCTTCTGGGTTTTGATTCTCTTTTTATAAGTTCTTTTGGCACGGATGATTTAATCTCGATTATCTCAACAGATGGAGTTCCGGACGTAAATAAATGTATAATAATTGCAACTTTATTAAAAGAAGAAGGAGAAGTTTTCGAAGCTCAGAACCAGATAGATATAAGTAACATGAGATATTTAAAATCTCTGGATATATTTCTCAGAGGTTTATTATCCGAGGGGGAAATAGAAATAGATACAAGTTCTTATGATCTAGAGAAGATAGTCGATAAAATAGGAAAAGGAAATCTTACCCACGAGATCAAAGACCGGCTTTCCAAATACTATGAAAAGCTTAATAAGAGTAAATAAGGTAAAATTCCGCAGGATTCTACATTTTTAAAAAAGAAAAATAATTTTTAGAATAAAAATGCCGGGATATGAGTATATATTAAAAAGGAGAAATAATTATGAATAAGAAAAGCACAATAATCATTTTGGTAATATTGCTGCTGTCTTTTATCGTAAGTTTTTATTTTTATCCTCAGATGCCTCTGAAAATGGCTGCGCATTGGAATACTAAAGGTCAGGTGGATGGCTATATGTCGAAATTCTGGGGAACGTTTTTTATGCCCTTTATTCTTGTTGGATTAACATTGCTTTTTGTGTTTATTCCCATGATAGATCCATTGAAAGAAAACATCGAAAAATTCAGAGGATATTATGACGGATTTATCATCATATTTTTAATTTTTATGTTATCTCTTCATTTATTGGTAATTTTGTGGAATGTCGGAATTCAGATAAGTCCTAATGTATTTTTGCCCATTGGAATTGGTCTTTTATTCTTTTATATGGGTATTCTTTGCGAGAACTCGAAAAAAAATTGGCTTATAGGAATCAGAACACCATGGACATTAAGCAGTGATAAAGTTTGGGATAAGACCCATAAGATAGGCGGAAAGTTATTCAAGATTGCCGGAATCATTGCCTTTATAGGTATATTTTCCCGGAGCCATACAATGTTTTTTATTCTTATTCCGGCGATGTTAGCCGCAGCTTATTCGATTGTTTATTCCTATTTTGAATACAGGAAGGAAACTATTGAATAATAAATTGGGAAATAAAAAGATTACCCCCCTCACTCGTCCCAATTGTCGGTCCTGAAGGAGGAAGCGGGAAGCCCTTCTTTGTTGAAGAGTGTTGCCCCGGATGCGTTTGTAAAAGCGTATCTGACTGCGACGGGGTCATAAGCTTCTTTGCTGTAAGCTATCACGGTGTTTCCTTTTATATAAGCTTCCGCATCTACGAATACACTATCCTCTCCTGCGACTTGAAATCCTTTTAGTTCTCTGTGACCCGACGCGTCGGGCCTTGCAACGAGTCCGCTTCCTATATGGTCAAAGTATAATGTAATTCTGCTGCCCTGTTTAACCATGGACTTGTAAATAGGACCGGAATATACGATATCTTCTTTTCCGTAATTCTTAGCAAGAGCCCACAGAGAAAGTCTCTTTCCAACACTCTGTTTGTTCGCCGGATGAATAGTGTTTACATTTCCTATATCCAGAGTTACAGCCATTCCGGTATTCAGAGCAGCCGACATGGTTTCCATCTGTGCTTCACGGAGTTTTGCCGAAGCCGGGTCATCTTTCCCGTCGTATATGTAAGGAGCTATTTGGACAAAATAAAACGGAAAATCGCCCAGTTTCCAGGAAGCCCTCCAGCTTTTTATCGTTGTTGGGAAGAGCTGCTTGTACTGTTTGTCTCTGCCGACGTTTGATTCTCCCTGATACCATATCACGCCTTTAATCCCGTATGGAACAATGGGTGCGATCATCCCGTTGTATAAAACTGTGGGTGTGTGGTAATTTATTCCACCAGATGCCGGTTTTTCTTCATAAAAGTCATTTTTTTCTACACCGAAAACATAAAAAATACCTTCTCTGTATTGCGCTACCGGGAGATACTTCCATGTACCTTTTAGTTTTATCGGCTGGTTGTTTTTATTGTTTACCGGATAAATTTTCATCTGTTCTTCTTCTCCGTAAATTCCTCCTCCGCCCTGTGTATCTATTACTCTCACCGCTATTACATTTTCCCCTTTTTTAACCAGCTCGGACGGAATCTCATACCTGCGATTGGCTGTCCAGAAGCCCATACTCTCATGAGCTCCGACTTTCTTGCCGTTAAAATAGGTTATATCTATGTCATCTATGGGACCGAGTTCAAGCATTAAATCTGAACCCACCCAAGATTCGGGGATATTTATTTCTTTTCTGAACCATACTACACCGTCAAAAAGGTCCAAGTCCGCATTCTCCCACAGGGTCGGAAGATTCATTCCTTTCCACTGGCGATCGTTTAAATCCGGAAGAGGACAAATTTTATCGTTAAAGGATAATCCTTTGCCTCCGCGTTCGTCATCATTGGTCGGTTCGTTAGTAGGATGAGAGCTTAGCCATTTAATATATTCAGCTTCCTGGGAAGCGAGTTTATCGAGGTTTTTCGCAAACTCCGAAAAATCATCCACTTTGCCTATGTATCCGGGGTTCGTCCAGGACTCGGCGGGAGTTCCTGACCAGCTTGAATGAATAAGCCCTACAGGAATTCCAAGTTTCTCGTGAATTTCTCTACCGAAGAAATACGCAGTCGCGCTGAATTTTTTTGCCGTCTCCGGCGTACATTCTACCCATGAGCCCTTGCAGTCCTCTTTCGGTTTTGCCGAAATTGATCTGGATACCGTAAAAAAGCGAATTTCAGGATAACATGCATTCTTTATTTCTTCTGCGGAATTTTTTATGGTGTCGTTCGGAGGCCAGCCCGCAAGAGGCATTTCCATATTAGATTGACCCGAGCATAACCATACTTCGCCTATTAGTACGTTTTTAAATGTTATTGTAGTATCGGCTCCCTTTATATTCAACTTAAAAGGTCCGCCTGCTTCGGGTGTCTTTATTTTCGTTAACCAATTCCCGTTCGTTTTCGCTTTCACGGTTGTTTTCTCGCCCCAACTCGAGATTATTTCTATATTTTCGCCCGGTTCTGCCTTACCCCATATCGTATTTTCCGTTTTCTGCTGCATTACCATGTTATTACCGAAAATAGCCGGCAGTTCAAGCGCTTTAGATTCAAGAAACGTAATGCCTACCAAGAAAAAAGAAACTAATAATAAAATCCGTTCCATCTTGCCCCCATATATTTTTGATTGTTAATACCTTACAGTAATGAGTATATGTTGTTTTGGTAAAATTTCAAGCGTTAATTCCACCCCACCCCCAAAAAAAATTTTGAGCCACAAAGAACACAAAGGAACAACAAAGAATTATAAATTATTATTGTTTAAAAAGCCACCCACATCCCCAAAAAGATAGAAACAACAAATCACACAAATAGCACAAATTTTTTTAGTTTTTTGTTTTGGCTCAGGAATCATGGCGCACGACTCATGACGCAGTTATTACCTGAAAACAAGAAGAATTTTAGTTTTCGAACATAATAGATAAATAAAGTGAATTTGTATTATTTTTTAACTTGAATTTTAAAAAACTTGGTTTATACTATATAAGAGATGTTATGTTCGAACTAAAGAACGAAGAACTTAAAAGAATAATAGATTGTCTGGATTCTTCCCTTTTTATTATAGATAAATCCGGAAAACTTCTTTTCGATAACAGAGCTTTTAGAGAATGTGGTTATCCTATCGATTCGGTAATTCCTGCCGACATAGATCTGGAAAATCTTGGTGAGAAAACAGAAAGGGGAATCGAAGTTTATTGTAATGGGAGATTAGAAAAGATAAAGGTCAAAATTATTCCTTTTGGAATGCCGGATTCTTCGGAAAATGTTTTTCTTGTTGAAGTGCGTCCAGAGAAAATAGATCTCGGTGGCGTTATCAATTCATGGTATAAAACAATAGATGCTCTAAGTGAAATGGTATATGTAGTAGATGAAGATTATAATCTGGTTAAACTGAATAGTGCTGTCGCTATGTTGAGCGGAAAACATCCTAAGGAATTAATAGGCAAAAAGTGTTATAAAGCTGTTTTCGGAAAGGAGACAGTCTGCAAAGCCTGCATTCTTCCGACAATGATAGCCCTGGAGAAAAAGGAAAAACTCCAATCTGTAAGGAAGGAGTGGGATAGATCTTTTCTTGTATCTGCTGTGAGAATCAAGAAAGGAGAATATCTTTTTGTTATGGAAGATGTAACAAGAATAGAACGTCTCGAAAGAAATCTTGCTGAAATAAGGAGGTTCTCATCAATTGGAGCCATTATTACTCATATTCGGAATTCTGTGGGTAATGCGGTTAATGCCATGAAATGCTCCCTGCAGGTTTTTGAACAGATGTATGGAGACTTGGATGACGAGAAAAGAAAAGAATATTTGAAGAGATCCTTAGGAGAGATAAAGCGCATGGAGTCTTTGCTTTTCACCTTAAGAGAATTTTCAAGATACGAGGGAATAGGTTCTTTGAAGTTAAATCTTACAGAGCTTATTTTAGAGAACAAAGATAGGTTTAGTAAATATTGTAAAGATAAAGGTGCCGCTTTTTATTGTGAATACGATGAAAGGGAGTTTATTATGAAGGGAGATAAACTCTTAATTGTTGTGGCTCTTACGGAAATTATAGATAATGCCCTGGAGGCAATGGAAAGTTCTTCAGAGAAAAAAATTCTGTTTAAATATTCAGTTGCGGAAGATGAAGCAGTAATTAATATTACCGATAAGGGTATAGGAATAGCAGAACATCATTTACAAAAAGTGGCCGAACCGTTTTTTACAACAAAGGGAGATAGAGCCGGGTTAGGACTCTATCAGGCCGCAAAGATAATAAAGACACAGGGTGGAGATGTTACTTTCAACGGGGAAAAAGGTGTAGGAACAACGGTGAAAATAATTTTCAGGAGACAATAAATTATGAAAGAAAGAATTGTAATACTTGTAGATGGTGATATTTCGTTTCTGGAATTAAAGGATCGTGCACGTAATATCGGAGCAATTAATTTTTTTCTTTAAAATTTTGCCTTAAGATAACAATTTAAAATGAAAGAGCCTATACTTCCGGAAGAGAATTCCCCTGTTTCCTCTCCGGAAAGAGGAAAGTAAATCCCTGTCAAAAAATCTACTCCGTTAAGGACTTCGCTTTCATAAAAAGCGGCAAGAAGAGCGCTCTGGTCATCGAGATTAATAATAGCGCTGCAGCCTATACTCCTCACCATAGGCACAAAGTGAAAAGCATTCAAAAACAGGTAATTGGTACCCGTAAGAGATAAACCCTCTCTCGGAGACTGGTATCTCTCTCCTCCGTTGTATAGATATTCAACCATAACCATAAAGTTGCTGAAACTGTAGTCGAAACCTGTAGAGCTGGTTATATTAATAGAATCCGTTTTTACAATCTCGAATAAAGTTTCATTAAACAAAGAGATTCCTAAATCTCCTTTAAACCCGAACCCGGGCAGAAAAGTTTTGCCCTCCCCCTCATACAAACATATAAGACTGTAATCAAAAGTTCCTAAATGAGATGTTAAGTTAAGAAGATGAGATGAAGAGGAAAGCTCTGCTTCCGGTCTTGCCACATATTCAAGAGAAGTCATGGGAGTAAGAAATTTTCTCAAAAGTATTCCGTCTATACCTTTATAAACGATTGCTTTCCTGAAAAATTCGGGCCCAAGAAAAACATTCAGAGGTTGAAAAAAATTTGTATAATGGTACTGGGGTAAGAATCTTCCTAATGTTAAATGTATGCCGAATAGACTCGTCTGGAAGTTTAACCTCTGGAGTGCGAACTCTTCCTGGATATCCGTATCAGGCTGGGTAAGTAGTGAAAAGGAAAGGTTCGTTTCTAATTCAAAATCGTCTTCTGAAGGTTTGCGCAGTTTTAAATAAAAAAGGTTGAGGTCAAAGTACTGCCACTCACCCCCTATACGATAAATTGCTAAATTGTTATAGTACGTTCCGTATGTGTTTATCTCAGGATAAGCAAAGAAGGGAATCAGCAGGAATCCTATAATTCCAAGAATTTTTTTTATCATTCTAAAAGATTCTTTCTTGAAAAAATTTCTTCAGGAATTTCAACATTCAGTTTTAAATCTTTAAGCTCGAATACAGTAAAAGAGTCCTTCCGTAGCTCATCGACCATTTTTATTTTAACAGGATAGTTCTTGCCTGTTATCTTCCTCGTTTCCAGCACTTCCGCGCTTTTCATCACTCTCCCGGATAGTGCATAAAACTCGTATTTATAAGGGATAAAATCCTCTTTACCTACCCATATTTTTTGCCTGGCATAAGGGGCGTCTTCTTTATTCGATTCTAATTCCAGAATATAGCAAATTTTATCTCTAATCTCTTCTTCTCCTCCGAGAGTCACTTCGTAGATTTCACTCAACTTATGGCTCTCCATCATATCTTCGAAGCTGAAATCGGAACCCATTATACTTCTTTTAAGCAAATGTCCGGATATTTTTACTACGTCTCCTTCCTCGGCAATCCAGAGTTCATTTTCAATTTTCAGGTATTTTACACCGAAATCTTCCCGGTTTGTGAACTCGACAAAAGCTTTACGATCCCCGACCGACCAGCCTTTAAAAGTCTTTACGAAGGTTCTATCTCCTTTGTTTATTACGAATTCACCGGTATAGACCATCGTTTCTACATATACGTTATCCTCTGCCTTTTTTAGTATTTGCAATCCCGTAAGCTCTGCGCCTATGGCAGGTACAGAACAAAGAAGAGAAAAGAAAAACGAAAGAAAATTTCTCATATTAATCCTCCTTTCAGGTGGCTCTAAGCGCCCTTATGGGGTCAACTTTTATCGCTTTTAATGCCGGTATAGAAGCAAAAATAATACTTATCAGAAAGCCGAATATGAAACTAAATATTACCGTTTGCCACTGTGCCCTAAGGTAGATAACATTGGAGATGTTCATTTCTGACATAGCTTCCCCCCAGAGAGCGAGAGTGTTGATCCCCACTTTTGATAAAATAAAGGAAACCAACCCACCGCTAAGCGAACCCAGAAAACTGCCGATAATACTTAAGGCACCGGCTTCCATGACAAATAAACCCAGCACCTCTCCCTGACTCATACCCAGCGCGCTTAAAGCGCCAATTTCCCGTTCTCTTTCGTAAACGGAAATCATTATGGTATTTATGATAACAAAACTCGCGAGGAGGAGGAAGAAGAAATAGACCACATTGTAAATCTGAGTCGCAATCTTCATCATATTATAGTAATTACCCTGATTCGTCCATGACTTAGCAATATACTCCGCGGGCAAAATCGCATTCACTTTGTCCTCCACGGCAAGACTTTTTTCTATATCTTTCAATAAAATTAACACTTCGGATGTCCCGTTTCCCATCTTTACTAAATCCTGAACTCTCGCGATGGGGGCGACCATGAGTCTTTCATCGAGACTCTTTATTCCATAAGAGAAAATTCCGGTTATCTGAAAGGATTCAACCGATATAGAGTTAAAAACGGTCTGGGAGAGGAGAGTTATTTTTTGCCCTATGTTGAGGTCGAATTTTTCAGCAAATCCCGAACCCACCATGATACCTTTTGAATCAGAAGAGAAATATTTACCTTCTATCATTTTCTCATGGATTACGTTAAATCTTTTTTCTTTTTCGGGGTCTATTCCGAGAAGCTGGATGTAATAATTTTTATCATTGATATTGAGCATTACAGGAGCTTTAATACGTGGTGTGGCGAAATTAACATCGTTTAGTTTTTCCAGCTGGTAAATGAGTTTTTGGGCATCGTCTATATAATATTCTAAAGGTTGAATCTTTTCTTTTTCAAAATATTTTTTATGGGCTACTTTTATGTGTCCGGTGTCGAGCATTATCATATTACTCATGGAATTATCCCACAGGCCACCTATGAATGACTTAAACATTACCACCAGGAAAGTAGCAAAAAAGACAGCCGTAATAGTCAGAAAAGTCCTTCTGGGATTGCGGAATATATTTTTAAAAGCGAGTTTTATGAGATGACTCATCCGAATTTCCCCGCGCTTTTTAAGGTTTCAGATATACTTCTCTTTAAAGCTCTTCTGGCTGGAAATATAGATATAATGCTTGCCGATACGGTTGAAAATATCAATGCGGTTATCATCATACCAGGGTCCCATTTGGAGCGAAAGACCGCAGAAACCCTGTATCCATAACTTAAGTCTCCTACGTAGTTTGAAAAGTCCCAGCCGTAACGGATAAGATACCAGGTAACGATAGCTCCCAATACGAGCCCCAGAATACCGCCTAAAAGTCCCAGTCCGCCGGATTCAAAAATAAAATTCAAAATAATTTCTTTATCGGTCATTCCCATTGCCCGCATCATTCCTATTTCTCCCGTCCTTTCAAAAACCGCCATATTCATAGTGTTTACAATACCGACCGCTATTATAATAAAAGCCATCATGAGCATCATAGAAGACCCGCCCTTTTTCCCTTGACTGAGATCCATGTAATCCGCAGCCTGCTCCTGCCAGGGTCTAACAGTAATACCTTCTATATCGATTTCTTTTTTTAGCTCCCGGGCGAGACTTTCTTCGTTTTGTTCCGCTTTGATGCTTATTAAATTTATATCTCCGTTCATGGCAAGCAAATTGTTCGCCGCATCGAGAGAAATATAGAAAAAGTTCTTGTTTACCTCGGGATTTGGAGTTTCAAACAAAGCGGTAATTTTAAAAGCGTCCGCGTTATGGGCTCCCCCTTTGGTATCTGTTTCTACAATAAGGTAATCTACAATGCCTACGTTCAATAACTCGGCTGTGTATTTACTTATCAATATCTCTTTACTACTTTTGGGAAGGGTTCCTTCATATACCATCTCGTTCAGTTCGTATACTTTCTTATGAGATTCCGCTTTGATGCCCATTCCGAAGAACGGATATGAATCTCCGGTAATTTCATTTATCAAGTTCGCCTTAAATTTTATTTCCGGAGTGTATTCTAAATCTTTCCCGTTTAGAATTTTCTCTATTTTGCCTCTTTCCTTAATAACTTCGTCTACTGGAATGTAGTTTTCCTCTTCAAAGAACGCGAGGTTCCCTATCTTCATAGAAGCTGTTTCATATTTCTTTAAATTCCGAATGCTACTTTCATCTGCCCACTCCAGCATTCCGTTAAAAAAGATTAGAATACAAATGCCGACAGCAAGGGAGAGGCACGTAAGGAATGTCCTCTCTTTATATCGAAAAAGATTCTTAATACCTAACTTAAAAACGAATTTCATTCCTGAATCTTCCCATCCCGTAGTTTTATACGCCGCCTTGAGTACTCCATTACCATCGGGTCGTGGGTGGCAAAAAGGAAGGTTATTTCTTCTTCCTTGTTCAGTTTCCTCATAAGCTTCATTAGTTCTCCCCCGGTACCGGAATCAAGATTGGCAGTAGGCTCATCAGCAAGGACCAGAATAGGTTCTTTAATCAGTGCCCGTGCTACAGCTACTCTCTGCTGCTGCCCTCCGGAAAGGGCCGCGGGCTTTCGCTCTTCCATTCCCTTAAGCCCCACCTTTTCTAAAAGATTGTATACTTTTTCTTTTATTTCCTTTTCGGAAGCTCCCAATAAATTGAGGGGGAAAGCAACGTTCTCGAAGGCTGTGAGGACGGGAATCAAATTGAACGTCTGGAATACGAATCCAATTTTTTCCCTTCTAAAAAGAGTGCGCGCTCTTTTGTTCAAATTGCTGAGGTCTTTACCATCAAAAGAGATTGTTCCCGATGTTGGGGTATCAAGGGCTCCGATTAGATTAAAAAGCGTAGTCTTCCCGCTTCCGGAAGGACCTGTAATTGCGGAAAATTCGCCGTTTTCTATAACAAGAGAAACTTCACGCAGAGCCTTTGTCTCGGTCTCTCCGGAAATATAAATCTTACTTAAGTCTTTCGTTTTAATTAATTCCATAATTAATCTCCCTATACTCGATACTGATTAATCTTTTTTTTCTATTGTAATTATCAGTTTATAATTTTAATTTGTCAACCTCTAATCAGGTATTAAGTTTTGGGTCAGGATCCGCTCTTTGCTTACCTCATAAGGCTAACCGCAGAAAAAAACAAAAGAAGCGGTTGGCTTAGTGTAATAACAGCACTGTGTTGAACCGGTCAGAAAGTATAGGAGAACGTTAAAAAAGGCATATTGCTAAAATTTTTATTCTTATCTTTTAGTACAAAACACATAGGATTGATTGACATGTTAAAATTAGGAATGTCCGCTTTTCCCATATCGATTGATTTTTTTGCGAATGCCTTATAGCATATAGTGGTTAACAAAACATCCATAGTGAGGTATATTGACGGATAGGTATCAAGAAAACCCTCGTTATCAACGAGAACAGCAATTCCTCCTGTTGCGGCGTGAGCAAGATACGGAAGAAGCCAGGTCATTACGCCGGCAGCGCCCGGAAGGTCATAATCTCTGCTGAGTTTATTTCCCCAGAGATATCCCACACTATGACCTGCCAGCGAAAGCGCAGCGTATAAACGTTCATCTGAATAATTATTGCGATGTGCGTCAATAGTCGCGAGAATAAGCGGTAAAGCTTCAGCACCCATCGTGCTGGTTCGAAGTTCAAAAAGAGCATCACCGAATGTTAGATCTTCCGCATTTTTTGAAAGAAAAAGTGAGGTATATCCTTCCGCGAGAGAAAGAATTGTACCGAGCTGTATCAAATCGTAGGGTTCCCCCCAATCTGCCCGGCCTCCAAACAATGTCCTTGTACTATAATAATGGTAATAACCATATAAACAATGATTGAATTTCCTTTGATACATTGCCGGGGTGAAACCCATATTCTGTCCCAGCGTAAAATCAAGCACGTTTTCGGCTAAACTAACGGGGAATATCCCTCTCCCCGATTTGAAAATCCAACCACCATGAAATGCACCTTCTATGCCGCCCAGGAACGACCCGTAAGCGGCACCGCTCGAAATGCGGCGGTCTTTGGTTAATAAAAAGCAGGTCGATGTATAAATCAATGGTGTTAAAAGACCTATTGCTGCCGAGCCTTTACTAAAATCATCCTGACTAAACATCACGGGCAAGCTCCAGGAATAAATACTCAGGCTATTAAATGTCTGTCCTACCAGATAAGATATCTTTGCATCCTCAAGAGTTACCATCTTTAAAGGGGTTTTTACAATCAGCCCACGATACTCGGCAGACGGCAATTTTTTAACAAGTTTTTTATCCCGGTAAATAGCTTCGATAAAATAAGTGCTGTCGGAAGAGATAAATACCTCGATACGCTCGGGAAGTAGGTCAAACAGTTTAACAAGATTACTTTCGATTTTACGGTCAGTCTTGACTTTTATAAATGTTTCCTGCGCCAAAACCATTACCGCTGGTATCATTAAAAGAAGAAAGCGCTTCATTTGTTCCTCCTTTTTATAATTAATCAAACGAGAAAATAATTATAAAAATAATTAATTCTATATGTATATATATCGTTGTTAAAATGTCAATAGAGGTGCTTTGTATCGTGTTGCGAAGACGTGTTAGGCGATATGCTCACTCGCTATTATTCAAAGGATAATAAAACAAACAAAAAATTCTGTTTATTCGTGCTATTTGTGTGATTTGTTGTTACTATTTTTAGTATGGGCTGGGGGGTTAAACAACACAATAAAATCTTTGTGCTCTTTGTGTGGTTTGTTGTTTAGTTATGTGGAGTGGCGTGCCCCTTGACTTTTAGGCTTAAAAACTATACTTTCTTCAATAATGCGAATAGGAATCATTGGTGGAGGACCCGCTGGGTATAGTGCAGCCATCAGATTATCTGAAAAAGGCGATAAAGTTTATTTGTTTGAAAGAGAAAAAATCGGCGGTGTATGTCTGAATGCAGGATGTATTCCGGTGAAGTCCCTTATTCATTCGGCAAATCTTTATGATATTGTTAAATCAGATAAGAAAAAAGCAAACTGGGGAAAAATCCAAGAAAAGAAAGCACTGGCTGTCAAGAGAGATCGGATAGGACTTGAAAGTCTACTTGCCCGGAATAAAATAGAAATAGTTAGAAAAGAAGCTACGCTTAGAAGTGATGGCAGAGTAGAAGCCGGCGTGGAATATAGTTTTGATAAAGTTATAGTGGCTACCGGCTCAAAACCCATAATTCCGCCTTTTACGGTACCGAAAGACCTCTGGAGCAGCACCGAAGCGCTGGAAACTGAGCAATTGCCCGGATCACTCGTTATAATCGGCGCGGGATATGTTGGCCTGGAGTTCGGTTATCTCTTTTCCTGTTTGGGCAGCAAGGTCTCTATTATAGAGAAAGAGAAGGAAGTGCTGCCGGGTGAAGATAAAGAGTCGGCTGGGCTCCTGCGGAAAAGTTTAATGAGAAGAGGAATAAAGTTTTATTTATCCTCGGAAGTTGCCGAGGTGAAAAAAGTAAATGATGAGTTCGAAGTCTTTTTTAAGAAAAGTAATGAAGAAGAAGAAATCAAATCCGAAAAGGTTCTTAGCGCAATAGGGAGAAAGCCCAATACGGATAATCTCCCTGGCGAAATTTTAAATGGGAGTAAAGCAGTTAAAGTTAATAATTTTTTAGAAACAAAAATAAGAAATGTATACGCTGCCGGGGACTGCGTAGGAGGTTATCTTCTTGCACACTCGGCTTTTAATGATGCAGGAATAGCGGCGAGGAATATTTTTGGAGATAAAATCGAAAAGGATAAATTTTCAATACCGAGAGTTGTTTACACCGATCCGGAACTTGCTTCTGTCGGTAAATCGGAAGAACAAGCCCAATCTGATAGCATAGATTATATGGTTTCAAAAGTTCCGTTTGCCTCTAATCCGAGAGCTGTTACGACCGGTAAAACCAGAGGACAAATTAAACTTACTTTTACAAAAAAAGGTAAAATAATAGGCAGTACTATAATAGGAGAGAATGCTTCAGAGTTAATATCCCTAATAGGGTTGGCTATAGATAAGGGGCTAGGGGTAAAAGAACTTTCGGAAACAGTATTTCCTCATCCTACATTTTCGGAGATTATAGGAAAAGTTTCCGAGGTTGCCGAAGCTAAAACTATTTAGATGGAAGAAAAAAAACAAATATTTCTTAATATAAGGAGAGACGACGTGAGGGTAGCTGTCCGCGAGAACGGAGAGTTGGTTGAGTTTTATATAGAAAGCGGTGGCTCTTCTTTTTCTCCCGGGACAATCATAAAAGGGAAGTTAATCGCAATCCGAAAAGAACTAAATGCGGTTTTTGTTGATATTGGGGCTCAGTCAGCCGGATTCCTACCATTAAATGATTTCTATCTTTCATTGCCTCATAGAGATGCAAACGAAGAGGGACTGGAACTCTTAGTACAGGTTAAGAAAGAACCTTACGGGACAAAAGGCGCGCGGCTTACAACATTTATAGCGATTCCGGGGAGATATCTGGTTCTTATGCCCTTCAAAGAAGCCTATGGGGTATCAAGAAAAATAAAAAAAGATAAGGATAGAAAACAGTTAAAAAAGATGGCTAGAGAATTGTACACAGACGGTATGGGGGTTATCGTCAGAACCGCTTCTTCGGGAGAAAATATTCGAGTTTTGAAATCCGATCTTGCGGATTTAAAGAAAACATGGGAAAGAATCGAGAAAAAAAGTAAATCGGTAGAAGCACCCTGTATTCTTTGGAGTGATGAAGAGTTATCTATAAGGATGACAAGGGATCTACTTGATGATTCAGTTTCTGAATTTATTGTAGATTCAGAAGAAGCATTCAGGAAGATAAGAGAATATTTAAGCAGAAAGAAAACTTCGCTTATAAAAAAGGTAAAATTGTATAAAAATCACATTCCGATATTTAATCACTACTGGATTGAACAGGAACTGCGGTCAATATTTAGAAGAAAAGTTTATCTTAAAAGTGGAGGGCATATTGTAATAGATGAGACGGAAGCCCTTACTGTATTTGACGTAAATACTGGTTCTTACAGAGGGAAAAAAACAACGGAAGAAATGATCTTTAAAACGAATTGTGAAAGCGCAGTAGAAATAGCAAGGCAATTGAACTTGAGGGATATAGGTGGAATAATTATAATTGATTTCATAGACATGTTAAAAAAACAGAATCAAGATGAGCTTTTGAAATTGTTCAAAAGACAGTTAAGAAAGGGTAAGGCGAGATACAAACTTGTACCTAGGCTTTCCCCTAACGGGCTTCTCGAAATGACCAGAGAAAGGGCTCGTAAGAATATAGCGAAAAGATTCGTGGAATCGTGTCCGTATTGCAGAGGGAAAGGGCACGTTCTAAGCGCTCCATACTTGTTGTCGAGATTTACAACCTGGCTTGAAAAGAAGGGTAAGTCATTATTAAATACAAAAGTACGTATTATAGCTAATCCACGAGTCGCAATTTATTTCGAGAAGGAAGGTAAAAACACGCTTGAATATTCCTGTGTGAAGAATAAGATGCATATAGAGATTATCCATGACGAAACTAATCCAATGGAATTAGTAGAAGTTATTACTTATAATAATGAGGAAGTCATAAAAGAAGAAATATGAAAAGACTTTCCCCCCTTTTTTTATTACTTCCCGGGTGTATTTATTATAACACGTTCTATAATGCGGAGAAATACTATAGCGAGGAGAATTACGCTAAAAGTATAGAGAAATGTAAAAAAGTACTTGAAAAACACCCGGGTTCAGATTACGCAGATGACGCGATTTTTCTCATGGGGAAAAGTTATTATCATTTGAAAAAATATGATGAAGCAAAACAAAGTATTAAAAAAGGTATCGATGCTTTTCCCAAATCTCCTTTTGTACCGGAAGGATATCTTTTTCTCGGTAAAATAGCCCTTGAAAAGAAAAATTTGGAAGAATCTGTTATATTTCTTGAAAACGCTTCCAAATCAAGTAATCCTGACATAAGGATGGAAATATTTAAGGCGAAATTAGAATTATACCTTTTAACGGATGAGCCTGAAAAAGCAATAGAGGAAGGAGAAAAATTTATCAAAGAATATGGCAGAAATTCCGATGAAGCCTATTATGTAATTGGGAATGCAAATAGATTGATTGGAAACAGGGAAAGGGCACTGGAAATGTACAAAAACGCCTTGAAGAAAAGCATCTCAGATCCCCCGGTTAAATTTGTATATAGTCTGGCAGAATTATATGTTGAGATGGATAGTCTCGAAACAGCTTTATCTGTAATTGAAAAAGAAGAAAAGAGCGATTCGTGTTCTTTGCTTAAAGGACAGATATTAATGAAATTAAAGAATTTTGAGGAAGCAACAAAGTCTTTAGAATCTTTAAAGAAAAGAAAAGATAGTCTTGGAGTTGTCGCGAAATACAATCTGGGAGAAATAAAAGAGTTGCAGGGTGATACTGCTGCTGCCCTTTTATTATATAAAGAAGCAGGAGCAATAAATGATTTGGGAGAAGTATGCGAGAAAGCCAGAGCCAAAGAAGAAATACTTAATAATATTTCTTTACTTAAAGCTCGTGCCACGGAGAAAGGCAATGAAGAGGAAAAGAAAGAAGAAACAGAACAAAATTATGAAAGGACAGACTCTTCTTATATATTCTTCAGGATAGGGGAACTTTATTATTGGGATTTAAATGAGAAAGACAAAGGTGTTGGATGGTATAAAAGAGTGTACGAAGAATTTCCGGAAAGTTCTTATGCCCCTAAGGCAATTTTCACTCGCTTGAATATAGAATTAAATGAAGATTCGACTTTTTCAGAGGAAGCTGGTGAGCTTTTCTCGATGTTAATAAAAAAATATCCAAAAACAAAATACAGCGAGAGAGCAAAGGAACTTTATGGATCCTACTTTCAGGATACTACCGGTTCTCGAGAATAAAAAACTCGGACCTTATTATAAAATCACATTCGAGGATAAACAAATTTGCAAATATGCAGAGTGTGGAAATTTTGTGATGATGGGTTTGCAAGCTCTAGACCCCTATCTTCCTCGCCCTTTTTCCTTTATGGAGGTAAACGAGGGAAGTTTCTCTATACTTGTTAAAGTAAAAGGGAAGGGGACAGAGATTTTATCAAAAGTTAGAAAAGGCGATCAAATTAAGGTTCTCGGTCCCCTGGGGAAAACATTTTGTCCCCCGGAGGAGGGAGTTCTTATAGCGGGAGGGATAGGTATAGCACCGGTTTATTATCAGGCGGGCTGGATGAAGGGAGGGATATTATTTTACGGCGCTAAGAGAGAAAAGGATTTAATACTTATTCGGGAATTTGGAAAAAAAGGGTTTAAAGTAAGAACTATTACTGAAGAAAATGGAGGGCTTGTAACTGATATTGTGAAAAAATATGCGCATGAACTAAATGGTAAACAAATATTTATTTGCGGTGCAATTGAAATGACGAGAAGAATCAAAAGCATATTAAGCGAAGAACAAATTGATAAAGCCTATGCGTATATTGAAAAGAGAATGGGATGTGGTCTCTCGGGATGTAAATCTTGCGCGGTAAACACATTAGAAGGCTACAAACTTGTGTGTAAGGAAGGGCCTGTTTTCCCCTTAAAAGAGGTAGAACTTGGTTGATCTCAGAGTAAAAATTGGTTCTATTGAATTACAAAATCCTGTGCTTCTTGCTTCAGGAGTATGGGACTTTCCATATACAAAAATGATTGACTTCAAAAGGTTGGGTGGAGTTGTGTGTAAAGGTTTTTCTCTTTTTCCAAAAGAGGGGAATCCACCTCCAAGAATTACAGAGACCCCTTGCGGAGTTATTAATTCCATAGGTCTCGAAAACAAGGGACTCGAAAATTTCGAAACCGAAATTCTACCAGAAGCGAAAAAATTGGGAACCCCTATAATCGTTAATATTTTTGGAGAATCTATAGAAGAGTTCAAAGAAATCGCGTCTAAGATTAATGGAGTAGCGGGAATAGAAGTAAATATCAGTTGTCCTAATGTAAACAGGGGAGGAGAAAGCTTCGGAGGTGATCCGAAAACCGTTTTTTCAATAACTAAAGCGGTTTGTGAAGAGACAGAATTGCCTGTTATAGTTAAACTTACCCCAAATGCGGCTAATATTGAAGAAACTGCCGAGGCAGCTAGGGAAGGCGGAGCCACGGCAGTTACAGCTTCCAATACTTTCTCCGGACTCGTGATAGACATCGACAGAAAAGAACCTTTATTTAAAAGGGTCACAGGAGGATTAAGCGGACCTGCTATAAAACCGCTAGCTTTGTACAATGTGTATAAAATTAAAAATGCAGTCGACATACCAATTATAGGATCAGGAGGGATTGCCGATTATAGAGATGTACTAGAGTACCTTATAGCTGGTGCCGCGGCTGTTCAATTGGGCAGTATTATTTTTAATAACCCCCTTGCGCCGATTGAAATCTTGGATAATTTAAAGTATTGGTTAAAAGAAAACGGTTGTAAGAACTTAAAAGATATAAGTAAAAAATGAAAAAAGAAGCCAAAGATTTTTTAATAACGTCTTTAGATGTGCCTTCGGTCAAAGAAAGTTTGGTTATAGTTGAGGAGTTGAGTGGATTAGTGGATTTTTTCAAGGTTGGGTTAGAGCTGTTTTCTCGAGAAGGGCCTGAAGTTGTAGAGATTTTAAAGAATAGAGGAAAAAAAGTCTTCCTTGATTTGAAATTACACGATATTCCGAATACGGTTTCAGGTGCTGTTAATGCCGCAATCGATATGAAAGTAGACTTCTTAACTTTACATACTCTCGGGGGTTTTGAAATGATGGAAGCAGCTCAAAAAGCTGTATGGAATAAAAAGTTAGAAAAACCTGTCTTACTTGGAGTCACAATCCTAACAAGTCTCGATGAAGCATTTTTAGAAGATGTACTTAGTATCGAGAAGACACTAAATGAGGAGATTTTAGATTTAGCCTCTATTGCAAAAAGCGCCGGATTGGGCGGAGTTGTAGCTTCGCCTGAGGAAGTTGTTTTGATCAAAGAATGTTGTGGTAAAGATTTTATTGTGGTAACTCCGGGAATAAGGCCCCGGGATGCTAAAAAAGATGATCAAAAAAGATTTGCCTCTCCCTTTGATGCAATTGTAAACGGTTCGGATTATTTGGTTGTGGGAAGGCCCATTATAAAGTCCGAAAATATGCGCAAGGCAGCGGAGGTTATAATTAGGGAAATCGAAGATGGACTACAAAAAATTGCTTGAGGATGCAGGTGCCTTACTTGAGGGTCACTTTTTGTTGACGTCAGGATTGCATTCAGATAAATATATTGAGAAGATGCGTATACTGGAGAACCCTACGTTAATGGAACCGTTTGTTGACAAAATGAAAGATTTAAGTCCGGAGACCGATTGGTTTATTGGCCCTACGTTGGGAGGAGCTATAATCGCTTACGAATTGGCAAGAATGAAAAGGAAAAAAAGTGCCTTTGCCGAAAAAACAGGAACAGGAAGAGAGTTGAAAAGAGAATTTACTATAGAAAATGCAGATAAGATAGTGATAGTGGATGATATTTTAACTACGGGTAGTTCAATAAAAGAAACAATAAAAGCGATTGACAAAGGAAAGATTATAGCTATAGTTGTAATGATAGATCGGTCTACTACGAATATCGAAATCGATATACCGATAGAGGCTGTTTTAAAATATCCGATAGAAAACTATGAATCGGGGATGTGTCATCTTTGTAAGGAAAGAATACCCTTAATCAAAAGAGGTGGGAAAAAATGAATAAAGAATATGAAATTGATATTAAAGATTATTTAAGGATAATTAGGAGAAGGCGAGGGATCGTTATAGCGATTGTTGCAGTTTGTCTGATTCTCTCTGTTCTCTATTTTTTTTATGCTCCTCCCAGTTTTACGTCTACTTCCAAAATTCTCGTTAAAAGAGTCGAGTCTATATTTACAAGTAATTACTATAAGACTCCTACCGAAGAAGAGCTTACCAACCATATCTTTCTTATAAAAAGTTATCCTGTAATTAAAAAAACAGCAAGTAGCTTTACAAGGGATGAGTTTGCGCAAATGGGAGTCAGTGGTGAAGGTCAAGCTTTTTCTCGCATGAAAGCTGACATAGAAAGCGGAAAAATTGAAGTGAGCTCAAAAGGGGAATCGCGTATTATAGAAATTAGAGCTACTGAGGAAAATCCGTATGTCAGTCAATTGTTTGCCAATAGACTTGCGGAGACTTACAGAGAGTTTGATATGGAAATTAAGAAGAAAGACGCCCATTCGACGTATGACTTTATTGCCGCTCAAACGGAAAAAGTTCAGGGAGATTTAGAAGAGTCGGAGGAAAAACTAAAAGAATTTAAAGAAAAATATGAAATTCTTGGGGTTTCTTCCGAGACAGACGCATTCATCAAGCAGATGTCCGATATAGAAACGGAACTAAAAACAGCTTCTATCAATGTAGAGGTTATGGAAAAGAAACTTAATGCAATAAAAGCCAAACTGAATGAGCAACAGCAATCCTTACTTGCTGAAGCTTCTCAGACTTCTTATAATGTTCTGGTGGATTTAAAGAGGCAGCTTACCACCCTGGAAAACGAAAAAGCGAATCTTTTAATCCAGGGGTATACTCCCGATGACCAGAAAATACTGAAAATAAACCATTCGATTCAGTCCTTAAAAGCAAAAATGGGTACGGTGGCTAAGGAACTTTTGCAAAAAGAAGGGACCCTCGACCCTTTCGTGCAGATGGAAGATTTTATGCAGCAATCGGTAAATTTGACAATCGACTATGCAGTTGCCAGAAGCAGGCTCGAAGCTTTAAACGAAGTTTTAATATATTACAAGAATAAACTTAACAGAATACCAGAACGTGAATTGGAGCTGGCTAGATTGGAAAGGGAAAAAGAAGCGAATAAGAAGATATATCTTATGCTTCTTGAGAAAAGAGAGCAGGCTCAAATCACAGAGGTTAACGAAGGTGCAGGTATTTCAATACTCGAACTTGCCCGACTGCCAGATGCTCCGAATACAATGTCCAAAGTTAAAAAAAGCGTGTTGTTTCTTATTCTTGGTGTTCTAATAGGTGTCGGAGCGGGCTTTGTCGTGGATTACGTGGATTCTGCTGTGAGAGATGAGTTTGAAATCACCAAAATTTCAGGATTACCGATTCTTGGGAGAATCCCTATTGTTGAAGTTGACAAAAAAGACAAAAGTAATTCCAGGGGAAGATTTTTTGTATTAACGGAAGAAGAATCCAAAAGTCATATAGCGGAAGCTTTCAGGAGTCTGCGTGCCAACATTAAATTGTCGAGAACTGAAGGATTTCCTTCTTCCATCTTAATTACCGGACCGGATGCCGGTTCGGGAAAATCGATGATTGCTATAAATCTCGCACTTTCCTTCGTATCTTCCGGCAAAAGAGTCCTTCTCGTAGATACGGACCTCCGGCGACCGGCAATAGAAAAATATCTGAAAATAAAGAAAACGAAGGGCCTCACCGAGTTACTTATAGATAAAGAAAAAGAAATTCAACCGCTTGTTGTAGACGGTTTGAGAGTTATTCCCTCAGGGGAGATTCCTCCCAATCCGTCGGAGTTGCTGGATTCCGACAGAATGAGAGAACTTCTTGGCAGGTGGAAAAAAGAATATGATATAGTTCTTCTTGATTCTCCCCCCTTAATGACCGTAAGTGATAGCAGAATATTGGCATCTGAAGTTGAAGAAACATTGCTTGTCGCGGCTTACGGGGAAACCAATCGCCATATTATTGCTCAAACTTCCGAGCTTCTTGAACAACTCTCAATTAAAGCTCTTGGATATATACTTAATAAAGTAGACATCCATAAAGAATATGGTTATTATGGGTATTATTACGGGTATTACTATTACAATCAGCCGGAAAAGAAAGGTTCTAGACGACTTTAGCTCTCCCTATGCAGTAATATTCAAATCCCGCGTTTTTTACCTTAACGGGGTCATAAATATTTCTGCCATCGAAGATTATCCTTTTAACCATTAAATCCTTAATCTTTTGTAAATCGAGATTTCTAAACTCATTCCATTCTGTAAAAACGACGAGGGCTTCTGCTCCTTTTAGGCACTCATAAGGTGTATACCCATATTCTATTCTATCTTCAAAAATATTTTTTGCGTTTTCTATTGCCTGTGGATCATAAGCTTTTATATTCGCGCCTTCAGAAAGAAGAAGATTTATGGTTACAATAGAAGCAGCCTCTCTCATGTCATCGGTTTGAGGTTTAAAAGAAAGACCCCAAACAGCTATTTTTCTCTCTTTTAGTTCGTTGAACCTTTCCTTTATTTTTTTAAATAATAACTTTTTTTGAGCTTCGTTCACTAAATCTACACTCTCGCAGATTCTCATTGGAAGACCGTATTCTTTTCCTTTGTGTATTGTTCCTTTAACGTCCTTTGGGAAACATGAGCCTCCATAACCGATCCCCGGGAAAAGAAATTTTGAGCCGATTCTCGGGTCTTTTCCCATACCTATTCTGACTTCTTCAACATCAGCCCCTACCTTATCGCATAGATTTGCTATTTCGTTCATAAAAGATATTCTACACGCAAGCATAGTATTGCTTGCGTACTTGGTCATCTCCGCGCTTTCGGTTCGCATAATAAGGATTGGATTCCCGGTTCTGACAAAAGGTTCGTAAAGATTTTTTATTTTTTCAGCTACTTTGGCACTGTAAGTTCCTATGATTATCCTATCCGGTTTCATGAAGTCTTGAACGGCAGTTCCTTCCTTTAGGAATTCAGGGTTGGAAATAACATCGAATTTTGCTTTGGTCTTATTTTTTATGATTTCTTTCACTTTTTTGGCTGTCCCAACAGGTACGGTGCTCTTATTGACTATAATCTTATATTCTTCACCCATAGCTTCTCCAATTTCATCCGCTACGGCAAAAACATATGATAAGTCTACTGTTCCATCCTCTCTTTCAGGGGTGCCCACAGCAATGTAGATGATTTTCGAACTAGATACAGCGTCTTTAACCAATGTGGTAAAAGACAAACGATTTTCTTTTCTATTTCTTCGAACGAGTTCTTCCAATCCCGGTTCATAAATGGGAATGATATTATTTTCTAATTTTTTTATTTTAGTCTCATCTTTATCTACACAAACAACTATATTTCCAGTCTCTGCAAGACCCGTTCCAACAACCAATCCTACGTAACCAGTTCCAATGACACAAATTTTCATATATTCCTCCCTTGTTAAACAAAAGCAGAATAACTATAATAAAAAAAACAATTATGTCAAGAATTTAAAAAGAATTTAGAATTTAGGTTCGAGAAACGAGTCAAATAGTAAAATGGTTGAATGGTTAAATTGTATTGGTTCACCGGAAATCGGACAAAACGAGTTCCCTAAATAAGTTGGATTTTGTTTTATTTTTTTCTCTTCTGATTCTTCTCGCATTTTCTAATTTCTTTCTTCGTTCTTCTAAGATCTGTTCTTTTCTACCCGTTAACATATCATAAGGAGTTACATAATCAATAGAACTATGTAACCTTTCATAATTGTATTGATCTATATATCTACCTATTATTTCCCTCGCATCATCAATAGAAAGAAAACTGTTTCTTCTTATGCATTCCTCTTTTGCTGTTTTAAAAAATCTCTCTATTTTACCATTACTTTGCGGATATCCCACAGAGATATACGTTTGCTTAAGTCCTATATACCTCAAATAACTCTGTAATTCTCTGGATATGAATTGTCCTCCTCTATCCGATATTATCCTCGGTTTCTCTTTCGAAAAGCTCTCATGCGCCTTCTGCAATACAAAACACACATCTTTATCCTTCATACTCTTTCTAAGCTCATGCTTGACAACAAAACGAGAATATCCGTCTATTACTACTACTAAAAACATAAAACTACCAAGCACATTTACATACGTTATATCCGTATGCCATTCTTCATGCGCTCTCTCAGGCTGTTTATAACCTTCTCCCTTCTTATTCTCTTTCCTGGTTATATATAAATTCAAAAGACCTTCTTCTTTCAGTACCCTGTAAACGGTGGAAGGACTTGCGTATGCTATATCTTCATCGATCATCCTGTAACATAATCTACGATATCCTTCTTCTTCATTACTTCGAGCATATTTAATTATCGCTTCTTTCTCCCTCTCCGTAAGCCAATGAAATCTTGGTGTCTTTCCGTTATGATTGTTTGAAATCCCGTATCTCTCTTTCCATTCATAAAATTTACTCCTGCTTATATCCGCATACGATACAAGTTCCTTTAACGGTAACTCCGTCCTATCTCTATAATTGAGAATAGTCTCTACTACATCGTTTCTTATCTCAGGTTTTACCCAACAATGATTCAAATCTCCCCATTCTCCTTTTTTTTTAATCTTATGTTCTCCTCTGAAAGCCATGAAATGACTTCATTTAATTTCTTTATTTTACCTCTTAATATTTTCTCTTCCGGTTCTCCATCTCTACTGCCTTTCTTCCTCATAAATGTCTCTATTCCGCCTTCGAAAAACTCTTTCTCCCATCTGTAAAATACATTTGGATGTATACCATACTCCTCGCATATCTCTGTTACCGGAATTCCATTCTTTAAGTGCTCACGTAAAAGTTCGACCTTTTTCTCCGGGCTAATTCTTCTTCTTTTTCCCATCTCTTTACCTCCTCTTCCCAACTTATTCCAATTAACCCGTTTGTCAATTTCCAACTGAAGCAGGACAAAATCGTCATCCCCCCTCCCTTAAATTTTTTCCTATTTTACGATTTTTTAATTTAACTATTTAACTTAAATTCGAAGATTTTACTTGACTTGAGGGATATAAATGCTATACTGACAACAAATAACTTTTACAAAAAAGGGAGAAATATTGGAAGAAAAGGTTAAGAAAGTATTAACAAACGATATAAAACCCTATCTTAAAAGTCACGGCGGAGATGTAAAACTTTTAAGTGTTTCCGATGACGGAACGGTAAAAATAAAACTCACCGGCGCATGCGGTGGATGCCCAATGGCTCAGATGACATTAAAGGGTTTTGTTGAAAAAGCTTTAAAGGCAAAAATACCTGAAATTAAAAAAGTTATAACTTAAATTGACATATTCCACCGAAAGTAACGGGATTTTTTATATAGCAATTAAATAGTAGAGATACTACCGCTATCCGCCACCCGCTTTCCGCTAAACCCCTCACCCCTAAATTAGCAACGGCTTATCAGGATTTTATTCTTCTCTATGCTCTTCGTGGGAATATTAGAGCTTAGGGTTTAGAAGAAAAAAATAAAATATTTGTGCTATTTGTGTAATTCGTTGTTCCTATTTTTTAAGGGATGTGGGTAGCTTTTAAACAATAATAAGTCATAATTCTTCGTTGTTTCTTTGTGGGCTTTGTGATCTTTGTGGTTCAATAAATTTTTGCTTCTTTATTGTTGATAATTTACTCCCGGCGTTATTCCGGGAATTTTAAATAAATTATCATCACGGATTAGCTCTTCAATATATTCTTTCTTGTACTGACTATAAAAAATAGGTTTTAAATAATTTTCTTTTTTAGAGTACGGTCTCGTTAGTTGTTTCTGCATAATCGGATTCTCTTCGATTAGATGTGTTAATTTTGTGTTTTTAAGTAACCGATAATAAAAATTTATCCCAACCGTTTTGGGCCGGTTTTCTTTGAAGAACCGAATCACTTTCTTGGTGGATTGAATCGATTCATTGGGGTAGCCAGTCAGTAAATCAATCGCCAATTCAATACTATATTTTCTACAATATTTTATAATTTTTTCTAAATCATCGTAAGAGTATTTATTGTCGGATTGAATGTTTTCGTCGCTATCGACCGAAAGGGTTATAAGGTATGCATTAGTTTTACTTAATAGCCGAAATAATTCTTCATCATAAGGATAGGGTTTCATATATAAAGTCCATTTGAAATTCAATGAATTTTTAATTATAGCCTTACAAAATTCTTTGGAAAAACTCAAATTCTCGTTGAACTCACTATCACATAAATGAAAATCATGATACCCCTGATTGGTCAGAAGGATGATTTCTTTTATAACATTATTTATTTTTCTGTAATGAAGCCTTGTGTTTGCTTCTATGCAATAGGGGCACCCATTAGAACATCCGCTGTGAGTTGCAAATCCTACAACCCCTTCGTTTTCTATATAGTGATTGTATTCTATTTCTTTTGCTCTTAATATCAGAAGCTCCGGATCCAATCCGTAATCCCATCCGTTTATAATTTTATTATTCAGTTTATTTGATTGCATGAGTTTTAAGAAGTAAGGGAAAGCTTTTTCTCCGGGACCGATTATACCAAAATCACCTTTTAAATAGTCTAATATTTCATGAGGCGAAGCTGAAAATCCGGAACCGCCTAAGACAATGGGAATATTATAATTTTTTATACATTCTGTCATTTGTTTAAATTCATTTAAGAAGAATTCATTGTTGAAAAAGAGACAGGAATCGATATTTCTTATTGAAAATCCAACTATGTCGTATTTTTCATTGTTTAATACATCATTTATTTTCTCCAAAGGTTTACGGGTGAAAGTAAGATCCAGGATATCATAATTATAATTGTGTTTTTTTAAAGCTGCCATCAAATATTCCAGTCCTATAGGTATAACAGGGGGAGTTTTATAAGTGTTTGGGTTGATTAATAAGATTTTTAAAGCCATCTTTTTTCCTTATAGTCGAGATGATAATTTCTTAAACATTAAAGTCAATGGGATTCTTCGAAGCTAAGTTGAACATCCGCTGACCGCATACTGCCGAGGCTGTGCCAAAACCCAATTGGGGTTCAAATTTAATTCTTCCATAAGCACTCTTGCTCATAATAGTAGTTTTTCTATTTTATGCTGTGCTATATTCCATTTTATTCATTAATTCTTTAAATC
>Ga0315548_1000442_pt1 | contig 38490 bp, 38 predicted proteins | sample SalMarSW160110MG_2_FD_202540 | JGI IMG/M metagenome (GOLD analysis project Ga0315548, IMG submission 202540) | Salt marsh sediment microbial communities from the Plum Island Ecosystem LTER, Massachusetts, United States - Salt Marsh Sediment SW1601-110 ... | reverse complement strand
TTAAGGTTGGGGATAAAGTCAAAAGGGGACAGACAATCGGTCTTTGTGGAAATTCAGGTAATTCTTCTGAGCCGCACTTACATTATCATCTTCAAAACACACCTATAATTCAAGACGGCACCGGAATAAAATGCTATTTCCAGAAGGTAAGTGTGATAAGAGATGGCAAAGAACAGGTAATGGAAAATTATTCGCCGATAAAAGGTGACATCGTCGCAGCCGAGTAGGTATTTATGAGTTGGCAGCGAAATTAATATTTTTTTCTAAATCTTGCGGCGGGGATGTTCAGGAGCTTGCGGTACTTTGCAACGGTTCGTCTGGCCAGGTTTTTAATGCCGGCCTCGGCCAATTTATCTCGTATCTTGTCATCGCTTAAAGGTTTAGCCTTATCCTCAGCGTCGATAATCTGCTGCAATTTGCCTCTTATAGCTTCCCAGCTTAAGCCTTCTCCATTGGCATCTTCGGTGCCGCCACTAAAAAATTTCCGCAGCGGCAATATTCCCCGAGAGCATTGCACATACTTGCCGGCAACGGCTCGAGAGACAGTGGCAAGATGCACACCAACATTGTCTGCAACTTTCGACATCGGCAGAGGATGAAGATAAAGCCGGCCCTTGTCAAAAAAATCCCTTTGATATTTAACCACTGCCTTGGTTACTTTCAGCAGCGTATTTTTTCGCTGCTCTATTGCGTCTATAATCCATCGAGCAGAAAGGATGTTGTTTTGCAAAAACTTTCTTGTTTTTTCAGCAACCGCTGTATCTTTTGCCATTTTTGCATAGTAGTTATTTATTCTCAAACGCGGCAAGCTTGAATCAGCCAAACGTATGGAATAACCATCGCCGTCTCCTGACGGCTCTACAATTACATCGGCGGTGACAGGATGGTTTCGGTCCTGACTGACTTGCAGGCCCGGCGAGGTGTCAAACTTGCTCATACGCGCAATGGCCCGATTGATTGAGTCAATATCACAGTTCATCTTTTTAGCGATATCCGGCAGGCGATTTTCAAGCAGTTCATCCATATGCTCGGAAACCAGACGCTGTTCAAAGCTCATATCTTCGCTGCTTTGGGCTATCTGGATGAGCAGGCACTCCCGAAGGTCCCGTGCACCGACACCAGACGGCTCTAATTTTTGCACAAGCTCCAATGCCTGCTTCAAATCGTCGAGTGTGAAATCGTTTTTGTCCTTGTTGTGCAACTGTTCCAATCTTACAGAGAGATACCCTCTGTCATTAATATAATCAATAATCATTTCGCCTGTTTTTTTCAACGGTTCCGAAGCGTCGACCATACGCCACTGCTCCGAGAGAGATTCGTGCAACGACTGGGGAGGCGCCTCCGTATTTTTTAACGCTTCCAGTTTTCTATCCGGCTGGTCGTCCCGAATACGTGGGCGGAAGGACCCCGCCTGCTGCAGATAGTCATTAAAATCATCGCTGATACTATCAAGACGCTGAAAATCTTCGACCTTATTGTTGTCCGTATTAACGACCAGGTCTTTTTCGCCAATGTCGTCCGGAAGCTGCTCGTCGACCGGCTCGGCTTCTTCGGGATTCGATGGCTCGGCTATCTCCAGAACAGGATTGCTATTTAGCTCCTGCTCGATTCTTTCCTGCAGGGCAAGGATAGGGAGCTGGAGAATCTCCATTGATTGAATCATATGTGGAGCGAGCTTCATCCGCTGCTCCAGCCGCATGTCACCTCTCATCTCCAACTTCATAAAAACACCTGACAAAAATCTTTACTCTGAACCTTCACTAATGCTCATAGCAGTTGCTTTCATTATTATATCATAAAAGCACCAAAAGATTTCGTCAAGATTTTTGTGCCGATTCAAAAATCCCCAATTACTCTAATTGTTGTCTGCCGATTATAGCGTCGGTAAGCATTTTACCGTTTGCGTATTCGATAGTGCTGCCGGTGGGCAGGCCCCTCGCCAGCCGGGTAATTTTTACGCCGGTATCTCTTAGCAACGAGCTTATATAAAGGGCTGTTCCGTCACCGGCCATATTGGGATTGGTGGCCATTATGATTTCCTTGACATCGCCTTTTCGGACTCGTTCGATGAGCTTGTCGATAGTCAAGTCGTCCGGCTCAACTCCGTCCAGAGGTGCGATGTGGCCGCCGAGGACGTGATAAACCCATTTGCAGGTCCCCGTTTTCTCCAGGGCTATTACATCTTTCGGTTGCTCAACAACACAAATTATGCTTTTACCCCGGCGCTCATCGGAGCAAATATCACAAATTCGCTTCTCGGAGTAGTTATAGCATACCTCACAGCGTTTGACTTTGTTTTTGACATCCCGGATGGCATCTGCAAGGGCTGTAGCTTCGTCGCTTTTGGCCTTTAATATATAAAAAGCCAGCCTTTCCGCCGTCTTAGGCCCAATCCCCGGCAGCTTGCCGAATTCCTCGATAAGTTTGTTCAAAGTTTCTGTATATACGCCACTCATAATCAATTTTTTAGTCCTCCTCGACTCCGGTTATTGTAGCGTCGAGGCCGATGAGGACGGTTTTAACTGCGGGGTCGTTGACTATCTCATTTTTCCTCCGGCTGTTAGTTCGTCGCCCGTCGCTCGTCGCTCGTGGCTCGCTATTTGCTACCTGCTGCTCATTACTTTCTATCTCTGTCCCTTTGTGCCTTTGTGCCTCAGCACTCTGCCGTTTTTTTTTAACGTCAGGAGCAGAGCCGCCTCGCAACTGCGACAGAAGTTCATCAACATTCAAAAAGTGCTCGCTCAGGGCAAACCGCAGCAGCAGGGCGTCTAAAAGCGCTCTCGGCGTGTCGCTGTTTTTCAGCGTCCATCGCAATTTCTCAAGGGCGGTTATGTTGTAGATAAGCGCAGCGGTATCGAATTTTTCAGCTGATTCGCCGGCCTTTTTTCGCTGCTCAGCTGTCAAAGCCAGAAGATTGCTGTCGGCTGACGTGGATTTAACCACCATCAAATCCCGCATATAGTCGATAAGAGAATCAACGACCTGAACCTCGCCTACACCTGTATTAATTAAGTCTTCGATGGATGCAAGTGTTCCGGCTGCGTCGCTGTCGCCGATTCTGGCGATAAGATTGTAAATCTTTTCACTATTAGGGCTGCCTAAATACTGCTCTAATAGCTCAGCTGTCAAAGGTTCGATGCCGGTACTTATTAGTCTATCCAGCAGGCTCAGGCCATCTCTCATCGAGCCGTTTGCCATCTTCGCAAGAGGCAAAATTAAATCATCCTCATATTTTATCTTTTCCTGCTTGAGGATGGATTTTAGCTGCTCAGCAATTTTGCCGGCGGGAATATTGTTAAAATCAAATCTCTGACATCTGGATTGAATGGTCAGGATGACTTTGTTCGGTTCGGTGGTGGCAAATATAAATTTAACGTGTGAAGGCGGCTCCTCCAGTATCTTCAACAGCGCATTAAAGGCCTCGGTTGTGAGCATGTGAACTTCGTCGATAATGTAGATTTTGAGCCGTGAGCGGGCAGGGCGAAAAATGGCATTTTCACGAAGCTCGCGAACATTATCAACCCCCCGGTTTGATGCTCCATCTATTTCGATAACATCGATATCTTCGCCGATATTTATCGCCACGCAGCTATCACACTTACAGCACGGTTTTGTGGTCGGCTCATCAACAGAGAGACAATTAAGCGATTTTGCCAGCACCCTTGCCATAGTAGTCTTGCCAACGCCGCGAGTGCCGGTAAATAAATATGCGTGAGCGACCCTGCCGGTCTTTATGGCGTTCTTGAGAGTCTGGCTGATAGCATCCTGTCCGATGACATCATCAAACGTCTGCGACCTGTATTTTCTTGCTAAAACTGTATACATTCGTAAGTGATTAATAGTTAGGGCCAATAAGCGTTTACATAGTGATATCATAGCTATTTTTTCATGCTTTTACAGAGAAATCTTAATTTTCAAGGAAGCGTTTTACGAAAAAATAGGGTGAAGAGGTTTTTTGTTACGAATTAACTCATTGTGTTGTCTGCTGTGTCTGCCCGCTGTGTCGCAGATTCGTCGCGACAGGCACCGCGGCAGACGCGAATTGGCACAAATAAAATAAATTTCGATATGCTCAGAATATCTGTATGTAGTACCCGAAGAGACATTGGAAAGAGATGTTTCTGTTCCCTCGCTTCGCTTAGACGAATCTTTTGGATTTGCTTGACAAGAGGGTTTTGTAAAGTTAAGATGGATAATATTGAATGTATGCATAAGCTTTGAAGTGTTTAATCTAAAAGAAATTTTCCATCGGACGCTAATAAAATGAAGCTAAAATGGTTGTTTTTTGCCGTTCTATCGGCATTTTTAGTCTTGGTGGATTCTGGCTCAGAGGCCGTTGATACAAGGCAAATTGACGCGGTACTCAGGAAAGGGGTGCTCGACAGCCGGGATTTGCAGATTATTGACGATTTTATTGGTGAAGCGGTGCGAGAATTGGTTCAGACCAGAGACCTTATGGACATCGCACAGAACCGTATGGTCATCCTCAGCAGACAAAGTGACCAGGGCCAGTATGCTCAGCAATTTTCTGAATCGGCCCATAAACATATCTCTTCTGGTCTTCAAGAAGCATCGAGATTAACGCCGGAAGACAGAAGAGTGGTAATTACAGTCAACCTTCTGATTCTAATAGATGGATTGGAATACCTGCGATTGGCAAATTTGGCTGTTAGTAAGCTGACAGATAAGAGCGAGGTTGTTAGATACTGGGCGGTTCACTGCGTAACTTCCCCGGGTATTATAAAAAAGTTGAATTCAGGGGGAGAATCTAATTTAAAACTGGCACGCAATATCGTAATGGTACTTAACAAGCTGGTTGAAAGCGGCGGCCCTGAGATAACAGCTTTAATGACCAGATTTGCTGCTAATGTGAAGATTCAGCAAGCGCAGGACTTACTGCTGCAAATAGCCAATATGCGGATTAAAAGATATGCTGACTGGAAAGTGAAGTTTGAACCTTTGGATGATATTATCTTAAAATCACTCTGCAGCAGGATATCTTCTGCAGGCCCAAGCAACACTGCTATTGTCCGCAGCTTCAGCCAATTGTATTCTTACGTGATACAAAGATACGCCAAAGGTAGGGAGCTTTTAAGCGATACGCAACAAGGTCAGCTGGCTTCGGTAATAGTCGAGACAGAGGATAAGTGCATCAGCAAGCTTCTTGGCAGAACACAAACGGGGATAAAAAGAGCTATTGAGGCAGATGATACAACGGCCCTTTTGCGGGAACACGACAGGCTGCTTGGCGATGAAACATCAACAGGACAACTGCCATCGAAACTCAAATTTGAATACACCGGCGGCAGCAAAACCGCACCAGCTCCTTTGCCGGAGCCACCTGAAGACCGAAGCCGGTGAGTAAGGCAGGCAAGCCAAGGCTGAAGAAACCAGGCCGTTTTTAACTTTTTATGTCTTGTATTTTTATTTTCAAGTAGAGTAAGCAGCTTAAAGCAAATGGATTTTGCGTTGAAGTTTTTAAGCACTGTGTTTACAACGGCGTTGCTGACTCTTGCCGGATGCGACCGTTCGCCGTCTGAGGCTAACTCCAGACTATACGGAAAGGCCGAGCGTGTCCTCGTTGAAGGCATGCCTTGCGCATTTATGTACCACCGCATTTTTTATGTTATGCACCACGAATGGATAGGAAATTTCAAGCCGAATGCCTACAAGCCGAACTCTTTTGGATATGGTTTATCAAAGTATTATGGAGTAAATGCCGCCAGGCGCGCTGCATACCAGAGAAAAAATAAGAAAGGTTTACTATGAAGCACCGACAGGAATTTTTGGCCATAGCAGTGATTGCCGCAGTTTTTGCACTTACAGGCTGTCGCGATTCATCTTCCGCTGAAGAGCCGAACGAAATGGTCTTGCACCACGCCCTTGCCACGAGGCTAACCGGCCTTGATCCCGGTGACCAGCGCAACGTTACCGCTCTTACGATAAAAAGCCAAATATTTGAACCCCTCTATCAATATCACTTTCTTAAGCGGCCTTATCAGCTTGTACCTCTATTGGCGGAAGATATGCCTGAAATTAGTGATGATAAACTCACCTATACAATAAAAATCAAAAAGGGCGTTTACTTTCAGGATGACGAATGCTTTCGGAGTGGCAAGGGCAGGGAGGTCAAGGCCGAGGACTTTGTTTTCGCTATCAAGAGAATAGCCAATATCAAAAACTTAAGTCAAAACTGGTCTATTTTTGATGATAAGATTGTCGGGCTTGACGAGTTCCGCGAATATACTAAGAGCTGCGAAAGGCGCGAGGACGTTGATTATTCGAGGGAAGTTGAAGGATTACAGACACCAGATGATTATACTCTTGTCATAAAGCTTAAGCGACCCTGGCCTCAGCTGCTTACTTATGCGCTGTCGGATACGGCAACGGCGCCTGTGACCAAAGAGGCCATCGATTTCTACGGCAAGGACATTATAAGCCATCCAGTTGGTACCGGACCGTTCAGGTTGAAGGAATGGCGTCGTCGTAGTTACATCGTGCTTGTGCGCAACCCTACTTTCAGGGGTGAGGCGTATCCAAGTGAAGGTGAGGCGGGTGATGCCGAAGCCGGCTATTTGAACGATGCCGGCAAAACTATGCCTTTCGCCGACAAAGTGGTCTGGACTGTCATCGAGGAAGACCAGCCTCGCTGGTTTTTGTTCTTGCAGGGAAAGCTGGACTCCAGTGTAATTCCCAAAGATAACTGGAGCGAGGTGATTACCGGAAGCAGTGAATTAACAGCGGAAATGAAGCGCCGTGGTATCCACTTGAAGACCTTTTTGGATCCGACAACTTTCTTTCTTGGATTTAACATGCAGGACCCGGTTCTTGGTAATAACAGGCCTCTGCGACTCGCAATAAGTCGTGCTATCGACCGCGAAAAATTCATAGAGCTGTTCCGAAATAATCGGGACGTTGTGGCTCATGGCATTATCCCTCCCCTTATAGCTTCGTATGATGCGCAGATAAAAGAAAAGGGGTATGCGCGTTATGACCCCGAGGAGGCCCGAAGCCTGCTTAAAGAAGCAGAGAAAGTTCATGGCGGGAAGTTGCCGACACTGAAAATTGGTATGCCTGGAACAGATACGTTCTTTCGTCAATTTGGTCAATTTTTCAAAAGGCAGTTGGAGGCGGTCAACCTGGACGTGGGAATCGAATATATGGATGGGCCTACCTACTGGGAAAAACTCCATACCAGAAGTCTCCAGATGTTCGCATCTGGTATGGGCGCAACCCTGCCCGATGCTCAAGATTTACTTCAATCTTTTTATAGTAAATTCTGGGCTCCCGGCTCAAATAGTTTCAACTATGCCAATCCAGAGTTCGATAGTTTGTATGAAAAAATAGCGGTTATGTTCGACAGTCCCGAACGCCGCGAACTCTATCGGAAAATGGAGCTTATTGTTCTGGAAGATTGTCCGGCGGCGTTCTTAAATCATCGCGTTGCCTACTCGCTTCATCATGACTGGTACAAGAATTACAAGCCGAATGTTTTCACACAAGGCCTGTCGAAGTATCGCAAAATCGATATGAAAAAACGGGCGGAGTATAAGGAACTCTTAAAAAGGATTAAATGACCACATACATAATAAGGCGGCTTTTGTACACCATACCGATTGTATTCGGCGTGCTGCTGCTTACTTTTGTGCTGTTCACGCTTGTCGGTGGTGACATTTCGATTGAGATTGCAGGGAAAAATGCGACAGCTGAGACAATCGAGGAGATTCGGGAAGAATACGGCCTTAATAAGCCTTTGTTTCTCTCCTGGGACAGCCAGTTCATAAACCACTTCAAAAACGCTCTGACATTTGATTTCGGCAGGGCACGCGACCGTGAGCCCGTTATTGACAAAATCAAAAGGGGAGTTGGGCCTTCTCTGGCGTTGACGGTGCCGATGTTTTTGGGGATTATGATAATCTCTGTAAGCTTGTCGCTCGTTGTAGCGTTTGTTCGCGGTTCAGTCTGGGATATTTTAGCGGTGGTTATCTGCATCATTGGGATGAGCATTCCTTATTTGAGTTTTATCCTCTTCGGCCAGTATTTTCTTGCGTACAAATGGGGTCTTTTCCCTGTATTCTTTTCGCCGGATTTGTCAACAGCCCAGTATGTAACTTTGCCGGTGTTAATTGGTATAGTAACAGGGCTGGGAAGCAATCTGCGATTTTATCGAACAGTTATGCTCGATGAGATGCGAAGCGATTATGTTCGGACGGCTTTTGCGAAAGGACTTACAACGAGGCGGGTTCTGTTCAAGCACGTGCTCAAGAATGCGATGATACCGATTATTACACGGGTGGTTCTGGCGATACCATTTTTGTTCCTCGGCTCCCTGCTGCTGGAAAGATTTTTCGGCATTCCGGGTTTGGGGTATCTGATGATAGAGGCGATTGGTTCGCGGGATTATTTTGTTATAAATGCGATGACTTACATTAGTGCAATACTGTTTGTGGTGTTTAATGTGATAACAGATATATGCTATGCCTGGGTAGATCCGAGGGTTTCATTTGAGTGAACATCAGCAGATAATAAAGAAGGGGCTTCCGAAGGGCAGAAGTCTATGGCAGGACGGCTTAAGGCGTCTTCGCAGGCGCAAGCTGGTGATGGTCTGTTTTGCCGTGATAGTGTCATATTTTTTACTCGCCGGCTTTATATATTTAGCAGAGCTGTTTGACTGGCAGGTTGGTCCTATACGGTGGCATGAGGAGGTGAGCAAATCTTACGAGCCGCCCAGTCGGGAAAATATATTCGGGACGGATATATTCGGGCAGTCTGTTCTGCGGAAAACGCTGTACGGAACAAAAATATCAATGACAGTTGCGTTGTGCGCCTCGCTTATAAGCATTGCTATCGGTGTTCCTTTAGGGGCTATCGCAGGATATTTTCGCGGCTTTGTTGATGAAATAATAGTCTGGATTTATTCCACTTTGAGCTCGATTCCTTATATTCTGCTGATATTGGCTTTTGCTATTGTTTTGCGCGACAAGACGATTTTTGGTTATAAGCTTACAGGTATTACTACGGTTTATCTGGCTATAGGACTTACGAGCTGGGTTGGGATATGCCGGTTAATCCGCGGCGAGGTTATCAAGCACAAGGAAAGAGAGTATATATTAGCTGCAAAAAGTTATGGATGCGGCAGCCAGCGAATTATTTTCAGACATCTGATACCTAATGTTTTTCACCTTGTTATTATTGACTTCTCACTGCGGTTTGTAGCATTCATTCATGCGGAAGTTATCTTGAGTTTTTTGGGCCTGGGCGAGGCTGAGCGCCCGAGCTGGGGAGCGATGATAAATGATGCGAGAATAGAGCTTTCCAGAGGCGTATGGTGGCAAATGGTAGCGGCAACGGCGGCGATATTCTTCATCTCACTGGCATTGAATATATTTGGCGATGCGCTAAGGGACTCACTCGACCCAAAGCTGAGGATTCAATAATATGGAAAGTGTATTCCCTGAAGTGAGACGGGAAACAATGGATAACAACGGGACATTATTGTCGGTGAAAGGCCTTTCTACACACTTCTTCGCCGAAGCCGGTGTCATAAAGGCGGTGCAGGATGTGAGCTTCTCGATAAAGAGCGGCAAAACATTTGCGCTTGTCGGTGAGAGCGGATGCGGTAAGAGTGTAACGGCACTATCAATTATGCGATTGGTTCCAGCACCGCAGGGCAAAATCATTAGTGGTGAAATTATCTTTGAGCAAAAGGACTTATTAGCGCTCAGCGAAAAGCAAATGCGACAGGTTCGTGGCAATGAAATAGCAATGATTTTTCAGGAGCCGATGACCAGTCTCAATCCGGTTTACACGATAGGTAACCAGATAGTTGAGGCCATAACGCTTCATCAGAAAAAAAACACGAGCCAGGCATGGATAGATGCAGTCGAGATGCTACAGAAAGTCGGTATCGCCGACCCACAGCAGCGGGCTGTCGAATATCCACATCAAATGTCAGGAGGGATGCAGCAGCGGGTTATGATAGCGATGGCAGTTAGCTGTGAGCCGGCATTATTGATAGCTGACGAGCCGACGACTGCACTGGACGTGACGATTCAGGCGCAGATACTGGATTTATTGGATGAATTGCAGAAGCAAAATGGAATGAGTATTTTGCTGATAACCCACGATTTGGGCATCGTGGCAGAGCGGGCTGAGGATGTCGCGGTGATGTACGCATCGCGAATAGTGGAAGTGGCTGATGCGCAGCGGCTTTTCGTAGAACCCTTACATCCTTATACGCAGGGGCTGTTGAAATCGCTGCTGCGGCTGGACTTTGAAGGCAAACGTCTGCATACGATTTCAGGTAACGTACCGGACCCGTTGCACTTTCCATCGGGTTGTAAATTTCATCCTCGCTGCCCGATAGGTTGCAACGATAAACGGTGTCAGACTGCCGAGCCGGAACTTAAAGAAGTTCAACCAGGCCGCTTGGTCGCCTGCTGGTACGCACCGGGATATGAAACCGAGCAGGAGCACAAGGAGTTTAATGGTGGGGTATGACTCTACCCTGCAAAACTATCTATAGTTTGGAGATTTCAAATTGATACTATTAATCATTATTTCAGTTATTGGTCTGGTGTTAAGTGCCGTTATTCATTTTTGCTCGCTTTTCCGTATTTATGAGCCGCCGAGAGCGCTAATGATATTGATTAATATAGGTATTATGGTTGTATTTTACCCTGCTTGTATTATTTCATATAAGATGCGTAATAGGGTCAATATAAAGGATTTTAAGAAAGCTATGTTTGATGCTTGTCCCAGATGGTTGTCAATTATGAATGGTCTTTTAATTATGTATGCTTTGGCTGGTCTAATTTTCTTCATATTTAAGAAATATTTTGCTAGTTCAGCCGTTACTAAGGGGCAAGAAATTATGGCCGACGGTTTCCGAGGGTTTACAGGGCATTGGATGGCATTGTATTCTTTGGCTTTTGCAATATTGTATTCTTGTAGACATCTAAAAAATAAGGACCAATGTAGGATGGGGTTGTAACTCCACCCTACATGTTGGTGAAGAACGCAATGAATACGAGTCAAAATATGGCGAACACGAACGGATATCTGCTGAGAGTCGATGACTTAAAGACTTATTTTCCTATAAAGAAAGGTCTGATGAGACGAACTGTCGGCTATGTCAAAGCGGTTGACGGGATAAGCTTCGAAACCAAGAAAGGCCAGACGCTGGGCCTGGTTGGTGAAAGCGGCTGTGGCAAAACGACAGTTGCTCGTAGTATAATTCGGCTGGTACCGGCAACGGCGGGAAAGATTTTCTTTGAGCAGATGGAAGTTTTGTCGGCTGACAAGGCCAAACTGCGGAAGCTTCGCAGGCAGATTAGTCTTATTTTCCAGGACCCATACGGTTCGTTAAATCCGAGAATGACTGTTGGCAATGCCATTGGTGAGCCGTTGAAGGTTTACAGAAAAGTAACCGGCAGCGAGCTGACTGAGCGTATAGCAACGTTGCTTTCAAAGGTGGGGCTGGCACCTGAGTATATAAACCGTTATCCGCACGAGTTCTCAGGCGGACAGCGACAGCGAATCGGAGTGGCCAGGGCGCTGGCACTGGAGCCGAAAGTGGTTATTTGTGATGAGCCGGTGAGTGCCCTCGATGTTTCGATACAATCGCAGCTTTTGAATTTATTAAAGGATTTGCAGGATGAATTTGGGCTGACGTATTTATTTATTGCACACGATTTGGCTGTGGTGAAGTTTTTTTGCGATATTGTGGCAGTTATGTATATGGGTAAGATTGTAGAACGTGCTACAGCACAACAGCTGTATCAAAATCCTTTGCACCCTTATACGCGTGCACTTATGTCAGCAATTCCACAGACAGAGCGGTCGTTGCGTGGTCGTAGGACAGTCCTTGGTGGTGAGGTGCCAAGTGCCTTGAATCCGCCTACTGGCTGCCCCTTCCACTCGCGATGCCCCTGCCACCAGGCCAATTGTCTAAAGCAAATGCCGGCACTGGAGGAAAAAAGCGATTATTCGGGACATTTCGTTGCCTGCTGGAAATGTTGAAAATTATTAATTAAAAGGTAAAAATTGGTAAAAACTTGACTGTAGTAATAAAACTTAGGATAATTTAATTAGATGGAGGTTGGTGTTTTGGTTATGAGAAAGGGCCAAGATAGATGGACGAAAAAGTTAGCGTGGAAATAACTAATGAGGCAAACACTGCGGTCGTGGTTTTCAAGAGTGCTTCAATAAGTAATACGGAAGAGATAGCGGCCGTTTCCAAGCAAATCAGGGAATTTGTTGATAGCAATAATCCCAAAAAAGTGATATTTGATTTCAGTGAAGTGAGATTTTTCTCATCTCTGGTGTTGGGGCTGCTTTTGGAGATCCGGGCTAAACTCCAGCCACTTAACGGCGAAGTCGCAATCAGTAAGATAAATCCACAATTGCACAGGGTTTTCAAAATAACCAATCTTGACAAGATTTTCAGATTTTTCCCGGATAGGCAGAACGCTATCAAGGCAATGAGTGTAGATTAGCCACAACTTTTCCTGAAGGTGAGATGTCATTGCTGCGAAGTAGCAATACATTCGATTAGAGGGGCCAAACTTATGTATATCGCGATACAATTTTCGATTTTTATGGTTAATAAGCCGGGAGTATTGGCGCGGGTACTTGGTGAATTTGCACGGGCTAAGATTAATATTATAGCAATGACAATGATGGATTCTGTGGAACATGGAGTTCTGCGGGTGGTTTTTACTGCGCCGCAAATGGCAAAAGAGATACTGTCAAAACTCAATATGCGCTATAATGAGACGGAAGTTCTGTGTGTTAATCTGGCCAACAGGGCTGGTGCATTTGCAACGGTGGCAGAGAAACTGGCTAAGAACCACATAAATATTTCGTACGCATATTGCACTGCCGGTGCGAAAGGCGGCCGAACAACCGGTGTATTAAAAGTAGCCGACGTAAAAAAAGCAATGAAGGTTCTCCAGAAAAACCACAAAAAGGATAGCAATTCACAACAGGTTCTCAGGCGTTCACGGTTTGCGAGAAAATAGTTGTTATGCATAAGGGCTATATGGGCTGTAAAGGCAAAACCATACCCGGCATTTTGCACTTCACAATAAATAGCATAGAGGATTTTTAAAATTTGGATTAGCTGTTTCATATAAAAGCGATTGACACAAAAGATAGTTGGCTGGTATATTACGTTTTACAAAAAGACCTTCACATGATATTATTTATTTAGATTAGGGGCCGTAGCTCAATTGGCAAGAGCATCGGACTGTCGATCCGAAGGTTGTGGGTTCGAGTCCCATCGGCCTCGTTCAAAAACATAGTTTATCACCCCATTGTGTCATTCCTGCGAAACTTGTCCTGAGCAACCTGTGGTGAGCGAAGTCGAACCAGGTCGAAGGAGCGGGAATCCAGGATCACTAAAAGTTCTGAGCTTGTATTAAGTGCTGAGGTTTTTTTTATTAAGACAACCAGTATCCGTTCCTTAATTTAAAGTAGTTGGGTTATAAATATATCTGGCTCAAAAAAACCTCAATTCCATAAAAAAAACGGAATTTTTTTGTTTTTTTGACTTGGTTAGAAAAAAATTTCGAGCGGGAATTTTCCTCATTATCGGGGTTAAGCAGGGCAAATTGCCTGGTTTTGGGCAAAGCATTTAAACTCTTAACCTGGAGCTTGGGGATAGGGGGTAAAAGTAAGAAGTTTTCAATTTTTAACATTTTTGCCTGAGTTAAGAAGATATTGTTTTCCTGAGGACGGTGACGTTAGAAAAAGCTCAAGATGAAGAACAAACTCTGCCGATTCAAAATGTTAGGTTAAGAGAATGTAGCAGAGAAGAATAAGATATTCAGGGTTAATAGAAAGGAGATTGAAAAGCAAAAAATAATAACTCGTTAAAGTTTGCCCCTGTGAAGCTTAAGGCGGGTATTTCAGACACATTACCAAATAAAGATAAAGGGATATCCTGTTATTGGCATTGCAGGGGCTTTTTTTAAATTTACTTTTCATCCCCGGCAACATGCTAAAATCAAGCAGCGTGAACACAGCGGCACTTTTAGACAAGCTGCTGGCGAGAATCCTACTTTTGTTGAGCAATGATTTCCTCTATAGCCCGGGCTACCATATAGTCCGGCAGCTTGTTCAGGGCGGGTTCGGCCTCATAGGCTGATATAATGCTCTTGTCCGGAAACGCTCCAAGCTCTTCAATCAGTTCATTTGCCAGCGACTGCAGCCGCTTCTCGGCCATCTCGGCTTCTATTTTAAGGCGCGCAGCCTCCAATAACTGCTCAAATTCCTCTGTGCTGTCATACCAGTTAAGCTGCAATTCCAGCTCAAAGCTCCTCTGCCTTGTGGTCTGGTCAAAAGTATATTGAATCCCAAAGGGATTGTAGCCTTCAATCCGTTCATCTACAAAAGCCAGGCACGCATCCCGGTATGCAGAATATTTCTCTTCATCAAGTTTCTCGAAACCGTGTTTTGTGATTTCCTCGGCCAGCAGCTGTTCTATTTTCTCTGCCAGAATGGCCTTGCTGGCTCCCAGGCGTTCATACAGGGCTTCATAATAGGCATTCAAAAGTAAATCTATTTCATTCATCTGTTTTCACCGGCTCTAAATGGTTAATTATACAATGGCGGGTGCTCTAAAGCTATACCCCGGCAGGCCAGTGCATTGACGAAGTTTGACCGACCTGCTGATGTAAATAAAGCTATGCGTACGCTAAAGGCAATGTGATTCAACTTTCTAACTTATTGCCCAGGTGGAAAAATCTCGGTAAGGGCTTCCGCGAGTTGCTGTATTGCTTCGCTTACTTGATTAGATACGTTTTGGCCCAATTGAGTCTGTGCAGGTTGAATTCCAAGCAGATAGACATCAACTTTTATCTGCTGCATAATCATATCAATGAAAAGCCGAGGAGAAAGAGTATGGGTTGAGAAAGCAAATGAGCTTATCTGCTCAGGCTTGAAAATATTTATTGCTCCGGGCGAGGCACCAAAGTCGATGGCGTCAATGATGAGCAAATTCTGTGGAGCTTTTTTTATGATGGGCTGAATATAATTCTCAGGTACGGTGCCGGTATCTGTTACTTCTGCACAAATTTTCCCGGCAAGTCGCTCACAGACAAGAGGTCCCACTCCATCGTCACCTTTTAATGTATTACCTATGCCGACAATAAGCGTTTTAGACCCACGCAGTTTGCTTAGTTGGCGAAGGAGTTGCTCGGCGCCCATAACATTTTTACCCCATTAGAAATTGCACGAATGGATCAAACCCCAAAAAGACAATTTTCTAACGGGGTTTACAGACGAATGTTCAATTCGCATTTACACTTCGGGCACAGGATCCGCATAAAATCGCTCGTTTGAACTTCTTCAGCGGGCCGGGCCTGTTGCTTCTGAACATCCTGTGGTTTTGTAAGCAGCTCGCCACTTTTGGCGATCAATAGCGAAGGATTGGTGTAGGCCAATGGACCAAGTTTTTCATAAAGCCATACAAGGTGTTTTTTAGTTCCTATTACTGCACCACACTTTTCACATAGTTGAAGTTCATACTCGTGAGTTTCAGACATAGCTTGTTTATCCAGGCCTGCCAAATCCCACTGGTTTGAAAGCTTTATGCCGGTCTCTGTGGTGCAATTATCACTGCAATTGCCGCAAAATATGCAGGTATAGTAGTTGAGGGTGATTCTTCTTACTGGTGGGTCAGCTTCCAGGTCGTCTTCCTGGGTTAAACACACACTGCTTGGACAGGCGTTTACGCAGGCACCACAGCCGATACAAGTATCGAGGTCAAACTCTGGCTTTCCCCTGTATTTTTCCGGAACAACACAAGGCTCAGCCGGGAATCGAGTAGTAAATCGCGGCGAAAAGACCGCGATAATGGCTTCTTTTAATTCTCTTAGCTTTGGCAAACGCAATTTTTAAACTCCCGTTTATAATTTAACTATTATTGTTAATCAAAATTACTGTACTTTTTGCTCTTTATCCTCTCCATATTTATCGACTATGCTGTTCTCCCATAACTTTACACCGGAGGCGTAGGCACCTTTAGCAATCGCATGTGCAGCTGTAGGTGAAGTTATCAAAATAAACACGGCACAGATTATCGCTCTGGTGCCGATGGGACCTACGCCGCTGATAACAGCGATGCCAACTAATAGTAAGATGGTACCAAGAGTAACACACTTTGTTGAGGCCTGTAATCGGTTATAAACATCAGGAAAACGCACCAAACCAATACAGCCGAATATATCGAACAAAATCCCAATCGTTATCAATATGTATCCTATAATATCACTCATCGAAACTTCTGCCCTCCAGGAATTTAGCCAGTGCTATGGTTCCAATAAAGCTCAGTAGTGCCCAGGCCAGAGCGATGTTGAGATAAAAATCCTTTTTGGTACCCAAAGACAAAAGTGCGCAGAACCCAACAATAACGATGCCTAATATATCTATAGCAACGGTTCTGTCCGGGGCACTGGGGCCACGCCCTATTCGGTATAAACATAAAAAACAGCATATAAATAAACCAATGTAAAATAAGTATAACAACGTGTCCATTTTTTCCTCTTTTTATTCGAAGATTCTCTGCAGAAACCACTCAAATCTTTGAGCAATATATTTAGTTGCCTGCTCAATATCATCAGATTTGACATTAATCCAGTGTATATATAAGTAGCCATCGTCAGTTAAATCTACAGTTAAAGTGCCGGGGGTAAGCGTAATGGAATTAGCCAACGCGGTTATCCCGGAATCGGTCTTGAGATTTGTCTTTATTTTTACGATGCCGGGCTTTATCGGCATCTTCGGATGTAATGCACGATAGACAACGTCGAAATTTGCCTTTAATACATAATAGAAAAATACCGGAATATATACTAAAGCCCAGAACGCCCGCACCGGCGAAAGAAACACGCGATGCTCCTTGGGCAACATTTCGTGGAATAGAACAGCAACGACAGCAGAAGCTATCAGACCCGCAATTACAACTTGGATATCAATTTTGCCTTCGGCAAAGGGCCAGGTTAGTATTATCCAGATAATAAGTGCTAAGATAAAGTAAACAAAACGCCTCATATTTTCATACCTTCTTTTATTACTTTCCAATTATATTAGCTGAGTATAAAAGTCCATCCGTCAACACTTTTACAGCAGGGTCGAGTATGCTCTGCTTTAAGCTTGGCACCAGTAAAAGTAACCCCATAAGTACACACAAACAAGCCAAAAATATCATCGCAACGAGCATAGTGCCTTTGTTTTCTTTTACTTGCTGCAGATTTTCCGGCAGCTCACCGAGAAAAACATATCGTTGGACCTTCAAATACATAATTAAAGTGCACAAACTTACGAAAACAATTATTGCCGCTACCCAGTAAAAATGTGCCTGAATTGCCGCAACTACCAAAATCAGCTTGCTCCAGAACCCGCTGAACGGCGGGATGCCGACGATAGATGCAGACGCAATCGTGCAGGTTGCGCGTGTTACAGGCAATTTCTCTGCAAGCCCGCCCATCTCTCTTAGCTGTCTTGTGCCGGTAGCCATCTGCACCGAGCCGCTGGTCAGGAACAACAAGGACTTATAGACAGCGTGGTTGACGAGGTGGAACAGCCCGCCAAGGATAGCTAAAGAGGCCCATGCCAAATTGCCGCCCTTGGCAATGATAAGGCCCCCAAGGCCAATACCCAGAACTACATAGCCAATCTGGCTGATGCTTGAATAAGCCATAAGCCGCTTGAGATCCCATTGTCCTATCGCCAGAAATGCTCCGGCAACCATGCTCAAAATACCGAGCACGACCAATAGCCAGCCGATTGAGACCGAAATACCGAAAATATTGAAAACCACGCGGCAGAGGGCATAAATGCCGAGGGTCTTTATCAGTATTCCGGACAGCATAGCTGAAATCGGAGCAGGAGCAGACGGGTGTGCATCCGGCAGCCAGGCGTGGAATGGTACCAGTGCAGCTTTCAGGCCAAAGCCAACAATAAATAACGCCAGGGCAAACATAAGGCCGGCATTTAAACCTGAGCCATTCGCTTCGCTCAAGGACATGCTTTGGATTGCTTTTGAAATGTAAGCCATATTAAGTGTGCCGGTATTGCCATAAACGAGGGCAATTCCAAAAAGGATAAATATAGAAGCTATGCTGCCGAGGACCATATACTTAAATGATGCTTCGAGCTCCTCGTGTTCACAACCGAAGCCGACAAGTGCATAAGAAGCAATCGAAGCAATTTCCAGAAATACAAACAAATTAAAGATGTCCCCGGACAACACAACGCCGTTCATACCCGCGACCATAAGCAAAAACAGGCTCAGGTATTTTGCCTTGGCGGTGTATTGCTCCATATATCTGGCGCTAAAGAGCATCGCAGCAGCACTAACGACGCTAATAGCCAGGAGCAAAAGAGAGCTTAAGCCGTCAAGAACAAGGTTAATTCCGAGGGGGATAGACCATTTGCCTATTTCATAGACGCGGGATTGACCAATAGACAAGACGGCCAGCACAAGCAGTGAAACAGTTGCCAAATTAGCTAATACCGTTGCAATGGCTTTGCCTTTTTTGCCAAAAATCGGGAGCAAAAATGCCGATACCAAAGGAATCGCAATGAAAACAGGCAAGGGCACGCTCATCCTCGCAACCTCCTTATCTCGGTAATATCAAAGGTGCCGTATTTTTCATACGTTCTAATGCATATTGAAATCATCAGCGCCAAAGAGCCCAGACTAATAACAATCGCTGTTAGCACAAGGGCCTGAGGCAGAGGGTCAACGGCACTGCTGACAAATTTGGCAAATGTGCTTGCTGACTCAAGATGTCCCTTGTCGATTATCGGGGCCTCTCCGCCAGTGCGATAGCCGAGCATAATCAGAAAGAGGTTGACGGCATATTCCATAACCATAATGCCGATTACAATCTTAACCATGTTCTTTTTGACGACGGCACAGTACAGCCCAATCATAAACAGCAAAAAACATAAAGCATAAGGCATAAGTTTTATTCCTTTCCATCAGATGGTGTACCAGGCTTAAAATCTTTACAGCAGGTCGAAAGAGTAAGAATTACCAGAAATAATGACGCACCGACCTTCAGGCCGATAGCAATATTCGACAGCGGTATTGTGCCCGCACTTAATAGTTCTAACGGTTGGCCGTACTTTTCAACCAGGAAATTGACAAAAAAGATACCGCCAAAGACAAACCCCAGAATTGCTATAAGAGCAAAGAGAAGTGCTCCCAGACAGTCGAGCTTTGAGGCAAGCGGTAGAGACAGATTTTCTTCCACGAACTTCCTGCCGAATGCCAGCATAAGCAGTACATAGGAAGAAGCCAAAATCACACCGCCGGCAAAACCGCCGCCGGGAGTCAGATGGCCGAATATAATGATGTAGATACCGAATAAAAATATCAGTATCTTAACCCAGCTGGCAATAGTCTTTACTATTACGGTCATACCCTTCATTAGTCCAGTTCCTCCAGCAGTTTTTTGGGCTTTCTTCGCAGTATAACAGTTGCCCCGACAATTGAGGTAAACAATACGGTCGCTTCTCCGAGCGTATCGTAAGCACGAAAATCCAGGATGACCGAAGCAACGATATTTGCCGCTCCAGTCTTTTTCAGTCCTTCGCTGATGTAAGTCTGGGAGGCGGCATCTGGAACCCTCGCAAATATGGCCGTGCCAAAATCAGGCAAAGTTTCAAATACTCTTATGCCGGCCAGGAAAATCACGAAGATAATCACGATGGAAACGACCAAACCGAAGAATTCTCTGTCGCCCGTGATAAAGGTAAGGTCTCGAGCAATGGTTGCCCGAATCAGGATAATCAGACCCAAAACCTCAACCACGATTTGAGTTATCGCGATATCAGGTGCACGCAAAAACAAAAACATTAAAGAACCACCAAAGCCGATGGCCCCAACACAGATAACAGAACTTAATAGGTCATTAGTTTCTACCGCAATGATAGCAGCAATTATTATAAACAGCAGTAAAATGTAAAATTCAGCCATATCAACCTCACCAAATACTGCAAATAACAAATAAAACTATCAATAATCCCAAAGTCACCCAGGTCAGGTATATTGGCAAAATCCCGGGATGAAGCCACCGCAGAAAATCTGTCAATGCCAGCCCCAGTCTTCCACTCTGATTATATGAATCAAAATAGCCTTTTTCCTGGCCGATATAAAGCTGTTTCAAGCCGCCCATGGATGAAACAGTCTTATAGAAGTGCGTCCCGGATACAGTCATTTGTTCATTTGTTTGTACCTCACCGCAGGTCCAGGTAGGCACGGTTCTGACTTTTCTTGCCAATAAGCCGACAAGTAAAACTAACAGGCCGAGAATAATGCCAGCTATTATCACGATTGTGGCCAGGCCTGATTGCCAGGTACCGAAAATCGCGTTATCAGGCGTATTCAACGCGGGATAAATAAACATTTTTAGAGGTACGTGATAAAAAATTCCAAAAAATACACACAGAAAAGCGAGCACAGTCATTGGAATCCACATAGCTGGTGATACCTCTTTTACCCCTTTCAGCTCATCCGGCAGGCGGGAAAGGAATATCGAATGAATGAGCTTTACAAACGAGGCAAGAGTCAGCGCGCTTCCAAACATGGCACAAGTAAGCCAGATAGGCCATAATTTCGTTGCCCAACCGGTTTGTACCGCCCCCATTTGAATTACGCCCTGATAAACCATCCATTTGGAAACAAAACCGTTAAATGGCGGTATTCCGGAAATACTCAAAGCCGCAATCAGGCAAGTAACAAAAGTAATCGACATTTTTTTGCCCAATCCACCAAGTCTGTCCAGTTCAGCCGTACCGGCTGCCTGTTCAACTGCTCCTCCACAGAGAAATAGACAACACTTGTATATTGCGTGGTTTAGCATATGGAATACACCACCGGCAATACCAACAGGGGTCATAGTGGCTATGCCAAGTACCATATAACCAACCTGACTTATAGCGTGATATGATAACAGCTTCTTGAGATTGTGCTGGACCATGGCAACCATTACAGCGATTATAACCGTTGCCGCGCCTATCAAAGCCAAAATGAAACTCAAAACTTCGGAGTCCAATATAAACATTTCCCGCACGATTATCACCAGTAGATATATCCCCAGGAGTTTATCAATCGCAGCAGGCAAAAGTGCCATCACTGAGGCCGGCGCATACTCACCACTGGTAGGTAACCACGTATGCAGTGGCAGGGCCCCTGCCTTGGTAATGGCAGCGGTCATAAGCAAAAGAAACGCTATAATAGGAAGTGCGCCATTGGTCGCAAGCGCAATATCGGAGATGACAAATGTGCCGGAAAGCGACCAAATCATCAATATCCCCAGCAGAAATGCGGCATCAGATGCCCCTATCATTGCAAAGCTTTTAGTCGCTGCGAAATTAGAGTTTTTACCGCCGGTGGTTATCAAAAGGTATAACGAAGCGGTAACTATCTCCCAGAATATCAATAAAAACAGTAAATGATTGCTAAGCAATATCCCCGCTGAGCCGCCTATTGTAATCAGAATCGAACCATAATATATATTTGGATGCTTTGTGCCGCTCATCGACTTCAGCGAGTATAAAGTTATTAAAAGTCCGAAGCCCATAGTAAACATTAATATGAATGACCCCAGGGCCGTGGCGTTGAGCAGCATATCAAGTCTGAAGTCGCCAATTTGCAGAATAGACCAGGCAAAGCTTTCGTATGTCTTAGCGGCCTTAAATATCTGGATGCCTGATATAAAGGTAGCAACGGATATAATCAGAGATAAGCCCTTGGAAAAAAGGCTGAATCTCTTGGGCAGAAATAATAGCACAAAGCCGGCAATAAGCGGCAAAAAGACAATAAATGACAGAATGTTTACTTCCAACTTATATATCCTCCAATTTCCACTCTGGTGCGCCGATTTCCTTTTTTATACGAGCTGTTTTCTCGCAACTCAACTGATGCAGGCTCTCATAGTTGTGTATAATATTGTTGTGCCCGTCAACAACAGCCAGTCTCTCGGTGCAGCTATAGCAGGGGTCTACCGCCGCGAGGGTGATAGTTACATCTGAGATATGGCCGCCGAGGCAGGAGGCCTTAAACGAAGGCACGTTGACATAACTGGGCGCCCTGATTTTGTGGCGGACCGGCCTGTTACCACCATCGCTGCGAACGTAATGGAACGTCTCTCCTCTTGGCGCTTCAGCACGTCCACATCCTTCACCAGGCGGTATTTCCTTAACCTCTATAGCAATAGGGCCGTCGGGAAGTTTTTTCAGGGCCTGTTTTATTATCTTAACGGATTCAAGGACTTCAAGAAGACGAACAACAGCTTTGGCAAAAACATCACCTTCGGGCTGGCTAATAACATTCCAGTCCAAATCGGCGTATGCAGCATATGGGTCATCGCGTCTGACGTCAATCGCAATGCCACTGCCTCTGGCTGTCGGGCCTGTTACCGCATAATCGATAGCAGCTTGCTTTGTCAATATACCAACACCTTTAAGCCGAGCGTGTATAATGGGGTCATCGAGCACGGCTTTGGTCAGCATCCATGTTTTCTTGTCGAGTTTATCGAGGTCCTTCAGCATTTTGGGGATAAGCTCATTCGGAATATCTTCTCTACAGCCACCCACCTTGACATTGCCGTAGTTGTTTCTGTTGCCGGTGATTTGCTCAAGCAAATCCAGCACCGGCTCACGATATTTCCAGGCCCACATAAAGACGGTATCATAGCCGATGAAATGCCCTGCCAGCCCTACCCAAAGCATATGACTGTGGATGCGCTCAAGCTCGTTGATAATCACACGGATATACTGGGCGCGCTCAGGTGCTGTTATTCCGGCGATTTCCTCAACCGCATTGATATAGGCCAATGGATGAGAGGCAGAGCAAATCCCGCAGACGCGGGAAACTAAAAATGGCACCTGGTCAAACTGTAATGTTTCACTTATTCCCTCCATACCGCGATGGTTATACGATATTCTTACATCTATATCGACCACCTTTTCACCGTCGAGGGTTAATTGATAAAATTCCATCTCTTCCTGCAACGGGTGAAATGGGCCAACTGCAAGAACAGGTCTTTTTACAGTCTCTTTCATTTCTTCGCTTCTTTCCTCAAGGGATATACACCTTCCGGCCAGTCGTCAGATAGAATTAGTCGCCTCAGGTTCGGATGATTCTTAAAATCAATTCCCAGCAGGTCGTGTATTTCTCTTTCTATCCACTCGGCACCCGGTAAAAACGGTGCGATAGATTCAATCGCAGGTTTTTCACGGTCGCGTATGATAGCTTTCACGGTAACAACACAGCCGGTTTCGTCGTTCGAAAAATGATAAAGAACCTCGAAACAATCCTCGGCGTCAATGCCGGTAGCAATTACAAATCTTAAAGGCACATCTTCAAACAAGAACTTGTTGACGGCATAGGCGTTCTTAGCTTCACATGGCAGAAATATCCTTTTATCCGACTTTCGCTCGATGTCTATCAGCTTATCTTTTATTTCTAACAGTTTGTTGTTTAATTCTTCCTGGTTCATATCAGTGTCCTATTATAAAGCCGCCAGTGCTTTCAATATGCCGGAAATCATAGCTTCCGGTTTCGGCGGGCAGCCGGGCACATACGCAATAATCGCATCGGGGTCAACTTCCCTGATTATTTTATCAACCGGCCCTGCAACGTGATAGCCCGTACTGAATATGCCCATTCCGCAGGGGCAGGCGCCTATGAGAAAAACAACACATGGCTTCGATGTCTGGCGATACACTTCTCTTAAACGTATGGCTGCTTGCTTGGTTCCCACGCCGGTTACTAATAAAGCATCAGCGTGTCTGGGAGAACCGACCAATTTGATGCCGAATCTTTCCACATCAAATCTGGGAGTCAGGCAATTTACGATTTCGATATCGCAGTTATTGCACGCACCGACATTAACGTGGAAGACCCACGGCGACTTTTTTAATGCTTTTATTTTCCAGCTCATAAATAGACCCCTTCGACTTTGCTCTCGTCACGGCGGAGCGTGCCGTAGCCGGGCAGGGCAAGCTTATAACCAATTATAGCCATAGGTATTACCTATCAAGGCCAGGGTAATGGCGATAGCCAAAGTTATACTGCAATAAACCCAGAAAAATTTCATCGCCTGGTCGATACGTACACGTGGGTTTGTATTTTTTATCAAAATAATCAGAACCAGCACCAGCACATATTTGCCAAGACCCGCTAACACGCAGGCAGCAATTAAAGCCAGTAAAAATAATAGGTCTATATACTTATTGAATCTTGCCAGCAGGCCTGTGACTACAAAGGCCGCTAAAACTATAATGCCTACTGGTACGCTGCCAACGGGTCTTGCAAGGCCTGCCAAAAAGTCTGCCCCGATGCCTCCAAGAAATACCATTACTAAAAACAGAGGTAGTGCCACAAGCATCACTGCCTGCATAAGTTTCCAGATGGCAAGCAGCGCCCCGGAATATTCCATTAAAACGCCGCTTCCCAGCTCAGTTTCTGCTTCTGCTATATCGAATGGGACAAATCCGAGTTTTGCCTGAATGCACATCAGGGAAGCCAAAAACGCCAGCATCCCGGATATGCTGAAAACCGGCGCATGTTGAGAGATTGCGGCTAAGCTGAGTTGCTGGCCCGGTTCGACCAGTGCAGCCATTTTAATAATCACCACGATAAAGGCCAGTACCAGCGATAATTCATAACCCATAACCAGCTTCATTTCCCGGCCGGTGCCGACCGCTGCATGAGGGCTGGCACTGGCGCTGCTGCCGAGAATCAGTGCCAGCGATGGCAGCACCATAAGATAAATTGCTACAATAATATCACCAAGGAAGGTGGCCTGCGTGACGGTTATTCGCCACAGCATTATTGAAAGCAAAAGAATACCTGCTAAACCAATAAGAGGTGCCCACATAAAGACGGCTTGTTGAGCATCCTGGGGAATGAGAATCTCTTTTCCCATCAGTTTCGCAACATCGTAAAATGGCTGAAGGAACGGTGGACCGACGCGCCACTGCACAAGGGCGCTGACCTTGCGAACTATCCAGCTGGCTACAAGGCCGAGAACCACGGTACCCGGAATAACTATAATCCAGAATAAAATATTTGGAGAGATACTCATTTCTTTGCCTTCTTACTATCTCTTAGAAACGGCTCCCAGGTACTACCTCCGGCAACTTTAACAACGATATCTTCAAATACCTCCACTAAATCACCTTCCACAGTAACTTCTTTATAATCTATGCTTTTGTCCTTGCAGGTATTCACACACAGGGGCTTCTCTGCCGGTTTAAGCCTGCCTTTGCAGACGTCGCAGACACTGGAAGGATATGGTATCAAATCGGTGTATATCGTTCCGAACGGACAGGCAATCGCACAGGTGCCGCAGCCGGTGCACAGCATATTCGCCCGCTTGAGAATCTCTACATCCTGCGGTGAGTTTATCGAATCCGCATTGTTTTTACTCGGCACTTTCTCCAGCGCTCCCTGGGGACAGGCATTTATGCACGGGGCCAATTCACACCTGCGACAAATCAGGGCGAAGCGAATCATCTCCAATAGCGAATCAAAACCTTTGTTTCCGGGATGATGCTTGTACGAGCACTGCACGCCGGACTCAGCCTGAGTTGTGCATTTTGCTAAATCGATTATTAACTTTGCTCCCATACAGAACCTCGTCTGTCCTAAGCCCAGATATTCGGGTAGTCTTTTAACTGCTCATAGGTGAAAACAGGCCCATCTTTGCAAACATAGTATTTGCCAATCATACAATGGCCGCATTTGCCGAAGCCACAGCTCATATTTTTTTCCATTGAAAGATATATGTCTTTAGGTGTGAATCCGAACTCCAGCAGTTTCATCGTGGCGAACTTCATCATAATCGGTGGGCCGCAAACCACAGCCACCGCATTTTTAATATTCACATCGTTGGGGTCAAGAATCGTGGTTACGACGCCGACATTATCCTTCCACGGCTCGACCGAGCTCGCCGAAGTCTGGCCGTTTGCCTTGTCAACGGTAAGTTTAATATCAACACCATCGATTTTTTGCCAGGGGCCGAAAAGGGTGTTTTTATAGATAAAATCATCAGGAGTTTTCGCCCCGTATCGGCAGACGACGGATTTGAAATCTTTTATTCTGTCAACCAGCGTCAAAAATAACGACCTGATTGGTGCCAAACCTACGCCGCCGCCGACGATATAAACATCTCTGCCGGCAAAATTATCAACCGGATACCCGTTACCGTACGGCCCACGAACACCGACCTTTTGCCCCTTTTGGCATTCATGCAATAAACCTGTCACTCTGCCGGTCTTCATAATAGTAATATCCATTTGTTCGGTAACAGTCGGAGATGAGGATGGCGTAAACGGTGCCTCACCCTCACCGGGCAGAGTAAGCTCTACGAACTGGCCTGTTTCAAACTTGAAGTTATTCTCCGGCTTAATCACAAACGTTTTAATCGTCGGCGATTCATCTATAATATCCGTGATTTGGCCGTTAATAGGTTGGTAGAGATTCCGGTTCATTTTGCAACTTTCGCTTCTTTTTTGCCCTTAAGCTGTTCGTTAAGTTTCTTCAAAACGTTGCGGATATCTATTGCACCGGCCTCGGCATCGACGCATCTGCCACATCCGACGCACATATTGATGCCGTACCTGTCGACAAAATACGCGAGCTTATGCATGAGGCGGTGCTTCAATCTGTCTCCGAGTATCCTGCGTGGGTTCTCACCGCCGGCTACCTGGGCATAAGACATTCGCATACAGCTATCCCACATCTTCATCTTGCTAAAATAATCTTTTTGCTTCGTATCGTAAAGATAAAAGCAGTGACAGGTAGGACAAACCCTTGTGCATGCCTGACATTCAACGCAGGTCTTCGCCTCTTCATCATATATATCCGTATCCTGCGTGGCGGTCATAACGTCTCTGATTGGCGTATCAAACTTCAACTCAGCATTTTGTTGTTCAAGCTTCTTTTTGGTTTCAGCCCTGATTTTATCCCGCTCAGCCAAAGCACCCTCGGGGGTATCAGTGAAGAGTTCCGGGTGTTTTTCAAGAAAATCTTTCCCTTTCTGCGAACCGGCCTCAATGATATAGCCGTCTTTGACTTGTGAAACATTCAAATCAAACCCACTTTCAGCGTAGGGCTGCCCATCGAGAATATTGCAGAAGCAACTCTCGCCCGGCTCAAAACAGTCGGAAGAAATTATGAACATCTTCTCGCGTCGGGCGACGTAAAACGGGTCCTTAAATTCGTCTTCTAAAAAGACCTTGTCCAGAACTTCGATGGAGCGCAAATCGCAGTCTTTAAGCCCAAAGACTGCAAAAGGCTTTATATCTTCCGGTTCGAGGGGTTCGGGAAAAACCGCAGCAAGCTCACACAGCGGAAATAGAAATTCTTTTACCGGCGTGCAGGCTCGTATGTTATTAAATTCCACTTCTGTAGCAGCAGAGGGGTCGTATGCACTGAATACGTAGTGCTGTCCACTCTTTTTATGAACATAGAGGTCCATCTGCCCGGCGACAGCATCTAAAAACGGCTTTAATTTACTTGTGAAGACTCTTTCCATTTTCACTCACTTTAATCCGCCGTATATCTGGCGGCGGTAACACGGGCTTTCAGCCCGTGCACGGCCAGGATGGCCGTGCTACGACATATAATACGGCAGGCGAGCAAGGTCCATTGCGATATCAATAGTGATTACCTTTACCCTTTTAGGTGCTGTAATATAACAGGGAGAAAAATTCAAGATACCTTTTATGCCCGCCTTGACTAAGGCATTGGCTATCTGCTGTGCGGCCTCCCGTGGTGCGGCTATAATAGCAAGGTTGATTTTTCGTTTTTTCAAAGATGATAGGTTCGCAGCGCTTTCGATTATAATATTACCTACTTTCCTGCCTATTTTTTTGGGATTATTGTCAAAAGCAGCAGCGATATTGAAACCATATATTCTAAAACCCGGATATGCCAAAACAGCCGAGCCCAGGTTACCTACTCCAACTAAAGCTGTCTTCCGGACGGCATCAAGTTTTAGGATTTTTTTAATTTCTTTTGTGAGCTTTTCTATTTTATAACCCACCCCAGGTGTACCAAACTCGCCAAAATAGGAAAAATCCTTTCTTATCTGCCAGGGATTAACGCCCAGGAAATCTGCCATATCTTGGCTGGATGCATTTTGTTGTCCCTGCTCTGACAGAAACAGCAGCCCCCTCAGATAAATCGGCAGTCGCCTGATGGTTTCATCTGGAATTTTACAGTATCTCATAAGCAATACTACGAGTACTTGATACTTGTGTTCACATTCACAAACTATTGGTATTTTATCAGCCGTCGCACTACCAGTCAAGAAATCTAAGGATATTTTGGATAAACTCGCAATAAATTACTTGTTTTAAGTGCTTTATAAATATCAACTTACAGCGTATGGTTAAGAAAATGCAAAAAAACAGATTTTTTGTGGTTCCGGCGAAGCACATTTGGGAACAGGTAGGGTGGGGTCTTTACCCCACCAATTTTTCTAAGGTTCATTGTTTGTCGAGTGGGAATTTGAGTTGTAAATTGGCCCGTCAATCACGTAATATAATACGGCTCATAAAAAATATATGCGTTTTCCCAAGACAGAGAGCCGCGACCATAAGGGAGCGGTCAAAAAGGGCCGTTTAGCCGTCGCCGGCACGGCGACGATATAACTATAGAACCAGCAGTTTGCTCTGGAATAGGAATGGAAACCACAAATTTGTCTGAAGATATTGCCCCCGTTCCTGTCTTTCGACAGAAAGACACGGGGGATACCCCTCCAACGGAAGGCATCAAGTACGCTGGCTCTAAGCTAAAGCTTTTGCCCTGTATTCTTCAGCTTACGCGAAAGGCAAATCCTAAGACTATACTCGACGGTTTTTCAGGAACCACGAGGGTCGCCCAGGCGCTTGCGCGCTCGGGTTATAAGATTATTGCAAATGACAGCGCTGTCTGGTCAAAGGTGTTTGCAACCTGCTATCTGCTAAATAAACACCCCAAAGAACACTACGGGGGGCTCATTGAGCATCTTAATTCCCTGCCCGGCAAAGATGGCTGGTTTACTGAGAACTATGGAGGTGTACCCAACGGGGGCTGCGCCAGGCAGGCCGACAATCTCAAGAAGCCCTGGCAAATACACAATACGCGAAAGCTCGATGCAATCCGCGAAGAAATCGATAAGCTTTCTTTAGATGAAACTGAACGCGCAGTAGCATTAACAAGTCTTATCCTTGCTCTTGATTCTGTTGATAGCACAATAGGCCATTATGCTGCATATCTTAACGAATGGTCTAAGCGTTCCTACAATGAAATGGTTCTGGAAATCCCCAACTTTGTCATTTCGAGAAGCGAGCATCAGGTCCTGCAGGACGATATCTTCAACGTCCTTGATAACATAGAGGTTGACCTTGCGTATTTTGACCCTCCTTATGGTTCCAACAACGATAAGATGCCGCCTTCGCGCGTAAGATATTCCGCCTATTATCATATCTGGACGACAATCTGTTTGAATGATAAGCCGAAACTGTTCGGCAGGGCGGCAAGGAGAGTTGATACGTCAGATAAGGTCGCTACTTCGGTTTTTGAAGAGTTTCGTCGAAATCGCAAATCTGGCAGGTTTATCGCGGTAGAGGCAATCGAACGTCTTTTGAATAACACCTGCGCACAGCACATAATCCTGTCATATAGTTCAGGCGGCAGGGCCACCGCGGATGAGCTGAATGAATCGATTCGAAAATGTGGAAAAATCAGGGAAGTGATGGAAGTTGATTATAAGAAGAATGTTATGGCTGATATGCGATGGACTTCCGAATGGGTGCGTGATGCGGAGTTGCCCAATAAGGAATTTCTCTTTCTTATAGAAAAGTGTTAAGAAAATATCTCAAAATTGTTACCTTGAGCGGCCTGTCCTCTGTAGCTTCAGTGAAGGGGGATGACGAGGGGTCTGGCTTGTTAAATTAGCAGGTAGGGTGGGGTCTTTACCCCACCGATTTGCTGAAAAAAGTAGAAAATCTCAAAAATATTAGTATAATTTGCTTCGATATTCATTAGTCGAAATGCTGCAATCGAAGATAGTTTCAAAGGTAAAGTAAATGGCTGAGCGTGTTGTAATAACCGGAATGGGAATTGTTTGTCCTTTGGGCAATGATGTCGAGACGCTTTGGAATAATATTTTGGCCTGTAAAAGTGGTGTAGCTAAAAATACCATTTTCGATGCCTCGACTTTTCCTACCACCTTCGATGCCGAAGTAAAGGATTACGATTTTACAAAATATACGAAAAATCCGCAGCTTCACAAACACGGCAATCGAGGTTCCACTTTTGCCGTTGGTGCAGCTGCTCAGGCTTGCAGGCAGGCAGGCATTGATATTGAAAAAGACAAACCATCTGACGGTATTGATAGAAGTAGGTTGGGGATTTACTTAGGTGCTGGCGAGGGCTCTGTGGATAACGATGTATTTTTCAATGCCATCGTTCAGGCGTGGAATGCCGAAAAAAGCCAGATGGATTGGGGCAAGTGGGCGGAGGTTGCCTTCGGCAGGATGAACCCGATGCGAGAGCTTGAGCAGGAGCCGAATATGCCCGCTGCTCATATCGCAATGCTCACCGGCGCACGAGGCCCGACCAGAAGCTGCCTTACCGCCTGTGCAGCCAGCACTCAGGCCGTCGGTGAAGCAATGATGCTTATCCGAAAAGGCGAAGCGGATATTATAATTGCCGGCGGAGCGCATTCGATGATACATCCGCTGGGTCTTACCGGCTTTAACCGTCTTACAGCCCTATCTACGAGAAACGACAGCCCCGAGACGGCCTCCAGGCCTTTTGCATCCAGCAGGGACGGCTTTATCCTCGGCGAAGGTTCAGCGATTCTTATTCTCGAATCCTTAACTTCAGCCAGGAAAAGAGGTATTAAAATCTTGGCTGAGGTCATCGGCTACGGCACTAGTTCCGATGCCTTTCGGGTTACCGATATGCACGAGGAGGCGAGGGGTGCTATCCAGGCGATGACTGCTGCTCTTGTTGACGCCGGCATTGGTTATAAAGATGTAGATTATATAAATACGCATGGCACAAGCACTGCCGAGAACGACTCGATAGAAACCAAAGCGATTAAGGCCGTCTTCAAGGAAGAAGCCAAAAATACTCCTGCCAGCAGTGTCAAAAGTATGTTCGGCCATTTAATCGCTGCAACCGGTGCTGCTGAATTGATAACCTGTGTTTTGGCGATACGTGATAATATTTTGCCGCCGACTATAAATCTGGTTGACCGCGACCCTGAGCTTGATTTGGATTATGTCCCCAATGAGCCGAGAAAGACGCCGGTCAATATCGCTATGAACGAATCCTTCGGCTTCGGCGGACAGAATAATGTTGTAATCGTAAAAAGATATGAATAGTATTTAGTTTGTTTAGCCCCGCCACCTGTGGGCGGGGCAGCGGTTAGCCCCCAGGTTTATCCTGGGGGTTATTTAGCTAAGCAAGACGAATTATGATTGATATTAAAGAAATTCGTGACAATCCGGAAAAGTTCAAAGCCGCCTGCGAAGCTAAAAGATTCGCAGCGGATATAGACAGATTGCTTGACATAGATGTCGAGATTCAAGAGAACAAGAAAAAATTACAGTATATTGCTACTGAGAAAAACAAGCTCGGCAAATCAATACCGAAACTATCCGGCGATGAGAGAACTAATGCCATAGGCAAGCTGAGCATACACAAGAAGAAAGAAGCGAAGCTCCAAGAGCAAATTAAAAAACTTCAGCCGGAATTTGATGAATTGATGTTGCAGGTTCCTCAGCCGCCTGATGATGATGTGCCGATTGGTAAAGACGATAAGGAAAATGTCGAGATAAAAAAAGTGGGCGAGGTTCGCAAGTTTGATTTCGAGCCAAAGGACCACGTACAGTTAGGAACAGCCCTGGGTATCATAGATATCGAACGAGGCGTGAAATTAGCTGGGACACGGAACTACATCTTAAAAGGCGATGGTGCGTTACTTCACTGGGCTGTTTTGCGGTTTGCGATGGACTTTATGGTCGGCAAAGGATATGTGCCGATGTCGGTGCCTGTGCTGGTAAAGGATGAGGCGATGACAGGCACCGGCTTTTTCCCCGGCTCCGAGGACCAGACATACCGAACGGAAGAAGACCAAGAGGGGATCATTGTGAACCATGAGGCAATGCTAAAGACTGAAACTTCCCCCGGAGGCATTGTGATCGGTGAGGTAAGTATAGAAACCAGATCTTCCCTGACAGTAACCGGACTTGAGCAACCATATCAAACGGGAGAAAGCAAGCTTAACCTCGCTGGGACAGCAGAGGTGCCGCTGACGGCTTATCGAATGGGTGAGATATTAAAGCAAAAGGAATTGCCATTAAAATATGTAGCGCTATCAAGCTGTTTCCGGCGTGAGGCAGGTGCAGCTGGCAAGGATACCTACGGCCTATATAGAATCCATCAGTTCGATAAGATTGAGCAGGTCATTATCTGCAAAAATAGTATCGAAGAAAGTAATAGATTTCACGAGGAGATTTTAGCCAACTCTGAAGCCGTAATGCAGGCCTTGGGATTGCCTTACCGTGTGGTAATTGTCTGCACAGGCGATTTGGGCCGGGGTCAGGCCAAAAAATATGATATTGAGGCCTGGATGCCATCGCGGGAAAATTACTGCGAAACGCACAGCGCAAGTAAACTCTATGAGTTCCAGGCCCGCCGCCTGAATCTCCGCTATAAGGATGATAAATCGAAAATCGAAAATCGAAAATCGAAAATCCAGTACTGTCATACTTTGAATAACACCGTTATCGCAAGCCCAAGAATATTGATACCTCTTCTCGAACTCTACCAAAACGCCGACGGCTCAATCACAGTCCCCAAAGTCCTGCAGCCATATATGAACGACAAAGAACGCATCGTAGTTTGTGATTCGTGAATTGTTCGCTGAGTCGTGAATTAAAGCTTGCAGTTTTTACAAAAGTAGATATAATTGCATTATATAAAAAGAGGATTATCAAAGGAAAGAAAAATGAATGAAGAAATTAATATTGAAGCCTTCTTATTATGTGATGCAGCGACGGATCAACAGGGGAAATTAAATGTTTTGGGGGCATTTGATACCATTTGGGCCAAGAAATTGCCCGCTGTACACCCGGCCTGCTCGGTCGCGACAAGGGTACGATTTCCTAAGGATGAAGGTGGCAGCCATTCTGTAAAAATCAATATAATTGATGAAGATGGTAAATCAATAGGCCCTAAGTTGGAGGGCAATATTAATGTACACATTAGAGATGATGTGAATTCGACAGCTACTAATATTGTTTTAAATATTCAAGGACTCAAATTTGAAAAGTACGGGCAATATAGGGTCGATCTGGCCATTGATAATGAGATAATGGGTTCTTTGCCTATTCATGTTATAGAGATACCAAATCAAACTAATCTGTAGAAAAATGTAAACATTGAATAACCCAAAGGGCTCTTCTCAAGCATGTATGGGCGGGAAGACTCGTATCTCGTTAAAATCTCTGTGGCTATTTCTAATTTTGAATCTTCTCTGATTATTTTGTGACCAATTATCTCTTTGTGTCTTTGCGTCTTCGTGGCCAAAAAATCCTCTTGAGTCTTGCCTCTTTGGTTTGTAGTCTGTTCCGCTATGGACGATATTCAGCGGAAATTGGCCCTGATTGATAAGCAGCTTTCGGGCGGCTTTTTCGATTCATATCAGCGAATTATAAGTACCAGCCCGCTTGTCTTCGCAGCCGTCGGTTTAATCCTCGGCATTTTAATCCAGGACGCACTACTCGCTTCACGCTTCACGTTTCACGCTTCACAACTTTTTTGGCTAATATTATTAGCCCTCTGTGTAGCAGGGTCGTTTATATTCTTTGCTATTCAAAGGATTTCTTTCAATAACCAATCACCAGTTACCAATCACCAGTCTTTCGACGAGCTCAAGATGGTGAGCAAAGTCGAACCATTACCAATCACCAATTACCAATACGCCACGGCGTACTTGGCTCTTATCTGCTTTACCTGTCTTGGTGCGATTCGGCTGACCAGCTTCTACGGGCCAAAGCCAAATGATATTCGCAATTTTGTAGGCAATGAAAAAAATCTAACCGCAGAGAACGCAAAGAGCGCAGAGAGAGAATTAAAATTAAACTCAGCGGACTCTGTGGTAAAAGAAAATGTCCGAAAGCTGGCAACCATTCGTGGCCTGATTATCACCGACCCGTATATTAACAGAAATGAAAACTGGAAATTCGTACGATTTAAGTTCACCGACCCTGATACGAGTTTCTATCTTAAGCTTGGCGAGCTCAAAACTGTCGATGGCTGGTCGAAAGTAAGCGGAACGGTTCGAGTGCAGGTTGCCGGGCCCATCCTTGACTTAAAAGCCGGCGATTTTATTCAGGCGTACTGCTGGCTGGATAGATTCGAACCGCCGACAAACCCCGGCCAATTCGATATAGCTAAATATCTGGCTCGAAAAAATGTCTTTATCGCTGCTTCAATACCATCACGGGACGCCATTGAAGTCCTTCAAGGTAGTTCTACAGGGTTTTTGGCGAAGATAAAGAGAAAGGCAAGAGAGGTAGTTGTGCAGTCATTGTTGGGCAGCACATATCCACAGGATGAAAGTGAACGCCTGCTGCAGGCGCTTGTTCTGGGTTACAGAGCAGAGATGAGCATTGCCACTTATGAGGCGTTTCGCAAAACAGGTTTGTTGCATTTTGTCTGCCTTTCCGGGATGAACTTCGGTATTCTTGTCGGGTTGATATGGTGGCTGTGCAAGATAGCAGGTTTGATGAAACGAGCCAGAGCGGTTGTTTGTATAATTGCAGCAGCGATGTTTGTGCTGGTAATTCCGTCGAACCCGCCGGCATTTCGGGCGGCGATAATTTGTATTGTTTTCTGTTTGTCATTTTTCTTTCGTCGGCGTAGTAATCCTTTCAACTCGCTGGCGATTTCTGCGGTTATCCTGTTGATGATAAAACCGACAGACCTTTTTGACACTTCCTGGCAATTATCGTTTGCAACGGTGCTGGGCATTTTGTTGTTCGCAAAACCAGTCGAGGATTTCATTTCTGGAAAATTGACAGCGTTGTTTGAAGACCCGCTTACCGGAAAACTGCGGCCTTGCTTTCGCATCGTTTCTAATCTTGCTTCGCCGATAATCGCGGTATTTTCTGTAAGCTTTGTTGCCTGGCTGACCAGTGCGGGAATCCTGTTATATAATTTTTACACAGTTCAGCTTCTTACGAGCATCTGGACAGTAATTGCCTCGCCGTTTATAGCGGTGATTTCATTTCTGGGGTATCTTAAGCTGCTGATAGGTCTGGTGCTTCCGACAGTAGCATCGATACTGGATGTGATAATAAGGCCTTTATCGAACTGGCTCATCTGGATTGTGAAATATATAGCGCAAAGGGATTTCTCGCAGGTGCTTGTAGGCAAGGTGTCCCCTGCAGTAATTATTCTCTATTATGCTTTTCTTCTTATTGTCTTTTTCGCACATTTTCATAGACCCTTAGCAAAAAAAGTGATATGCACGGCGGTTGCCCTTGTGATAATTGTCTGTTTAGGCAATGCGAAATGGCAAAGGATACATCGGGATAATTTGGTTTTGACCTGTCTTGATGTTAGCCATGGCCAGGCGATTTTGGCACAGCTTCCGGGCAAGGCAAACGTCTTGTTTGATGTTGGCTCACTGCACAAAGGCGATATCGGCAGACGAGTTGTTGCGCCGTTCTTGGATTACAGCGGTATAAACAAACTCGATGCTGTTATCATAAGTCATAACGGCATAGACCAGCTCAACGGTATTCCTGAGATTGTCGAGCATTGCAAAGTCCGTGCAGTTTATGCTGATGAAGTCTTTGTTGATGAGGCACAGAAGGGCGGTGCAGCAAAATTTCTCAGCAAGTGCCTGCTCGAACAAGGCCGCGAAATAAATACTCTGGGCAAAAACTTAAGTTTGCAAAGCGATGCAAATATAAAAATCATTTGGCCTGTTGAGCAGTTATCTCCGACGGATGGATTAAGTGATAACGACAAGTCGATGGTTTGTCTGCTCGAGTTTGCAGACAAAAAAATTCTTTTATGCTCTGATATTGAAAAGTTCGCCCAGGGAGAGCTTCTTCGGCTGTATCCGCAGTTAAAAGCTGATGTTGTTGTAGTTCCTCATCACGGCTCGATTAGAACGACTGACCCTGATTTTCTTGATGCCCTCGATGCCGATATTCTGCTTTGCAGTTGCAGCCGAAGCCAATACGAAAGATGCCTCGAATCACGGGACACGCTTGTCCGCCGTAGCTTTAGCGAAGGTAGAAGCGACGGGTCAAGAACCAGCAGGGTGTTCTACACAGCCGCAGATGGAGCAATTATTGTTAGTGTTGACAAGAAAGGTAAGGTAACAACTGATGTTTTTATAAAATAGATTTTATTGACGGGTTTTTTCGTTTAGCCCCGTCATCTTGATGACGGGGTTACTTACGTTCCGAAAGCCCTCGGCTTTATGCCGGGGGTTATATTTAGCCCCCAGGTTTACCCGCCTTAGGCGGGCCTGCTTCGGGGGTTTCTTTTTTGATTACCCCCCACCCCTGTGGTGGGTTGGTTGCCTGCCTGGGGGGTTATTCTGAAATTTGAACTCTGAAATCCCTTGTCCCGATTTCCCCTGTTTAGCCGTCGCCGGCATTTATCCGCCGAAGTTTTAACGAAGGTGGACGGCGACGTTAAACGTTTAGCCCTGCCGCTCGCGGCAGGGGTCTTTGCGTCGCATCGTCATTCCCTCGAAACCTGTCCCCGCCTGCCTGCCCCTGCATGTTTTAGGCAGGGGTCATAGTCGGGTGTATCGTTTTCACATCCCTATCAGGCCCTTATCTTCCACAATCGGAAACCCTGACGCTTCGTCACTTACATAGGTTCTCCGGGTAATGCTAGCAAAGTTGCTTCGCTAGATAGAAACGGCCTGTAGGGCATCATGTCAGCGCAAATTCTCTTCCAATTCTTCCACCACTTCCAGAACTTTTCAGAACGGCCACTTTCACCTGGAAATACAAACTTAAGTACACCGTCAGACGAACCGAACAGCTCCCATGTAGCCGCCTTAAACTCTTCCGGCTTCATCAAAACCCATACCGGATGCACCTTCAAGTTCCCCATAAAACTCTGTGTGTCCAAATCTTCGATAGATTTCCGCCGTCTTTCATCATTTATATATAGACCTAACTCGTACAACGATTGTCCCAGATTCCCAAGAGACAGATATTTAACAAGTTGGTCCATATCTGCGAAAAATCCGGATAGGTAATCCGATTTACATATCTTGAGAATCTCTTCAAAGCGATCTTGCATATATTGGCCCCATAAATAATGAGCAGATTTAACTTCCGCCCATGGTTTTTCCCCTGCTTCATTGTATCGCTCTCCGGGCATTGGCAACTGCATCCACTTGTTTACAAAGTCCAGTTGCTTTGTCCGCACTGCAATGGCCATCCCGATATTCCCAGCAAAGTACAGCATGTGAGATCCTATATTTATCACGTCCGTTATCACGTCCGTAAAACCGCCCCCCATTTTAGTGGAGTGCAGTAAAAGTTGTCGCAATGATCCCACAGATTCCTGCCACAAGTCTACTCGCCCGTTTTCGACAGCCACAAGAATTGGGACAAAGCTCGGCAAACATATCTCTACTGCCTCCAACCTTGCGGCTTCCCGCTCTGTATTTCCCTTTTCCCATACTCGCTCAGCCTTTGACTTCCATTCGAGTAGCCGCTCAGGTATGTCACGCCAAAGCTCATCAACCAATCCTCGCCAATCCTGTTTATTGCCATCACGCAATACCTCCTCGCACTCATCTTTAAGTTTAGCTTTCTCCCCGCTCCGTTTTCCTTTTGCCCGCGATTTATCCGCATGACTCACAATGGCTCGAATGGCATCAACAAGTAATAGTGTCAGTTTCTTTCGCTCTGCAGATTTGTCCGCATCGTCTTTATTTATACGATACGTTGAGACCCTTTTTTTACTCAGGTCGAATGGAAGCAGTTCCGGCCCACCGAAAGCCGTATTCATTATCATAATGATTCTCTCTGACTTTAGGGTTTTTACTGCATATCCAAGTTCAATCAAGACGTTAGGATTAGGTGTCGGTCTTGATTTTTCGCCTTGGTTGATAATTGACACGTCACATGCAAAAATATCACTTGCGTCAATTTTGGAAAAGATTGTGTTCGCTATATCGGGCGAACCGGGAACACCTAATGTGTCACGATCTATAACCGGCTCTATCTTAATTGACTCATCGCTACGAATAGATCTTGCAGCATCCTCAAGAGCTTTCTGTATGAAGCCTCGATTCGTAGAATTAGATAGATCAGACTCCCACGAATAGAACACTATACATTTATCCATAACCTTTCTCTTTTTACTTCAACCTCTCTCACAATTCTACCCCCAAAATCCAACAAACAAAAGCAAAAACC
>Ga0315548_1000440_pt1:0-37500 | contig 38640 bp, 31 predicted proteins | sample SalMarSW160110MG_2_FD_202540 | JGI IMG/M metagenome (GOLD analysis project Ga0315548, IMG submission 202540) | Salt marsh sediment microbial communities from the Plum Island Ecosystem LTER, Massachusetts, United States - Salt Marsh Sediment SW1601-110 ... | reverse complement strand
ACTGCTTACCGGCGCCCGCAACCCCAGAGAGCAAGCCCTCTGGTTTGGGCTAATCCGCTTTCGTTCGCCACTACTGACGGAGTCTCGGTTGATTTCTTTTCCTACAGGTACTGAGATGTTTCAGTTCCCTGCGTTAGCTTCACATGACCTATGCATTCAGCCATGGATGACAGGAACTGGTTGCCCAGTCCTGCCGGGTTGTCCCATTCGGAGATCCCGGGATTAACGGTTGCTCGACACCTGCCCCGGGCTTATCGCAGCCAGCCACGTCCTTCGTCGCCTCTCGACACCTAGACATTCCCCATACACCCTTAGTAACTTGACCATATCAATCTTTGATTGTATTGGTCTGCGTTCGGGCCCCCGCAAAGCGGGAACCCTCCCTAAGTTATCGCTCGTATGTATGTAAAGTTTTTCGTCCCCCCTGCTTTCTTGTGAAAGCAAGAAGGAAAAAACTTCCCACGCATCTACATATTAATTTGTCAAAGAGCAGTGTTGATGAGTTTATGCGTTAATGAGTTAATGCGTTTACGCTTTTATTACACTGAATCATCCACGCATCTACTCATTCACTCATCCACACAATGGAGACGACCGGGCTCGAACCGGCAACCTCCGGCTTGCAAAGCCGGCGCTCTCCCAGTTGAGCTACGTCCCCGAGCACCACTTCGTGGAAATCCGAAATCCTAATATCTAAATCCGAATGTTTGGAATTTAGTATTTAGGAATTAGAATTTCCTTTGGCCAAAGGCCAAAGGTTAGTGGGCCCGGGAAGAGTCGAACTTCCGACCTTACGCTTATCAGGCGTACGCTCTAACCAGCTGAGCTACGAGCCCAAATCTCTTTCGGATTGCTGATTGAAACGACAAATTTCAAACCGCAAGCCGTGCACCAATATCGACAATTGGGTTTAGGTCGGATAGTTTACAATATTCAGTTAGAAAAGAGCAATAAAAAAGGCCGCTTAAAACTGTCAGCGGCCTAATGCAGACACAAACATCTGTCTTCTAACAGTTCAAAGCAAAAATACACTTGTTATTAAGATTTTCTTTAAAATCCTAACTAACCCTTTCTTATGGGCAGTTAAATGCCCTAATATCACCCAATACTCATATATAATTCTATTACGGTATCGACACCCAGTCAAGATTTTTTTAGTATTTTTTAAAATTTTTGATTTTTATATTCTTTATTTATACTGTTGTTTTCAGGATATTGTTCTCTACAGTCCCAGATATGTCTTACGGAGGACACTTAACCGTGTAAATCAGCCTGGAAATAAAGATTTTAGGGATTTTACCCTCGATAAGTCGTAACAAGGCCGTTTTTGGCCGTGTCTGCACGGGCTTGAGGCCCATGCTACAGAGTAAGATTTAATGAAACAGACGCTTATTTCATATTTGGTTATCACTTCGATTTTTACTTCAGCTTATGGTACCGAACTTCAGGTAAACACACGCGCCAGCCGTAACCAGGCAAACGCTGCCGTAGCTACAGACGAGTTAGGCAATTTCGTGATGGTCTGGACCAGCTATTTCGAAGACGGTAACTCAAACGACATCTTCGGCCGTCTTTTCGATTCAAGTGCTAAGCCGATGGGGGACGAATTCCGGATTAACACCACGCGACTTGGCAACCAAAAAGAGCCGTCGGTCGCGATAGATGGTAGCGGCAATTTTGTAGTAGTCTGGCAAGGGCCTGGCGAAGACCAAAATGATGTTTTCGCACAACGCTTTGACGCTAATGGCCAGGTCATAGGCGGCGAGTTCCGGGTGAATACAAATACTTTCAGCAAACAACGCCACCCGGAGATAGCTATGAATAATACAGGCCGTTTTGTTATCGTTTGGGAAAGTGAAATACTTGGAGGCATACCCTCTGAAGCCTGGTCGATTTGCTCTCAGATTTACGACTCAGACGGCCAGCCAATTGGAATAGAGTTTGAGGTCAACCTGTTATTTCAATCCCGTTACCCCGATGTGGCAATGGATGACAACGGCAATTTCACGATTGTCTGGATGCAGGATGATATTTACCATACTTCCAACATAATTTTAGCGCGTCAGTACAATGCGGACGGTGCAGCACAGGCAGACCCATTTCAGGTTAATACAACTGATTTTTTCTCTATTGCACATCCATCAATCGCTGCCGGCGGTACCGGACATTTTGTAGTTGTATGGGATGGAAATCCAGGCCCTGCCATTCAGGATAATATCATCGCTCGCCGATACAAATTTGACGGCACGCCGCTGAGTGATGAATTTATAGTCAATACAACCCTTACCGGAACACAACAAAGCCCTAAAGTGAAGATGAATAATCAACGCCAGTTCGTAATCGTATGGGACAGTGAAATCGACCCTAATAGTAATGTAAGAGACATATTCGGACAGCGATACGACGGGTGGTTCAGGCCAATAGGCGACGAGTTCTTGGTTAATACCTATGTTGTCAATGACCAGAAATACCCTGATGTCGCAATGAAAGAAACCGGTGAATTCGTTATAGCCTGGCAGAGCTACGGCCAGGATGGTTCAGGCTACGGCATCTTTGCCGACATTGGCCCAGCAATACCTTGCGCTGACTTTACCGGTGATTGGTTTGTGAATTTTCGTGACTACTGTATCCTGGCTAAAGAGTGGCTCAAAGCCGGAAATCCACTGACAGCAGATTTGATTGACGACAACAGAATCGACCGATGCGACTTGGATGCCTTTTGTGAACAGTGGCTTTCATATTGTTATGACTGTAATGATGTCGATATATATACCGACGGCAAAATAGATTTCAAAGACTATTGTATATTGGCGACCGACTGGTTAGAGCAGGGACCAAATCTTGGTGGCGACTTTACAGGCAACGGCACTGTCGATTTTATCGACCTGAAGGCGTTGGTACTGCATTGGGCGAAAACCCGTCAACAGTGAATTGAGTTTCTATTTTAGAAACTGGTTTAGACGGATTTTTCAAATTGTTCTGCCACAGCATTGAAAATAAGTTTTTTTACATTTTCAATCGGGCCTGGCAGATGTGCACCAGAGGCCATTTTATGGCCTCCGCCGCCAAACTTCTCGGCGATTTTACAGACGTTTATGGCCCCCCTGCTTCGCAGTGAAACTTTTACCTGACCGTCGGCTAATTCCACAAGCAAGGCCGCTGCCTCAATGCTGTTTATCCGCCGACACTCATCAATCAGATTCTCTGTGTCACTAAATTTTGCACCTGTTCGTTTGAAGTCAGCCTGTGTTAAATGCTGCATTGCGAAACGTCCGTTGAGATGCAGTTCCAGCGTATTGAGCATTGCTGACATCAGCTTGAATCGCTGCGGTGAAGAGTTTTGATACAAATCGCGATATATCTGTGAGGGATTTGCACCGGCGTCAATCAGTTCGGCACAGGCTCTAAGCGCTCTGCTGTCAGTATTATCGAATTGAAACCAGCCCGTATCAGTGGAAATTGCCACGAAAAGCGCCTCTGCTATTTTTTTAGTAATCGGCCGACCAGCGTACTGTAGGAAATCAAGGACAATCAGTGCTGTAGCCGCGGCAGAGCTGTCAATCAGCCTGACGTCACCGATGTTATCACTGGTTGCGTGGTGGTCTATCACCAGAATCTCCGTTTGGGGACGCCTTACGGCGGGCTTGTCCGGTTGTTTCAGATACTTATCGAGTCCGGGTAATTGGGTGTAGGCATTGGTGTCGACGATAACGATTAAATCAGAATCTACTGTTGTTTGTGCGCTGAATATTTCTGGCTTTTGTTTGAATAAAAACCCGTACCATTCGGGCAGTTCCGAGAGGAGTAATATTTTCACATTTTTACCGAGTGCTGTTAATGTTTCGGAAATCGCCGTAATACATCCGCACGCATCACCGTCCGGCCGTGTATGCGTCGTCAGTAAAACATTGTTGGATTTATTAATTAATTCAGCGGCTTTTTGAAAATCCATAACTATTCCTTTTTTGCAGCTAAATATTCCTTTAACAATAAACTCAATGCTCGATGACAGTCACCAAAGCTTCTGATACTTTATTTCTGCGGAACTTGCGCGGTACGACTCTAAGATTGTCGCTTTCTATGATTTCGCCGCCTTTGAAAGGCTGACTGTTTTTCTGTGCACACCATTCGGCGACGGTTGGAACCTTGCCGTCGGTGAACTTATTCGACCAGTCAAGTCCTGCGGTGGCAGCAACCGTGCCTATCGAGACGCCGCCTCCCACAATCCAGCAGGATGAGCCGTAAGGATGAATATGTACGGGTAAGCGGTCAAACTCATCTTCAATCTCGCCCACAAGCTCCTCGATAACATCCTCCATAGTTACCATTCCCAGAATAGTGTCTTCTTCGGATGTAACAATTACTATGTGATTTCTTTCCCGTATCATTATCTCCAGAAGGTTAGACAGGGGTGTATCCTCAATTACCTTCTTTATAGGCCTTAATATACTCCTGATAGATGTGGCCGGTGGATTTACCTTCATCGCAGCAACGATATCTTTGAAGTTAACATAGCCGTCGATGCTTTCCGGGTCATTTTCCTTCATACAGACTGGAAATCTCGTATGCATGTCGAGATGTGCTCTGTTGAGCGCATCTTCAAGGCTGCTTTCGACATAAATCGTTAATATATCCTTGGTAGGTATCATGATGTCTCGGACTAACTGGGTAGACAGATGTGCGGCGGCCAAAACTATCTTTTCTTCCCTCTCACCTATAAGCTTTGAGGTTCTGGCCAGTGAGACGGCGGCCCTTAGTTCGTGTAACCACTGTCTTTGCTTACTCGGTTCTATGCGGCTCAGCAGGGTCAGCAGATATACCACTTTTTTTACTGTGATTTCTATTATTGAAACAATTGGGTAAATGGCTCGTGAAAGGACTTTCATAAAAGGCGAAAGTCTCAGCACTATCCATTCCTTATTATTTAAGGCAAGCATTTTGGGGACAAGCTCGCCGAAAACTATAATAACAAACGTCAGCGGAATCATCAATAATACTATTGCCAGTATTCTGGAAAGGGTTTCGGAAAGCCCCAGGTTTTGCTGAAGATAGGGAACAAAAGTCTCCTGAACACCGGCACCGCCGGTCGCAGCGGCAATAACTCCTACCATAGTAATACCGAGCTGGATGGTGGCTAAACTTGCCTCCATCTTGTCCTTCATAAAGGCTGCTTCGGCTGCGCCTCTTTTCTTTTCGTTGAGTAAGATGGAAAGTCTGGCGCGGGATATGGAAGCAAGCCCCATTTCGTAGGCTGCAAAGACAGCATTGAAAACCAGCATTATCGCAATAACAATTAGTTCGTAGCCGAACATCCTGTATCACCTAAATAATCATAATCTTCCAAATTGCTTACGCCACCACATTATGTAAAATCTGCCGTGCTTTTTTACAATCACGGTTGATTTGCTCAGAAAGTTCATTTTCTGACCCGAATTTTTGCTGGCTGCGGATTCGTTCGATGAAATCCATCGCCATATATCGGCCGGAAAACTGCTCAGCATTATCAACCAGCAGGTGTGCTTCTATGAGTAATGATTGATTCGTTCCGTAGGTAGTTGCCCTGCCGATACTGAAAGCAGCAGGGATTTTTTCTTTTCTTGAGCAGACTTGTGCTTCGCTGTCGCCGATTTCTACCAGGCCTGCATATACGCCTTCCGCCGGGATAATCTGCTGCGGCTTTTGTAAATTCAGTGTTGGAAAACCTAATTGTTTGCCTTTGCCTCGGCCGGGTACAATACCGCCGATAAGCCGATAAGCCCTGCCTAACAAGATGGCTGCGTCTGATACTTTACTGTTTGTTACCATATCACGAATCACTGTGCTTGAAACCTCAACTGTTTGGCCGTTTGCCAGCTTAGCTTTCTTGGGCTCGACTATAAAGACCTCAATACCCTTTGTTTTTGTAAGTATTTTTAGTGTATGCACGGTAGCTGTTCGTTTATAACCGAAGTTGAAATCCTCGCCTTCCACAATAGTGCTTGGCCGAATCCCTTTCACGATGAACTGCTCTATAAAGTCCTCTGCCCGAAGACCCAGAAGCCCCGGCTCACTTTTTGCCACAACCAGTGCCCCTGCGCCGAGCTCGGCAAGAAGATGTTCTTTCAGCACCGGCGGCATAAGTATGCCCGGTGCCTTTTGGGGATTCAGAACACTGAGCGGATGTGGCTGAAACGTCATTACGACAACTTCAGCCTGTTTTTGCTCTGCAATGTGTTTGGCAGTAGAAAGAATCACCTGATGGCCGGTATGTACGCCGTCAAAGTTGCCAATTGTAAGAACACAGCCCTTTTTAATGTTTTCGATATCGGCTATTTGCTCTATAATTCTCATAAGCATCCGTTTTTCTACGGGGAATTAAAGCATTAATTTAACCGCTTGAGGGAAAATCTGCAATATTTTTCGGACGAAAGGTAAGATATAGGAAATGACTAATCGACGAATCCTTTATTTCTTACACTCTACGCTATCAGCGCGAAGTGCTCGTTTTAGTTCCTGCCGTATTGTTGCTGCTTTTTCAGGTTCCTGGAGTTTATCAAAGCACACTGCAAGCATTCTAAGCGATGATTTATAATACGAAAAGCCGATGGCTATGAGTTGTTCTTTTGTTTCTGCACCCAGGTTTCTAACCTTCTCGAAATGTCTAACGGCAGAGTCATATTCCTTGTTTGTCGCAAGAATCATACCAAGGTAGAAGTTGGTTGCTCTGTCTTCCGGAGCAGCTTTAACCGCTTCTCTAAAGGCTGCTATCGCCTTGTCAATATCTTTCTTTGCCTTGAAGCTGTTTCCCAGGCCTATCCATATATCGCTGTCAACCTTATTGAGCAGAATCGCCTTTTTATACTGTCTTATCGCATCATCATAGAGTCCGAAGGTGTAATAAGCATCCGCCCTATTTATAAGCTGCTCGGCCATAAAAGGTTTAATCAGTAAAATGAGGATAAAAACGAAACCTATACTGAAAAGCCGTTTCTTAGCAATTCCTGTCTGGTTTTTGCTATCATAGCTGCAACAGTGATTTGTATGATTAGGGTCCATAAAGTTTCTATGCAATAACGAAAAAGTAAATACCAAACGCCATCAGGATATTACCTGCCACGAATCTTACACGATTTTTCAACTTATGAATTTTTGGTTTTAAGTAATTTATCAAGTCGGTTTTTACCAGGCTTGTCGAAACGCCTATTGCAAGTATGGGGAAACTTTGGCCTAGCGCAAAGCTTATAAATATTAACACGGAATAAACAGAGAGATTCTTGACCACGACTATCCCGGCGATAAGCAATAACACGCTGCCGCAGCATGGGCAAGTCGGCATCTCAAGCGAGGCGAAAACGATTCCGAACACCAGTGCACCGAGCAGAGTTGCGCTTTTAAATCTACCTTTCAATTTGAATTTGGTACTAAAGCCTTTAAGGTTGATAAGCCCGGAAACAAACAGGCCGATTACAAACAGTACTATGCCTAAAAACCAGAATATATACTTGTTTATCCGGATAAAACTGTGGGCTAAGTTGCCCGTAATGCCTAACAATATCCCGAATATCGTATAATTTATTGTCAGACCCAAGACGAAAAGCAGGGTCAAGAATATCGATTTTTTTTTAGAGTCTGCGGCACCGGATACATATCCCAGGACTACAGGTACTCGAACAATTGTGCAGGAGCTTAGTGAAGCAAATGCCCCGGCCCAAAATACCACGAAAACGGCTATTATGGGCGATTCTGTCAGAGCTTGCTGAATTGTTTGTATAGGTTGCATAGCGTTCTTCGTTTCAGTTCAATTGAACTACATAATTCTCGGACGAATTGGATGGGCACTTAAGCGATTTTGCAGGTAAATGCCGATTTGGATGCTGTAAATACGGTTTTTAATACAAAAAATACGGGGAAATTATTCGCAACTTAGTTGCATTTCTATCGTATAGGGTATAAAATGTGGTTTGTGTTGAAGAAATCGTGTTTCAACAGCTTATTTTGTTAAACGATTAGGTGTAGATGCGAAAAAAACTTGCGATTATTTTAAAAGAACTGCAGACCCATGCGCCATTTACTTTGTTTGGGGCATTTACTGGCATTGTTTTGATGCTGGTGTTTAGAAATCTCGAGCAACAGGCATGCGAGAGGATGTTCTATGTGTTTCACCCTGCTCATGTGGTTTTGAGTGCAATAGTAACCGCCTCAATGTTTCAGCTTCATACTAAAAGGCCAAAATTCTTCATTGTTTTGCTTATTGGATATTTTGGCTCGATTGGCATTGCTACTGTTAGTGATTCGCTGATTCCGTACGTTGGCGAGCTTTTGCTGGGTCTTCACGCCCACACTCATATAGGTTTTATTGAGGGCTGGTATATAGTCAATCCTGCTGCCATTTTGGGAGTTTTGATTGCCTATTTCTGGCCAAAGACAAAATTTCCTCATTCCGGTCATGTTTTGCTGAGTACCTGGGCTTCGTTGTTTCATATCCTTATGGCTGTAGAAGGCAGTATATCTGTTTTGACCGGCATTGTGATTTTTGCCTTTCTGTTCATAGCTGTGTGGCTGCCTTGTTGCATTAGTGATATTGTTTTTCCGCTGTTGTTTGTTAAATCGACAACGAGTGCTTCGCATGCATATAAATAGCTCTTGTAGGTGTGATAATGAAGTCAAATTTGAATTTACAAGCAGGCCTGATGTTAAAAGCGGCGAAGCTTTACTGCACCAAATGCAGAGTATCAATACTGGAGGTGCTGGCAAAGGCAGACAAACCACTGAGTCAGGGCCAGATTGCACAGCGGTTAGGTAAAAATCGACTCAATAAAGTTACTATTTACCGCACTTTGGAAAGTTTCTGCCGCGCTGGGCTGGTACATAAGGCATTCATAGACAAAAGAACATCTCATTTCGAGCTTGCTAATCGCTGCAGCGAAATTCAATGCCATCCTCACTTTATCTGTACGAGTTGTGGTGACATGCACTGCCTGACGGAAATGTCATTGCCTATGGCAAAGAGTCCATACAAAGGTTTTGTTATTAGCCGTCAGCGTGTACAGCTCGAGGGTCTCTGCCCTAAATGTAATCTGGACTTGTAGCTGACAAATTCGCTTGCGGCAAAAATTTTCTTTAAATCATACATAGACAAGTTACTCCACCACAACTACAATATCCCTGTGTGACATAACTTATTGAAATTTGAGCCGATTTATAATTAGCGAATATGGGTTTTGGGAGGTTTCAATAAGGGTTACCCCCATTTGAAAGAATCGGTGAAAGCAGGGAAATTGAACTTTGGAGCCGACAAATGTTAAGACGAATGTATATATCCGACAATAGCAAGCTGCAGGACGATGGCAAGGCAGAGCCGCTGGTATACGTCTATACCGCTCCAACCGACGAAGAGAAAAAGCAGCTTATAGAGCAGTATAAAATTGACGAACATACTCTCAATTCCTCGCTGGACCCCGATGAGCTTTCGCGCCTTGAGTTCGAACCGGAACATGTTGCGATGATTTTCAAACGGCCGAAACACTACGACACAGAAGACAAATTTCTGTTCAGAGTGGCATCTACCGGTGTTTTTGTATTCAAAGACAAATTAATAACTGTCTCAGCGGATGAAGCGCCGCTGTTTGAAGGAAGGTCTTTTTTAAAGGTCCGGTCCATCCAGGATATTGTCCTCAAAATGATTAACCGTTCGATACTTCACTTCCTCGAACACCTGAAGGCAATAAACTCGCTTGCTGGTTCTATTGAGCAGTTGATAAGCACGTCGATGGAGAACAAGTATTTGCTTAATCTCTTCGCACTTGAGAAAAGCCTGGTCTATTATCTCAACGCCACGAACTCAAATGGTGTTCTTATAGAAAGGCTTAAGAATAATGCCGGAAAGGTAGATTTTACTCCGGAAAACATCGAGATTCTTGATGACCTTGCTATTGAGAACAATCAGTGCCGTGAGCAGGCCAACATATATTCACAGGTGCTGGCAAGTATGATGGACGCCAGGGCGTCAATTATCGCAAACAACCTGAACATCAGGATAAAAATGCTGACGATGTTAACCATAGCAATTATGGTTCCGACTTTCGTGGTAAGTTATTTTTCTATGAACGTCAGATTACCGCTTGAAAAAGATAATCCCGTTTCTTTCTGGATTATTACTGCCTTAGCTGTCTTATCGACCTTCGCTTTCGTACTTCTCTGGTGGAGGCGGCGCTTGTAGATAACAAGAGAAAGATTTTGGTGTGGGTTTGTATCCGTTAAAATTTGAACCGATTTACAAAAAGCGAATATGGGGCGGACAGAAGCTGCGGGCGGTATTCAACAAAGATATTCCGCCTTTTGAAAAAATCGGCGAAAGCTGGGAATTGGCCGATTTGCCGGACGATAAATCCGTAATCGCCAACGGCGAACTGGCTGGCCGAACTCTTAACTCTGTAATCAAAGATTATCCGATAGAAATAACAGGCGATAACAATTTCTCGGGACCTTTTCCTCTGTTAATTAAATTCCTCGACGCCGAAGATATCTTAAGCGTACAGGTTCATCCGGATTCACAAACCTGTCGGCGAATGGGCAGAGGAGAACCAAAAACCGAGTGCTGGTATATTATATCCGCAGTCGGAGGAGCGGTAATTTATAAAGGTTTGAAAGAAGGCGTAACAAAGAAAGATTTTTCCAAAGCGATAAAGAACGGTAGCGTTGCTGAGTTGCTAGTGAAGGTTCCTGTCAAGGCTGGCCAGTGTCATTTCCTGCCGGCTGGCACCGCTCACAGTATCGGAGCAGGTCTTTTAATAGCTGAGATTCAAACACCGTCGGATACAACTTATCGGGTTTTCGACTTCAACAGAGTTGACGATAACGGCAAAGCAAGACCATTACACATTGAAGAAGCTTTGGAGAGCATTAACTTCGATGCCGCTGGTGTTACTCTTCCGGTAACAACGGTAGGTCGATTGGTTGATTGTGAGTGCTTCAGGATAGACAAAGGCCACCAGGCTAAAGGCTGCGAAATGCTTCTTTCGTCCGGCGGGATGAAAACACTGATTATTTTAACCGGCTCTGGAACGATTCTGGGGGCAGATGAAGCCTTCGTAGAATTCAAGGCGGGTGATTGCCTGCTTATACCTGCTGCTTATGAAGGAGTGATGCGATTTGCCGACGATGCGCAATACTTAACAATAATCTTATGAGAAAGAGATGAATAGTTTCAAAACCGGCAATAACGGCCTTCGGTTTTCAGGAGTAAATCTGGGAATTGTATGCCCGATGGCCAATGAACGACCGACTGCTGTAGAATTTGTAAACGCAGTGATGCAGCAGTGCGGGGGTTTCAAATCTGTAATGTTTTTTGCCGTCTTTGACAATGCCTGCAAAGATGGCACTATTGATTTACTTAAAGAGCAGCAAAATAAATTACCTGAGCTTAAAGTAATTTGGGCCCCTGAAGACAGATGTGTTGTGGATGCATATGTCAGAGGATACAAGGAGGCTTTGAGTGCTGGTTGTGACTGGATACTGGAGATTGATGCGAGCTTTAGTCATCAACCCTCACAAATCCCACAGTTTTTTGACAAAATGGCCGATGGTTATGACTGTGTCTTCGGAAGCCGCTTTTGCAAGGGTGGGAAATTTTCTGAGGCTCCGTGGAGTCGCTATTTTATAAGTTATGCAGGTAGTATATTTACTAACGTTTTGCTCGGCACAAAACTCAAAGATATGACCAGCGGTTTCGAAATGTTCACAAGAAATGCTTTACAAAGGGTTCTGGATAAAGGCATTCAGTCTCGCGGTCATTTTTTCCAAACGGAAATAAAAGCGTATTGTCGAAATATGCGTATTATCGATGTGCCCATACATTATCGTGCACCCAGCCAAAATGTAAATACTTCGGTTATCATTGATGCTTTTAAAAACTTATTTCGCCTATTTAGAAAACGTATCGCTGGTAATTTGTAGTGAAAGCCCCCAATTTTATGAAAGACAAAATTTATGTTATTGTAACATCTATTGCCAAGCCTAACGAAGTTCTTAAAGAATTAGCCCGGGGCTGTAGTGAAAGAGAATACCATTTTATCGTCATAGGTGACCAGGCTAGTCCTGCCGAATTTCACATTGACGGCTGTGATTTTTACAGTCTGGAAAAACAAAAGCAGACAGAGTTAGAGTTTGCTCAATTATGTCCGACAAAGCACTATGCCCGCAAAAACATCGGTTATCTTCTCGCTATTCGCAATGGTGCCTCGATTATCATTGAAACCGATGATGATAACATCCCCTGCACGAATTTTTGGGACAGCCGGCAGCGAGTTCAAAACGTGCCGGTTCTTGAGAATAGTGGTTGGGTGAACGTTTATCGTTATTTTACCGACCGGCATATTTGGCCGCGCGGCTTTCCTCTGGAAAAGCTTCAGGAGAAGGTATCTTCGTATGAGTCACTTAACCTGAATAACTGCGATTGTCCTATTCAGCAGGGTTTGGCCGATGATAATCCTGATGTTGATGCAGTATATCGTCTTATTTTACCGCTGCCACAAACCTTTAGTAAAGAGCGTCGAATCGCGCTGGCCAATGGTTCATGGTGTCCTTTCAATAGCCAGAACACAACCTGGTGGCCGGATTCGTTTCCGCTGCTTTATTTGCCTTCTTATTGCTCTTTTCGAATGACGGATATCTGGCGCAGTTTCATCGCCCAGAGAATTGCCTGGCTTAATGGATGGTCGATTTTATTCCACGAACCCACTATGACCCAGCGGCGCAACGTTCATAATCTGTTGCGTGATTTCAATGACGAAATACCCGGCTACCTGCATAATAGTGAAATATGTGATGCCTTAGAGATCCTGCCTCTGGAATCCGGTGTTGAAAAAATTGGTGACAACCTTAAAGTTTGTTATGAGAAATTAGTTGGTATGTCCCTGATTGGTCGGGAAGAATTACAATTGCTTGATGCCTGGCTTGAGGATATTAAGCAGCTCCTCTAAGATGTTTATAATCGAGGCCGTGCGGATATATGCAGACTACGAGAAACGAAAGTAACTTTTTCACTTCAAAAAATCTTACTTTTAATTACTTTGTGGTTCTTTTAGCTGCGGCTGTGCTTTACATAATATCCTGTGCACCGGGGCCGTTGTGGCAGGATAGTGGAATGTATCAGTATCGAATATGGCATAATGATATCGAAGGCAAGCTCGGCCTGGCTCTTTCTCATCCGCTTTATCATATTATTGGTATCGGTGCGAAATACATCCCTCTTGGTGAATTTTCTTACAGGGTAAATTTGATTTCAGCCGTCGCAGCAGCATTTGCAATTGCAAATCTTTTTTTGCTTTTGCGCCTTTGGCTCGGTAAAAACACCACTGCTGTGCTGGCGGCGATTACACTTGCCCTTTCCTGGACTATTTGGCAGTCTGCGTCAATCGCTGAGGTTTATACGTTGTATTTGGCATTGTTGCTCGCAGAATTAATAATGCTGTTACAATATGTTAAGACCGGACGTGTCGTTTTTTTATATTTATTGGCGTTGTTCAATGGCCTGGCTGTCGCCGACCATATGTGGGGTGTCATCCCTTTGGCTTGCTACGTTGTATTTATGGCAATTTTACTGTTCCGAAAACAAATTAGACTCAGGAATCTTGCAGTTTTCATCGGTTTATGGATTATCGGTGCCGCCCCTTATGAATATCTTATTATAAAAAATGCCGTTCAAACAGGTGATTTTGCAGCCGCTCTGGCTTCAGCTTTTTTCGGTAAAAATTGGAGTGGTGCTGTTCTTAATACTCATTTGTCGGCCAGGCTCGTCGTAGAGAATCTGATATTTATGGCATACAATTTCCCGACCTTTAATGGCTTATTTTTCTTCGTCGGTCTTTATGGACTTAAAAAAGTCTCGCCTATCCGCAGTTTCAAAAATATTCTTTTAGCTTTGCTGATTCTTTTCTTCCTGTTTGCTTTCCGATATACAGTACCGGATAGATACGCATTTTTCCTGCCGTTTTATTGCCTGGCCGCGGTCTTGATTGGTGTGGGGATTCATTTTTCATTGAGGTTGTATCTACAAAAGCAATATATAATTTTAATCCTGGCATTTGCATTTTTGCCGTTGGCGGTTTACAAATTTGTGCCTGTTATTGCCGAAAAATTTGGAGTTAGTTTAGGAACGAAGAGAACAATTCCCTTCCGTAACGAATATACCTGGTTTTTACAGCCGTGGCAAACCGGTTATAACGGCCCGGGAAAATTCGCCGCCGAAGCCTTGTCCGGCGTTGAAAAAGAGGCGGTGATAATTGCTGATGGAACCACCGTTTATCCGCTTTGGTACGTCCAGGTGATTAAAGGAGCGGCTCCGGACGTGAAAATTGTTGCGCAGCACGGAAGCTACGAAAATCCTGTTATCTTCCCGACAGCAGATACTATCGATAAAATGCTTGTGGAGCAGCCGGTTTATGTTGTATCACCTGTAGCGGGATATTGTCCGGACTTTCTGCTTGAGCGGTATAAATTTGAAAAAAGTGGGGTTCTCTGGAAGGTAATTCACTAACGGCAATTAAGGTTAATTTAATCCCGAGTCGTAGTCTTCGCCTTTATAGCTGATATCCCAGTTAAGTTTGTATATTTCAAATGGACCAAAATAGGGATCGCGAAACTCATCTACTTTAGTGCCGAATTGTTTACATACCTCATCAATCACAATTGAAGGCCGAAAGCTCGGCATATAAGAAGGCGGCGAAGCGACACCATGGCTGGAACTGAATGACCAGGCTGACCTGATTGCGTAATCGAAATTATATTTACGTATCATATCGATAGTTTGTCGGAAAGGAATCACGCTTGCATCTACAGGGAAAGGTCCGTAATGGTAATAGTCATTACCCAACCAAAACATCTCCTCTCCAAAAACTCGGTCGTCTCGGTTGATTATTGATGCAACACGAGCTATTACCTTATCAAAATCAGCTCCGCGAAGACGATAAATCATCAGCGAAATACCGGTGATGCACATTGACATATAAATAACCACGATACCTGTGCAGATAATAAAGCGGAGATTACGCCAATTCTGCAATAATACAATACTGCCTGTCATAATACGCCAGACCAGGCGGAGTATTAATGCAGCGAAGAAAGGTATAAGTACCACGAGGTATCTGCCTGCGGTGTTAGTCGATGCAAAAGGTAGTATAAGAACATACAGACCAATAATAGTGGCAAGGATTTTCTCAGCGGAAGTTGACCGATACCACGCCAAAAACCATGATAATGCCATAATTGCAGCCATTGGCGCTCCTTTAGGCCATTGCAGGAAGTTTTTCCAGCGGCTGATTTCGCCGATTATAAGTGCGCTCCTCTGGCCCCAGCCGCTATGCATCTGTTCAAAGAAATTCACCTCGGGATTCTGAATCGACCAGAATACGTAAGCGATATAGGGTAAGATAACTACTATGAAACCGAAACAACCCCACAAAATCAAATGCAGGATTCTCCTGTTCCGTAACCATATCAGGACTGAAACAACAAGAACAAAGTCCAGTATAAATCCTATCGGATGCGTCAGAGCCGACAATGCAGCAAGTATACCTGCGAGAAGCGAAGACCACCATGAGCCAGAATCAAGCGAATGTACAATGCACCAAAATGCAGTCATCGATAATGCTATACAATAAATATCGGGTCGAACCCGACGACTTACTTCAAAAAACCATGGATGCAAAATAGTTGCTATCACTATAAAAACAGCCTGTTTTTCCCCAAACCAGCGTCGCATCAGTGTATAGAGACTAACAACGGCCAATATGCTGACTATTAGTGAGCCTGTACGACTTGCTAAAATACTGAAACCGACTATTTTGAATATGATGGCGCAAATAAAAGGCAAGACGACACGGGGTTGCACAAAATGGATATGCATACCACCGAAGCCCTTGATAAATTGATGTCTTATCTCGCCATAATATGCCAGACTGTACCCTAATGATGAATCCCACACTTCGTCTACATATAGACGAGGTACAGTTTTGATATAGACCGACCCTAATGCGACCTGCAGGATGACAAGAATGATTATATCTCGTTTCCAGTTCCCCTTAGGCTGGCCCAGGGTTTTTTGTGGGAATATGGCTGTCTTTTCCAATATCAAACGCTTTCTCGCTTTAATTACTGCAAAGTGGCACTTCCAGCCCAGACTTCACTGTCGTAGCGAAGCATAATCAAATTGTCTTGGAAGTCATTGAAGCGGATGTTTGTTCTTTTGCCGAGCAACTCCTGTAAAATCCATTTTGGAAAATTCGCCCCGGCCTTTATTGCCAGCGGGACGCCTCCCCCGAAGCGGGGATTGATTTCGCTGAATTTTATAGTTCTATTCTGCTGGAGGAAGCACTGCACCGTTATGACACCCGGCCCGGCTTTGAGCATTCCGGCAAGTTCGGCGACCCGGTTCATTATTTTCTTATTTTTCACCACTTGTCCCTTGCTAACTTCACCGGCTCTTATCTCGATACGTTTTCTTGGAACGATACAGCGGACTTTCATGCCGAGGTCAACATATACATCGCAGGTATACTCAGTCCCTTTGACAAGCTCCTGACAGATTGCGTTAGGTATTCTGTGGGCAAGGACGGCAAGTTCTTTTTTGTTATTCACGACTATCATATTTTTTCCTGCAGCGCCGTCCCATGGCTTGAGCAGACGAGGCCATGAAATTTTTTTTCGGGTCAGTGCTGTTCGGGGACTAATCGTTTCAGGGGCATCGAAGCCGTTTGTTACTAAAAATTGATGTGTTTTTCTTTTATCCTGACATATCTTTATGACGCTTGGTTCAGAAACAAGCACAAGACAGCCAAGTTTGGCAAATTTCGGCTTATTTTTTGCCAGAACCAGCAGGTCCGTGTCTATTGTGGGAACGAGAAGTTTTACTTTGTTGATTTTGACGATTGTCAGCAGTTGTCTTATATAGTCTGGGTGTGTTATTGGCTTGACCAGAAAACCTTTATCGCACAATTGCAGGGCCGAGCTTAATTTCGTAGTATCTGTGCCGAGCAGCAAAAGGTCTATTTTCAGTTGCCTGCCTGCTTTGCGAAAGCTGTTGAGCAGGGAGACCCTTCTGCCGATGCAGGTAAATAAAATACTAACCTTGTTGATGGCTGCTCGTGATTTAGTCATTATTTCTGCCTGATATATATTTATTATAATATAATTTAACTTCGATAGTAAACAACCTGTTTTTGGTCGTCAACCTATAAATAATCATTGTTAGATGGTCAATTCTTTTGACTTTTCGGTTATATACGTCTAAACTGACCGCTGCAATTTAATTAATCGACTGTCGTAGTTTAGGAGCATAATGTTGTTAAAGATAGAGGAAAATCCGCCGATAGCTTGGCCTGAGGAAAAAACGCTCTGTGATTTCATTGGTTCGTGGTGGGTTGCTCATACTAAAAGCAGAAACGAAAAAGCTCTTGCCAGAGATTTAATTCAAAAAGATATTAGCTATTTTCTTCCTATGACTTGGAAGGTTCGGCGCCAGAAAGGCAGAACATTACGTTCGCTTCTGCCCCTTTTTGGCGGGTATTTATTTTTTTGCGGCCAGGAGAGCCAGCGCATCGAGGTATTGCGTACCAATCGTGTTGCAAATCTGCTCGTAGTCAAGGACCAAAAGAAATTGATTGATGAGCTTTTACAAATTGAACAGGCTCTTCGAACAGGTGTTAATTTGACACCGCATAAGTATATCAAAAAGGGTCAATATTGCCGGGTTATAGGTGGTCCGCTGGCTGACTTGCATGGCATTGTCGTCAAGACCAGAGGCACTGCACGTTTGCTTTTACAGATAGATATGCTCGGTCAGGCGACAAGTGTCGAGATAGATACTGATATGATAGAGGTTATTGATGAAAAAACTTAGTGATTTTTTCAATACTCTGCTCTTGCGACAACGTAATTTACGTTCTGAATAATAGGAGCTGACAAGATGAAGGTTTGTGTGGTTGGTGTTGGTTATGTCGGATTGGTTACGGCCGGGTGTTTGGCCGAGGCCGGTAACAACGTTATATGTGTGGATGTGGACAGCAGCAAAATTGAAGGCCTGAAAAATGGAGTAATGCCCATTTATGAGCCGAGACTGGCTGAATTGGTCGAGCACAACAAAAAGCTCGGCAGGCTAAGCTTTACTAATTCTTTGAAGGACGGGATTAACAAATCGCTTATTATCTTTCTTGCAGTTGGCACTCCGTCGGCGCAGGATGGCTCAGCTGATATATCGGCTATCCTTTCAGTTGCCGCTGAAATCGGTGAAAATCTCAGAGAATATCGAATCATTGCGACAAAAAGCACTGTGCCGATTGGTACCTGCCGGAAGATAACGGATATTATAAAATCCAGAACGGAAACGCCGTTTGATTATGTCAGCAATCCTGAATTTTTAAAAGAAGGTGCCGCCATCGAGGATTTTATGCGCCCCGACAGGATAATTATTGGCACGACAAATCCTGCTGTCAGGGAAATAATGAAGCAGTTGTACGGTCCGTTTATGCGAAGGAGCCACCGGATTTTGTTTATGGAACCTCTTTCTGCTGAAATGACGAAATACGCAGCGAATACAATGCTGGCAACGAGAATTTCGCTTATGAATGAAATTTCGACACTGTGTGAGAAGGTTGGTGCTGACATCGAGCAGGTCAGGCAGGGTATCGGCAGCGATTCGAGGATTGGACGGTCATTTTTATTTCCGGGTGTCGGCTATGGCGGCAGTTGTTTGCCGAAAGATGTTCGGGCGCTGATTCATACCGCCTCTGAACATAATGTTGACGTGGCGATAGCCAAATCGGTTCAGCAGGTAAATATAAACGCACAGCAACGGTTTGCACAGCGTGTTATCGATTTCTTTGCTGACCGGCTGGACGCTACCACCCTGGCTGTCTGGGGACTTTCTTTCAAGGCAAGAACCGATGATGTCAGAGAATCGCCGGCACTTTACTGTATTAGGAAGTTTCTCGATTATAAGATGAAGATAAGAGCTTATGACCCTGAAGCGACCGCTGCTGCTAAGACGGCTTTGAATGATAAAATCGAAACCTTCCTGAACGGATATGATGCACTTGATAACGCTGATGCGCTGGTTATCTTTACCGATTGGCAGGAATTCCGAAATCCTGACTTTGAGGTTATTAAAGCAAAGCTGAAGGAGCCTGTTATTTTTGACGGCAGAAACCTTTACGACCCCAATGTAATTAAAAAGACGGGGATACAATATTATAGTATCGGCAGAGTGCCAATTGTGAAGACCCCGGCGCGGTTGAAAGAGCAAAAGCTTAAAATTGCTGCTTTTAAAGGACCTGCATCCTACGTTAAAGCGCAGGATGAAGTCCTGGAAAAATAGAGGGAAGAGATTATGGGTATGGACGTTGTTATTAAAAGTTTAGGTATGCTTTTCGCTCTTGTTGGCATTGTGTATTTGCTGAGACCTGAAGTTACGAAATGGTTGATGGAATTCTTCAAACAAGGCAGGCGCATATATTTTGCGGGAATTTTAAGATTTGCTCTGGCGATTGTCTTTTTAGTTGGCGCCCGCGAATGCAAACGGTTCTGGATAATATTTGCCTTTGGGATTCTTTTCATAATATCAGGTCTGCTGGTATTTGTAATTCCGCTTGAAAAAATCAAAGCGTATATTAGCTGGTGGCAGAGGAAATCGCTTTTGCTTATTCGCTTTATGGCCTTAATCGCTATGGCCATCGGGGCAATCATTATTTTTTCAGCATAATGTAAAGTTTTATGAAGACATTAGTAACAGGTGCCGCCGGCTTTATAGGCTCACATTTATGTGAGCGGCTTCTTACCGATGGCTGGGTTGTAGTTGGTATTGACAATTTCGATGATTTTTACGACCCTCGAATCAAACGCCGAAATATTAAGGGCTGCCTTAGGAATAGAAATTTCCAGCTCATTGAGGCTGATATTCGTGATAGCGCAGCTATGGATAAAACCGTTAGTAACGGTGTCGAAATAATCGTGCACCTTGCTGCAAGAGCGGGAGTCAGACCTTCGATTGAAAAACCTCTGCTTTATGCAGATGTCAATATAAATGGAACGGCGACCTTGCTCGAGGTTGCCGGGAAAAATAAAATTGATAAATTCATCTTCGGTTCAAGTTCGAGCGTTTACGGCAACAATAAAAAAATCCCTTTTTCTGAAGATGACAATGTGGATTTCCCAATCTCACCTTACGCTGCCACCAAAAAGGCTGGCGAGCTTCTCTGCCACACATACCATCACCTTTATGGAATTTCCATAACTTCCCTGCGTTTTTTCACCGTTTATGGCCCTCGGCAAAGGCCCGACCTGGCCATCCATAAATTTGCAAGACTCATTGAGCAGGACAAACCTATCCCAGTCTATGGCGACGGCACTATGATACGTGATTTCACATACATTGACGATATAATCGACGGGACCGTTTCAGCAATAGACAAACGCTCCGGCTTCAACATCTATAACCTCGGTGAATCGCGCCCTATATCCGTTAATGATTTGATTGCCGAAATCGAAAAAGCCCTCGGCAAAAAAGCCATTAAAGAATACCTCCCACCTCAACCCGGCGACGTCGAACGTACGTTTGCCGATGTCACCAAAGCAGTCAGGGATTTAGGTTATAAACCAAACACAACCATTCAGGCTGGCCTGGTAAAATTCGTCCAGTGGCTGAGACAAAATAAATAACTGGCAATACGGGAAGTATTCATTGATACAAGACAGGCAAGGCAGGTTTTTGTACTGGTTTTAAGAATCTTACCTGCCCGAAAAAGTACTCTGAAGCTGAAAGAAAACAGAATAAAACAGCGGCAGCTCCAGATTTTTCTTGAAAAATAATCAAGATTATATTAAAATAATGTTTTGATTTGCTTTTAAGAGGGTGATGTGTCAAAATACAAATCCGTTTTGACAGTGGGGGCTGTTAGCTTAGCTGCTATCTACCTTATACAGGTTCATTTCAAAGCTATGATGTTCAGAGTAAGGGCAAACTTGATATATGGGCTGCTCGCAGTATTGCTTTTATTTAGCTGCGCGAGTCCGGCTTTTAGTGTTATTTTACATCCCGCAGGGGAGCCTGACCTGGTGACCTGGACGGACAGGCCCGACCCTAATGTTGTAGGTCGATGGAGCAGTAACGCTTCCTGTGTGGCTGTATCATCGAATTGCGTGGTAACGGTGCGCCATGCGGGCGGAGGTGTTGGTACACTGGTCGAGATTGGTGGCAGGACATATACTGTTTCCGAAACTTGGAATTATGGTTCGGCTGACCTGAGAGTGGCCAGGCTTTATGGTGCTAATTTGACAAGCTTTGTCGGCCTCTATGAAAATACCGGTGAAGTTGGTAAAAATATAGTAATTGGCGGATACGGTGACGGCAGAGGTGCTGTTCTGCAAAAATCAGGGATAACCTATGGCTACCAGTGGGACAACTCCTCAAACTCCACGCTGCGTTTGTGCACTAACAGGATTGATGACACTGAAGACGATAGTTCCGTTGGCGGTTTTACCTCGAACGTAATTATCGCTGATTTCGACGGATTGACTGATGACAAGGCCACTATTTACGAAGGCATTACGGCTGACCATGATTCCGGCTGTGGATGGTTTGTTAAAGTCGGCGATACCTGGAAGGTGGCCGGCCTGTCACGCGCTGTTGAATACCATAATGAACAGTCCTGGTTCAGAAATAGTAGCGACCCGAATGTGCTGCATCCTGATTATTTTGATGCGGTTCGGCTGAGCTCTTATGCTATTTGGATTCTTGATGCGATTCCGCAGCGCCTGCCGGGGGATTTGACCGGCGATGATTGGGTTGACTTTGCTGATTTTTCTGTCCTTGCCGGATATTGGCAGGATACGCAGTGCAGCCCTCCCGATTGGTGCGTAGGGGCTGACTACGAGCCTGATGGGGATGTGGACTTGGACGATTTAGCCGCTCTGGTGGATGGCTGGTTGTGTGACTGGGACTGTTATTAACCGGAGCTTCGGTTTTCATTATTGTCGAAAACTGGCTAACCACTAACTTTGCATTCTGTTAGGATTAGAAGATTAGTACCTTCTTGATTGTTACTAAAAATTCATCTGGACACGAATCCCAAATACTATCGCATCGTCCACGCCCTTGGCGCCGCTTGGATTGGTGATGTACTGAATGCTCGGACTAACAGCCAGCCAGGGGATTATCTTAGCGTTGTAATATACTTCCAACACACTTTCATAATCGTCAAAATATGTTAAATAGGCCTTATTACTGAAGATGCCTTGGGCAAAACCTGCGCCAAGCACATCGTCATCCCTGCCCTCTAACAGGCCCTGATATTGAAAGCCGAAGCTCCAAAAATTGGTAATATCGTTTCTCTTACTGTTTGCGTATCCATATCTGAAAAATGCACCGAGGCCCTGACTATCTTTAGAGTCGGTATTTTCCTTCGCGAGCATCTGGTCACAACTAAGATAGAAGCCGACGTCATCTTGATAGTTCTCAATGCTGTCCGAATTGGCTTTCGGCCGTGGGTCATTCCAGAGACCTGCACGATAAGTCCCTTGTAAAAACCCCTTGGCAGAATCCAATTGCGTTGTTATGCCGGTCTCGAGTATATAGAAGAAATAATCTTCATTATGGAATGTCGTTCGAAAGCCGGTCTTTCTTCTATCAGCTTGGGCATCTGTTACGCCTCCCATAATGTATAATGAGTCAGTCAGATTGCAGGTAAGCACCACTCCAAGACCTTGTTGTGGGAATGGGATAGCCGGGTCATCGACCAAAGACACATTTAGAAACTGAGCGCATTCATCATCAGCATATTCACTTGAATCAAATATACCGGTGAAATCCAGTTTACCGGCCGTCAACGTGAGATTGTTACTAAAAAAAGGCTCTTCATAGAAGCACTCGACGATGTCCATCTCGCGATTGCCGACAGAAACAGCATTTGTGCTGAAATAACTGCCTACTGAAAGTCCGTCTATGCCTTCCTCATCAGGCCAGCCGCCCCAGCCGTGTATGAAAAACGAGCCGCCTTCAATACCCAGCAGTTTTTCAAAATCTGCCGAAAGCTTCATATCATATCTGCCGACGTGTCTGCCTTTGTGGTTATGTGTGCTTAATCCTCCTTTAATGTTGACCTGATAAACATTAGTTATTCCAAAATCTATCTCTATTCCCTTATCTGATAATTGGTCATTTAGTCCCCAAAAACTATTCGTCAAGGTTTCTCGCTCCCAGAAATTACGACGAATACTATTATCCGTATAGTCTTCATTTCCGCCCCTGCAAAATCCTGCCGGATTCAGCAATACCATTAAAATAAAAAACCGGACACCAGACCTCATCTTTTTCTCCTTTCTTTTTGAGTTCCTCTGGTCGTCCAGTCGGCAATCTAAATGTATTTCATGTTAAGCTTTGCCTATGCAGTGGCTTAATCTAATCTTGAAATCTTTTCTTTTCTCGTTTTTCTACTTGAACAATTTTTGAATTATGTATCGTTATCACCAGCTCCCCATATTTTATCTGCTGGATAGATTTGTTTATTTCCTCCATAATGTTAAAGTTAATTTCTTTTCGTACTTCTGTATTTTGCGGTTGTTTCATATCTACAAATGTATTAAATATTCGGCAATATCAGGTTTAATAAACCCCCGACAATCAGGGCTACTATTATCATTATAATAGTTGATTTTAATGTATCCTTGATGCCTAATTCTTTAATCAGCACAATATAAGTAGCTACGCAGGGAAAATAGATTGCCAGGATGGTTGAGCCGATAACTAATTGTTTGGTAGTCAGGTTAAGAGGCCCCAGCATACCCACAGCCACGTCTTTTCTTAAAAAACCTACAAGCAGTACAGAGACAACCTCCGAAGGAAGTCCCCATAAGCCGCCTAATACAGGGGAAAAGACCTTGGCCAGAAGGTCGATTATTTTCAGGGTATAAAGGATATTTACTATCAGAATTCCAAGTAGCACATAAGGAACCGCAGAAACCAGAAACGCGTATGTCCTCATCCAGAGCTTTTTAATCACTGCTGCAATTTGAGGTCTCCTGTAGGGAGGTATCTCTAAGATTAATTCCGGGCTTTCACCTTTTAAGATGCGGTGCAGAATCCCTCCCAGAATAAACCACAAAAGAACCAAAGTCAAAAACACAATTGCTACATATTGCCCCCCTCTTTCGCCAACAAGTCCTACTATCATCGCAATCTGTGCCATACAGGGTACAGCTATCGCCATTAAAGTAGCGGCTATAAACTTTTCTCTTCTGCCCACTAATAATCTTGTAGCCAGAGCTCCAGGCACGTTACAGCCCAGGCCTAAAATCATCGGAATAATCGCATAGCCATGCAGCCCCAGGCGGTGCATAATATTATCTACTAATACTGCAAGCCGTGGCAGATAGCCCCAGTCTTCCAGTAATCCCAGAACGAGATAGAAGCTGAAAATGTAAGGCAGCACCATCGCAATGGGAACGAAAAGACCTGTGGACAAAAGGCCGAAAGACATGCCGAAGTCAATCTCTCCTTCTATCAGGTGTCCAATGAGAATATTATGTAAAAAGCCGCTCTGGCCCAGCATCTCGCTTAATTTGGTTATCAAAGGAAGCCACAGTTCCTCGAAAATAGGCTCGAACACATTTCCTATTAATCCCTCCCCGACAAAGCGGATGATTTTAAAAGAAAGATAAATTACTATAAGGGCAATGAGCATTCCCGAAAGAGGTTTTATACTTAAATCCTCGAGTTCTTCTAAAAAAGTATGATGGCGATGATGCAGCTTTTGCACCTCGCCGACAATCTTACCAATTTCCTGCCAACGTTCGTTATCAGAAGCTGGTTTAAGATTTGACGTCCTGGCTTTTTTAATTTGTTCTACTAAATTTCGAATCCCTTCGCCGGTCAGGCCGCAGGTTGGAACAACCTGAACGCCCAAAAGCTTTTCCAGTTTCTCTACGTCAATCTCAATTCCCCGGTGCTTTGTATCGTCCCACATATTCAGTACAACAATGATAGGGATATTTTTTTCCAATAGCTGTAAGGTCAGATAGAGGTTCCTCTCTAAGTTGGTTGCGTCTACTATATTGACGATTAAATCCCCTTCTTTCAGCATCAGGCAGGCTATTTCTTCGGCTTTAGTGAGCGGCTCTAAGGTATAAGTTCCCGGGACATCTATAACCTGTGCTTTTTCCTCACCCATTTTTAGATATCCCTGTGTAAACTCTATGGTCGTCCCGGGATAATTGGAAACGATAACTTTCGCTCCGGTCAGCCGGGAGAAAATGGACGATTTTCCTACATTAGGATTTCCCATTAACAATATTTTTTTCACTTGTTTACCTCTACGTAAACCTTTCTTGACATTCCGAAGCCGATGGCAACCTGCGTGTTATCAATTTTTATAACCTGTGGTCCTCGCCAGAATTGAGCGCTTATTTTAGTGGCCCTTTTTCCTGCCCTTACCCCCAGGCTCTCTAAGTGTCTGACTAAGCCGGCCCCGCCTTGTATATCAACAATTACTCCCGATTCCCCCGGCTTCAATTCCGGCAGTGTCTTGAAATCACCCATAAATTTTCCTTTTCCTGATTAGCTTTTTATGAATCCAGAGTTAGTTTTTCCTAACTTATACAGCCAAAAAAAATAATCGCTCACGTCTATCTTATATTTCTCTGTTTTTTTGTTCTTTTTTGTCTGTTTTTATATAATTTCTTGAACTTATCCGCCAGTCCATACCCTTTTTCACCGTTTTTAGTAACGAATTCGATAAAAGACAGCAGTCTCGCAATAACCTCCGGCCCAAGCGTATGTTCCGCTTTACACGCAGCCTCCTGGGCAACGCCCTTTTCAACGCCTAACACATTGATAAAAAATGATTTTAGAATATTATGCTTTCGAACGATTTCCGCAGCGCTTCTTTTTCCACTATCTGTGAGTGTAACAAAACCGTATGGTTTATAATTAGCCAGTCCCTTTTCCTTCAGGGCCCGCAATGCTCCGGTAACGGACGCCCTTGTTACGCCCAGTGATTTTGCTATGTCCTTGCTGCGGGCTATATTGGAATGCCCAGTGAGATTAAAAATCGCTTCGAGATAATCCTCTAAAGAGGCGCTCAATTTGTTACTTTTCGCTACCATAATAAACCTTTTATCTTTATTTAGTAAGTTACTACTAATATAGTTAGTCTTCCCTAACTTTGCAAGAAATATTTTAAAAATATATTTGGCCCACCCCCCCCTACCGGTGGTTATGTCCCGCCTCACGAAATGCGTGCGTAGTGCGTCAACTTACCATTTACCATTCACCAGCCACGATCGGCGAAAACGCATCCATCCAGCCGAATTCACTGTTGGGAAGAAGGAATATGATTCTTCTTTCGGCTCTTTCGTCTGGCCCACCTGTACGTCAGAAGGGGTAAATTAGGAACGGCAACCATCAAATCGCGCCAGCCGAAAAGTCCAAGCCGGCCGGTTTTCTTGACAATACGGAGAATCTGCGGGATATCATAGAACTCCGACCAGATCCGGTTCCGGATAGTCCTTAGCTCCCTGCGCCCATAACGGTCCGAATACACGGGACCGCCGATACGGTTGTAGTAGTACCCCGGCGTTGCCTCGACCACTTCCTTTAGAGGCGAGAACTTCTCTATGCGGAGTTTCTGGAAACTGATGGAATCCAGCTTGAGTTCCTTCGCGAACTTCGGGATGTAGAGCATTTCTTCTTCTGTCTCACCGATATTGCCGTAAATGAAGTACCCATGAAGATAGATGTCGTATTGCGTCATGACCGCAAAGGCATCTCGAGTCTGCTGCTGGGTGATGCCCTTCTGAAGCTGCTCCAATATCCAGTCGTGCGGTGACTCTATCCCGATAAGGAAGACCTTCATACCCGCTTTCTCGGCCTTTTCGAGGGTCGTCGGATGCCTTGCGACATCAATCCGGGTCTGGACAATAAAGGTCTTCTTGATATTGTTCTCGCAGATCAAATCGCAAAGCTCTTCGCTCCTTTTGGGGTTTGTGAAGAAGCTATCATCGCTGAACAGTACTATGTCTGCCTCAACTGTCTTCAACTCCTCAATGACTGATTCGACAGGCCGTTCCGTGTAGGCCCTTTTCTGCCCGAGCGGATTGAGACTGAAAGTGCAGAATTTGCATTTGAACGGACATCCCCTCGAGCTCAGTATTGCATCGAACATATGGCCGCTGATTCGCGCCCCGTACACAGCGGCGCGATAATCGTACTTCCTCAAGGACCGGTCAGGAAAAGAGATATGCGCGATGTCAGGCAAAGGATGATTTTGGTTATGGACAACTCGTCCATTCTCCCGATAGGAAAGCCCACGGATATCCTTGTATGGGACCCCCGTGACGATTTGTTTGATGATATCCTCGCCCTCGCCTCGTACGATCACGTCGACATTCGGACAAAGGTCGAATAGCTGCTCCACCTCTAATGTCGCTTTGTAACCGCCGATAGCTGTACAAACCTCAGGTGGCAGATGGGCGATGAAATCACAGACTTGCTTGAAATGAGAGTGCCATTGGATGCTGATGCATAGAATATCGACCGAGTCCCTGATGAACTTGCTCAGTATCGCCGGGTCCTGGTAGGCTATGTCATACCGCAGGTCGAGAAGTGTTATCTTATCGACCAGCCCTTTCATACTCGCAGCGATGTACTCAAGACCCGTCGGAGGGAAAAGCCCCATCGCTGCTGTAGAATGCCCGAAATAAGGGTATAAAGCTAACGCATGTTTGTACCTTTTCTTCATATAGCAATCATAGTCAGTCATAGCTGCAGATGCAAGCAAATCTGCAACAAAAGTAGTCAGCAACCAACATCCAATTCTACATTCCCTTTGGCAATCCCATTTTTCATTCCGCTCACCCCTGCCCTGCCTGTCATGCAATAAAAAATAATCCCTCCGGGATACCACAATTTTTATTTTTACATTTTGATTTTTAATTTATCTTCTCTATCCCATCGGGGATGAAATGCGATAGTTTACCCCGTGAAGTGCGATAGTTTACCCTGTGAGATGCCGCAGCTATCCTGTCAGGACATTTCAGGGTATCTCTTAGGTTTTTTCACCTATCGCCTGCCCTCCGCTTCGTCGGCTATCTCATCAGGGCTACTTCACAGGGGCATCTCATCAGGGGCCAATTGCAAGTGCCCTAGCCTGTCCTCAGATTTCAATGCATCAATACTTAGTGTCTACGTAATATCCATACCTTCCACCACATGGATATCCATTTTTGTCTTTATGTGGACGGAGATTGCTGTTGTTTGTGCTTTTAGAAAATTTCTTTCCACAATAACTGCATTGATACACATATTTGGGGCCTAACGAAGATTTCCCGAAGGCTTTAGCAATACTCTTTCTTCTTGGTCTTGGAGCGCGTGCCGGCCTATTTGGGTCAAAAAGATATGGATTTTCAGGCATTTCTCCTGCTTTAGATAATTCTATAGGATATCTGGGTTCGTAACTCTCCTCAGTATTCTCTATAGACTCAATCCTTTCTGCAATAAAACATCTTATGCCAGGTGGACTTTCTCCTCCTATGCGGTTGTAGACATACAGATATTCCCTTTCTATTCCGTCTTTTCTTTGAAGATATTTAAGCGAGTATGGCTCGACCACCCTATCATATCCTTTATAACGAATTTTTAAGAGCGTCTGTGTGCGACCGGCTTTCATAATCGGTACTCTAAGTTCTGGTCCAAAGTATGCAAACTGCACATATCCGTTGTCGGAATAAATCTTGAAGAGACTATCTAAATCTGAAAGAAAAAGTGTGATAGCCTCTTCTATCCGGAATATAAATTGCTTAGCACATATAATTGTCTTATCCCAATATTCTCTAAAATAATCGAAGGGTGTCTTATGTAAAATGTTCTTTAAAACGTGAGGATTCCTTCCAAAAATAGTTTTCGGCACGAACGTTCTAACTACTTCTTCTTTATTCAAGCTTCCTCCCAAAAGCTTAATCGAGTAAACATAATCGAATAAATCTGGCACGTGTTGTCTCTGGAGAAGACATTTCAATTTAGTTGCTATAATCTCCTCCAGTTTCATACAACGTATCTCACACACAACGTCGCCAGCATCAGAATATGGGTGGATTAATTTAACTTTCTGGATCGGTAGTAAAACTTTGTCAAAACGAGTAATATCCATAGAAATCTTAATCTTGATGTGTTCAGCATTACCGTAAAAATCTTTAAAATATATCAGAACCTCGTAAACACGCAGTCCTGGTATTGGCACATCAGTAGCCGTGAACTTCTCTTTGATTTTATTATCCTTTTTTACGAAAAGAACCCCAGCCTTTTCCTGAATGAAATCACACACTCTATTGATTTCATCGAGTAGAATATTCTGATCTATATCTTCTGGAATTCCAAAATCCAAATCTGCTGAGAAACGAGTGTTTTCAAAGTAGCCTTTACGGAGAGCGTTGCCTCCTTTTAAAAAGATTATTTCCTTTAGATCGCTAACAGTAAAAATTCCAAATATTAACCATCCGAAGACATAGTCTCTTTCTACGTTTGCGGTATGAATTTCAAATTCACGCGATTTCGCTTCTATTTCAGCTTTGGTAATCATATATCATTGGAATTCTTAAAATCCGGGGACACTATTTTGAGATAATTTTCATATTAAGTAGAAAAACATCTGATCGAGGATTAAAATTGCCTGTATAGCCCGAGTTCTTGTATATTTCGTTTGATCAGCAACACCGTGCAATGCACTATGCCGTGAGAGATCAATTTGGCCAGTTGTTAAGTCGAAGTTTCTGAATACTACTTCGTTCAGATAGCGATAAAAAACATCTGAGAAACCTAGGCTTTCCCTCGGCCCAAACTTACCTTCGGCTTTTTGTTTGACATACTCAACCAACTCCAGGAAATTTGGTTTCTTCTTCTTTTTTTCGTCAACATATCTCATTCGAACAATACCATCAATTTCGGAGTATAATGTCTTTACACAATTGATATAGCCCGCCTCTGTCCCTAACAAGTATGCCTCTATGCCAGCTTCCAATATTTTCTGCTTACCCTTTAATAAGGGATTTTTCCACCACCGATTTACAAAGGTCTTCATCCGACTCTTGTCGAACCTGTCGAGGAACTTGTCTACGTTACTGGGTAACTCTGATTTGTGCTTATAACATGTGGCAAGCTCTTCAAAATCTCCTCCAAGTAGCTGTATGAATGGAAACCAGCCGTCAGCAAACATAGATTCAAAAAGTGGCTCGTTTTTCAGAATGAGGTATAATTCTTGGAAAGCCAGATACCGATAGTAACCTCCAAGATCATGTAATAAACGTTTGATATCAAGGACTGATCGGCGGTCGGCTGGAGAAAAATCAAAAAAGAGACCAAATTTCCATCCTTTTTTGAAACAGAAAATGACAGAATCATTTTCTTTTATATCGATCCCAGGAAAACGAATTTCTGCTATATCAGCAATGTCGCTGGACCTAATTGGCTCCCCCGCGTCAACGTCGCGCTTCGCTAAGGCCTTGAACTGAATCGGAAATTCATTAACATAAACATCTGCGGATAAATCACTATGAATAAGAATCAAGTAGTGATTAATGGCATCAATAAAATAATGATTTAAGAACATCTTGGATATCTGGTCACAATATAGGTAAAAACTTGGATCATCCGAGCAAACAAATGCTCGCACTAATATCCAACCAAATGACCCGGGTGGCATATCTGCCACTGCAAATCCTGCCATAGGAGGGATTTTTTGAAGATGTATATGGAAATCAGGAGACACCATACTTACTTCCGCTACAATACAAAAGCCGTATCTTCCGGCCTTAAGTTTCTGTCAAATTAACTATAAATCCTATTGAGCTTCACGTCAACTCTGCAAATCAAACTCATCCTAAACCTAACCCCGCCAAAAACCCCCCGTCAACTTCAAACCCTCGCCTGTCGACTCCACAATTTTGCATTTTACATTTTGATTTTTAAATTCTCTTTTTCAACCCCTGTCAACACCAAAAAATTACCCGCTGCTTGAAGTCCCGACAACACTAGAAAATACGAGGGCAAAAAGGAATAGAACCGCAATGATTATACCTATATTACGCCTAAGCGTTGCGTACATAGGACTCATATCCAACCGAAGGCAAACTGTTCCAATAATTTCTCCGTCGAGAACAATAGGTTTGAAGACACTTAGCAAGCCGCCATTAAAACTAAAGCCACTGTTCTGAAGCTCGTTTGGATGAACTTCCGTCGAAACATAATCACGATAGTAAGCTGCAAAGAGCTTATTATCCCTCGTATAAACACCGCCAAAGACAATAGAAGGCTCCACGTGAAGGGTGCTTAGTGTCTCTTTTGCATCCTCCGCATCATGGAAGGCCAGAGCTGCTTTGCAGTTTTCCGCTAGTATTGCTGTCTGACTTGACAAAAATCTCACCATAGAATTGCGAAGTATGCTTCGTTGCCAGCCGATAAACGCGGCGCTTGCTATGCATGCAAGCAAAACAACCGCTATAAACTTATGTTTTACAGCCATCGTTTTTCCTTCTGATTCTCTATCGACGGTATAATATATTGAGTTTAATAGTTATCGGCTTGGCAAATACATAAAACCGTGTAAAATGGCGTAAAAGTTAAGGTTTATCGGGTCGGCAGCGAAGTGCACCCGCTAAGCGGTTTGAGCAACATAAATAAAAAAGGGTAACTAAACCTCCACAAATGGAGTTCTTCGACCTTGTTCCGACCGCACTTGCTGGCAAAGAGATAACTAGAGAAGAACTCAGAGAATTCCCAATTTTCGTAGATATGCGAAAAGACAGACGTTTTCCACAGTATAGAAATAAAAAGAAAACTTTAGGAGCGAAGACAAAGGGAAAGACAACCAAGAAATTAAGGAAAGCTAAAAAAACATCTTCCAAGCGAAAACTTTAAAGCCGCACCTAAAGTGAAACGCACCATTGAATTCCGTGATGTCTCTGAGTAACTAACCCCAAGATGTTCTCCTCCCAAAGCTGCGTGAAACGTACCCTAGGTACGAAAGCAATTCTACGCCCTTTTTAGCACCTGTCAAGACCGAATTAAAACCACTTTTTAACGACAACTCTCTCGCATTTATCCCTCGAAGCGAAGCGCAGATCCTCGATTGCTGCTCACTTTATCCGCTATCGGGGACCCATATTATAAATTTTTTTCTAAATTCCCACAACCTTTTTCCGGCCTTGATTAGAAATAAACTCCCCGCGAAGCTTGTGCCTTAGGTGCGGCTCCACAATTTTGCTTTTTGCATTTTGATTTTTAATTTATCTTCCCTTTCCGCAATACGCCATACGCACGACTCAATACGGAAAAAATTTTCCAATTTTTTCAAACGTTTTGCACCAACTTTTGAATATTTCCATACTTTTTTCGAACATTTCTATACTTTTTTCGAACGTTTTCGAATGTTTTCAATCATATACTCATAAACCAGCGCCGTTGCCCCCTTTCGAGCCATTTTAGGTAGTGACACCCTTCCATTTTTCACGATTTTTCTTTACCCATCTTGCCTAAGCTCACCCTTTTAACACCGCGTTTTTCCACCCAAAAGACGGGTTTGAAGCAGATTTTATTTTATGAAAAACCTTGTATAGTGGGCGTTTTTCGCTAAAATAGAACTGTTTTACGGGGCGTGGCGCAGTTTGGCTAGCGCACTTGCATGGGGTGCAAGGGGTCGCAGGTTCGAGTCCTGTCGCCCCGATTTTTGGCCCGCCATAAACGAAGTATTGTAAAGCAGTTATAACGCCAAGAGATGTCTATCATCCCTGTAGATTCTTAATCCACATCAGCTTGTTTTCAAAATCCAGAACCATTACGGTATCTTGAAAATACTGCATCCCCAGTAATCCCTGGCAGTTCTCCACAAGCGGACTAGTGTTTGGGAAAACCGAAATTTCCGCATTGTTGACTGTTCTTTTTCCCATCTCAAGTTTCGCAATAATACCCCGCTTACAGGGTAGCCGTCCAATGTACGGGTATAAGTCTCTGCCGTTCTTGAGCTTAACGTTCCGGATTTTCTCACGCATCTTTTCCCACAGCTCTTGCCGAATCGCTAGTCCTCTTCCGCTGCCGGTATCAAGCTGCAGCTCAATCTCCTCTCTAAAAACAGGAATATTCACGAAAAGAAAAGCATTACCGCGAGCGTCTTCTTTGATTGAAAACGGGTATTTTTCCCACAGGTTCAGATCGCCCGGCTCAAAAGATTCATTATATGAAAACTCCGCTTCTTTCCTAATGTTGTCGAACATAACGTATTTGAATGCCTGCAGCGCTGGCAATCCTACTATGATGGAATTGTCTTTGATATTATCCTGAGCAATTGACAATCCGAAGAATTTTGGCTTTAAGTGTCGCTGCAGATATAAGCAAGGCCAATCAACTAATGCCGCATTTCCTATTTGTAATTCAGGAAGGTGGCAAAGTCCCAAATCATAACCGTTCAAACCCCTTGTGCCGGTTTGCATCGGGTAAATTGATAGCTGATTGTCCAAGACGTGGATATCTTTAATAAAGATAGATTGCGAAGCCCCTGTATCTAACACAACAGGATAATTCTTTCCGCCGTTTCCTATTCTGCCCTCAACAACCATAAAACGTCTCGTAGAATACAACCTGTGGTATTTAACGCGGCAAGGCTCAGCCTGCTCTATCCGGCTTTTTATTTCCCAAAAGTAATCTCGCCTTCCGTCATTCCTTGTTATAACTTCTATTGAGTATGGTCCATCATTTGGGTCTATCAGATGTGTATCCGCCCTGTTTTCGAGACTTTCGGTATTCACCGCCATAAAGCCAGGAGGATAGCTGGAACATCCCGCAATGGTTCCCAAACCCAAGGCCAGCAATATAACCAATAATCTTTTATGCACTGATTCAATTCCTCTGTAATAACCTGGTGTGGGCCAATGCCCTGTCGCTTCCTCCAAAGGTAATTAAGTGTCAAAGTTAACAGGGGCTTTGTCTGAAAGTTCCCCACCCCTATGTGGCTTATTGTATCATTTTGCACCTTTTATGTCAAGTTTTGATTGTCCTATAGCGGCTGATTTGACGTTATCTTAAGCAGTTGAATTCTTCCGGCATTCCTGTTATGTTAAGCCCTGTTTATTATTAGAATTCTGCAAAAGGCGAATAAATTGAAGATAATAGTTGCGATGGATTCGTTTAAATCGAGTATCAGTTCAGTTTGTGCCTGTAAGATTGTAAAAGACACTTTAAAGTCGATTTATCCGGATTTTAAGATTGTCGCTATTCCAATGGCTGACGGTGGAGAAGGAACAGCAGAGGCAATGATGGCTGCACGCGGAGGAGAATGGATTGAGATACAAACTATGGGGCCATTACCGGAAATGCAGGTAAGTGCCGGGTTTGCATTTTTCCCGGATACGAAGATTGCTTTGGTGGAAATGGCAAAGGCAAGCGGCCTAGAGCTGTTGAGTTCGGAACAAACCAATCCCCTCAAAACAACCACCTTTGGGACAGGACAGCTCATTCGGGCAGCTTCTGATTATGGTGCTGACAAGGTTCTGCTGGCTGTCGGCGGCAGTGCCACCGTAGATGGCGGAGTTGGTGCAGCTCAGGCGTTGGGATGGAAGTTTCTGGATTCAAATGGCGACAGAATCGGTTTTGGCGGCGGTCAGTTGGAATACATTGATAAAATAATCAGGCCTGATGAGCTGAATTTGCCGGAGATTGAGGTTCTATGTGATGTTGACAATCCGCTTTGCGGTGAAAACGGGGCTGCCAGGGTATTTGCTCCGCAAAAAGGCGCCACTGCTGAAATGGTCAAACAACTCGAATTCGGATTAGCTCACCTTGCCGAGGTTGTTAAAAAACAATTAGGAAGACAAATAGACAAAATCCCGGGAAGCGGTGCGGCAGGAGGACTGTCAGCAGGTGCGATTGCCTTTGTGGACGCAAAGCTGGTTAGTGGAGTAGAGACAATTATACGAGAAAGCCGATTAGCAGAAGAAATCAGCGATGCAGACTGGGTAATTACAGGTGAGGGGCGATTCGATTCGCAATCGCTGCGGGGTAAAGTCGTGTCCGGCGTAACAAAAACCGCTATGCAAAACCAGGTAAAGGTTGCAGTTATAGCTGGAAGGATTGAGCTGTCGGAACAACAGTGGCGGGATTTTGGAATTGCGGAAGCGATTGGGATGTCGGGGGAAAAAATGAAGCTGGATTATGCGATTGCGAATACACGAAATTTATTGGCTGAGGCGACGAGGAAATTCGCGCAAATACATTTCAAATAAGGAGTTACCAATTCCAAGGCTTCAAAAAAACGGGGTGTTAAAATGGGCGTATTAGGCAAGATGGGTAAAGAAAATTTGTCAAAAATGGGAGGGAGGCATTTCGTAAAATGCGTCGAAGACCCCCAACGGCGCAATTATATTAACAAACGTTCAAAAATATTCAAAAACGTTCAAAAACTGTATACAAATATTCAAAAAACTACATACAAACATATAAAAACTGTATAGAAACGTTTGAAAAAATTGGACAAATTTAGACACCTCTGGGCAGAGGCAAAAATCCCAAGAAACAAGCATCAAATTTCAAATAAATTACAATTACCAAGACACGAAATTCAAAACATAAAATTAGATGCAGGTTGCCTAAGTTAATGAGAGATTTTCGTACTCAAAGAAATTGGCCACGAAGACACGAAGACACGAAGACACGAAGACACGAAGAAAATTTAACCACAGATTTACACCCTACTTCGCTCAAGGAGCTACGCAGGGCAGGCTTTTTTTTGACACGGATTACGCTGAAGACGCAGAGTTTTAGTCAGCTTTGTATACTCTGGCAGGTCCCTTCTCGATGTGAACATCTGCGAAAACCCTGCCTGCGTCCACCGGGTCATTTTGCAATGCCCCATTTGTGAAGCTGACTAAAAAGGGATTGAATATCTTGAATTGATAGGATTGACGCGGATTTTTTGTTTATGATGATTTTTCAATGATGGCGATTTCGTTGTGGGGAAGAATTTCAGTAGGTGGCAATGCCACATAGCGCAAAACAACAAATCGAAATACAATACCTAAGATACTTAGGTATTCTTTTCTTAGTTCCAATGGTATAGGGTTAAATATTTTTTGACGCTGATTGCGCATGGTTTTTTAGATGCAGATTAACACGAACTGAAACGCGGATTAATATAGATTTTTGGTATTGACAAGGACTGAAAAAGAATTTAGGATACGGGTCCCCGACAGAGAAGCAAGCGGGCAACAATCGAGGATCTTCGCTGCGCTACGAGGGTAAAATTGGGTGAGCAACGGCGGAGAAAAAGCATCGCGGGGATTGTTTTTTAATCATTGATTACGCAGATTACATAGGAAATTTTGGTGTTGTAAAAGGATGCGGTTTGGGTAGAATTTACATCATGAAACAGACAAGAGCATCTCACGGGGTAAAGGAATTGTGACAGAATGAAAACAAAGAATTACAAAACCATTAAGGATTTGGTTTTTGATGTCATTAAGCAGACGAAGGGCTTGGTGGATTACGAAACAGCTACAAAGGCGGTGAAGAAGCATTTTCCCAGAAGTGCGTGGAAGGAATCGCACTGGGCGTATTACCGCAGTCAGATTACCAGTGGGATTGGGCGTTACAGGGACGAGTTTCCTGAGAAGATAAAAGTTAATCTCCAGAGAGGTATGGGAAAATTAAAAGGGAGGCCAAGAAGGACATCGAGGATTGTTTTACAGAAAAAGGAAAGAGAGACGAAGGAGGATAAGGTAAAGCGAATTGGCGATGAGATTTTAGGGCACGCACGGTTTGTAATTGGAGTAGCATCAAGAAACGACGAACAGACGCGTTTTAAACTTAATCGATGGGTATATGCAAGGTTGATGCAAGATGAAATTAGGGAAAAGCGACCTGTGAAACAGGCACTGTGGGATTCGGGGACAAGGGCATGCCAAAAGTGCGGACAAAAATTTAAGAGTATCAAGGGAGTGGAGATTCACAGGAAAGACAGTAGCAAGATTTATTCCGTCGAGAATTGTCAATTGCTCTGTAGAGAATGCCACCAGAAATAGTAAAGGTGTGGCAAATATGCCCGACAGAGATGTTAAGACAATACGGGATTTGATTTATTATCAATACGACAAGATTATAGCGCGGAGGGCGTTTGGGTAACAGATGGGAAAGATGTGGAGGGGATTTTCAATTTTCGATTTACAATTTGGGATAAATTTTAAGCAATCCTCACGCCTGTACCCCCGGCCAGAGGCCGAGGCTATATACGCCGCCGACAAAGTCGACGGTTTCGGGATTTTCGAAGTCTGGGAAAAAGAAAAGCAATCCTCGCGTGGGCAACCCCCAATGTAAAATTGGGGGCTAACCGAGGTACAAACCGGTAACATAGGTTACAGAACATGCCAAGTACATGGGTAACAGTTAATGGCTATAATGGCCTTCAAAAACTGGAGGCCACATTATGCCCTGGACTGAGACCT